>Ga0115004_10005537_pt1 | contig 9965 bp, 5 predicted proteins | sample ArcticOcean_MG_C_10_FD_88737 | JGI IMG/M metagenome (GOLD analysis project Ga0115004, IMG submission 88737) | Marine microbial communities from western Arctic Ocean - ArcticOcean_MG_CB11_90 | ecosystem: Environmental > Aquatic > Marine > Oceanic | place: Arctic Ocean: Canada Basin | collected... | reverse complement strand
TCGTCCTCAGCATTAGCAACATCAACGACGACGACATCAACGACATCGACAACGCTATCACCATCGCTATCGCCATAAACCCTTCTCATGAATTCCTTCTCCTCCAATAAATGCCTATCTCTCACCCCCCCTTCCACTTGCATGATCAAACTCTTACGATCCTTCTTCTTCCTTAAGTTCTCTTCGCACCATTGCTTACACTGCACGGTTTCCCCTAAATGTCTCATGCGCATTTGATCGAGCGAGAGTTCGTTCATTAAGTCCTCCGCGCAGATCGCGGTGAACGAAGGACATCTATCGCTCGATTTCTTTTTCCCCATAGCAGCGTATAGTCCTTTTTTTTATTTATGATATTCTCTGTATTAATTACGTAAATAGTATTACCGTACTGTTTACTGTATTACTTTTTTATGAAGGCCTCGCTGTTGCCTTGCCTCACTTTTTCTTGCTTTCATCAAATTTACAAATCGCATGTTTATCACAAAAAACGCTCATAAAAACACCTCGAACAACGATTGTTTCCTCGTCAGAAAACACGAAAAAAGTCTCTGGACGAGGAAAAGGACCGCTGCGTCTGCAAGGAGCGCGCGAAACCTATTCTGACAATCACAGAGAAACACCTTTAAGAGCGTCTTCACATCAATGGAGATGTGATAAAAAACGTAATCAGTACAGTACCGGTAGTAGAAAGAGTGTACATATATAAATGAGCTTTGAACCAGTATTCGATGAATGCGTGATTATCGACCACGCTCTCGCGAGAGAATCCGATGCTCGCCGCGCTCCGATGCGAGCGCGTGATTCGCAACGGACTATTTCTTTACTAAAGAAGAAGGATGAGTTGGAAAACGTTCACGATGCGACTGTATTTGCGTTTACTGCCGAAGAAAAGTACGAGATGGAATGCAGAATAGAAGCGCTAGAGAAACAGAACGAACTGCTGATGAGAACGGAGAACGAGCTCTTACTGCGCATTTTTAGTCACGAGAACGAGACGCGAGAGCGATTGGAAACGAAGAAGTCTTCGATGAACGACGACGATGAAGGGGAAGATTATAACGATTCGAAAGTTGTTCAGATGAGGGCGAGAGAGCGTAAGACGAGGAAGACGTTGATCGAGTGCGTGAAGATGTTGGAAATATGTTGTGAAGAAATGGAGAAGAATAAGACTTTGCTGGTAAACGAGAAGAAGAAGAAGCATGAGAAGAAGAAGATGAAGAAGAAGTTGACGAAGAATGATAATATTGACATCGTCGACGTACGTAGTAAAAAAACGACTTCGAAAAAACAGACTCCGTTACCGGATACGCCACCGTTCGAAAAGAAGAACTTTTGGAGTTTCAAAAGAAGAGCGGAACGAGATGAATCGAGTCATAGCGAAGAAGAGGACGCTTTTAACAATAATCGTTACGGCTCGTTTTTATTAGGTGATTTAGAAGAAAACGAAACGAACGACGAAGACTACGAAGAAGAAGAAGAAGAAGAGGAAGTAGAAACGTTCTACGAAAGCGAAAACGAAACCAACTACGAAAACGAAAGCGAATCAGATCAACAACGGCAACAAAACTCTCGAGATTCCATTGAACGAGACGAACAAGGATCAGAACTTTCAACCGATTACGCGAACGACTCGTCAATCGAAGACGTTTTGAGCCGAAGCGTTCATCTAAACTCTCGACTAGAAAACCTCGAACTACGCATGCGCACTTTAGCGTCGGTTAAAAAATAATCACTGATCAGAGAGTGCTGATGTTTTTAGTACCTACACGACCGTCTTTTGTATTTATATTCATGCATATATCCATCTATTCACTATCAATCGCGTTACAATCTTCCGCTGCGTAGACGTCGTGCCACTCTGTAAAACAGGCATCACTTTTGACCGCTTTACGTCTTCTTCCTCAGATTTCTGGACTCTTGAACATCTTCGATAGCGAGTGAGATTTGCGAGAACATGCAAGAACTCTCCGAGCGCACGAAGTCGGTCTTCCAAGCGAAGCTCGCGGAACAGGCCGAGCGCTACGACGGTAATCCCTTCTCTTATTCTCTTATTCGGCTAAAAATGGTGTTGACTATGAAAGCACGAGCTTACTAAGGAGGCTTGTTGGGATCTGTTTTTATTTATATTCGTTTTCTTCTCTCGCGCGTGCCCATGATTACGTTTACGCGGACAAGGACGAGATATATGACTGACTAATCGACGTTCTTCTTCTTCTTCTTCTTCTTCTTCTTTCGTTTGTGTTATGAACAGAGATGATCGTTGCTTTGAAGAAACTGTGCGGGATCAAGGACATCGAACTCACGGTAATCATATTCTTTTTTATATATATTTCTTTCGACCTGTTTCTTTGTTCTTGGTTGTTACTTTTTCTTTATTTCTTCTCTGCGCTCTCGTTACTGCGCGCAATGAAATCGAGCAGTGACCGCGGCATGTCCATAAACCGTCTCTGACGCGCTCTGTTTATTCATGTCTAGGTCGAAGAGCGAAACTTGCTCTCGGTTGGATACAAAAACGTGGTCGGATCGAGACGCGCGTCTTGGAGAATTTTATCCGCGTTGGAAGATAAAGAAAAGACGAAAGGGCGCGACGAAAACGCGAAGAAGATTTCAGAATACCGCTCAAAAGTCGAAGATGAGCTCGAAGATATTTGTAAGGAGATTATTGAGTTATTGAAGGCGATTTTGATTCCAAGAATGGAAAAGTCTGAAAGTGCTGACGCGAGCGAGACTTCGGTTTTTTATCATAAAATGTCCGGGGATTATTATCGATACTTGTCCGAATTCCGAGCGTCGCCTGGGCGAGAAGAGGCTGGGGAGAAGGCGTGCGAAAGTTATGAGAAAGCGACGGAGATTGCGTCTGGGAAGAGTGGGTTACATCCAACTCATCCGACGAGATTGGGTTTAGCTTTGAATTATTCCGTGTTTCATTACGAGATTTCGAACGATCCTACGAAAGCGTGCGCTTTGGCGAGAACGGCGTTTGATGAAGCAATTACGGATTTGGATACATTGGATGACGAATCGTATAAGGATTCAACGTTAATCATGCAACTTTTGAGAGATAACTTGACGTTGTGGACGAGTGAGTTAGCCGACGAAGATGGAGAATAAATTTAAATATTTATCTTTTGTTTGTTTGTAGAGAAAGAGAGAGATGCACGCCACATACATATATATAGGGTTCAACGCTTTGTTCTAAAAAATTGCGCAACCTCTCGAACAGCTTCGCCGAAATTTCCATCGATTACTTTCAATTCTCTCGAAATCCATCCCGGGAGAGTTTTTTGATACCTACCGAGCCACGACATTGCAACTTTATTATTGTTATTGTTACTCGTATTTTTTTCGCACCATCTTTGATCGAGGAAAACCATTGTCGCGTAATCTTCTTTGTGTCGAATGGCTCGACCTACGCTTTGGTTCACGCCTCTCGCACATAAAGCTTCGTAATAAGCTCGTCCAGCTGACGTAGTATGTGGCGAAGGAGACTTAGTAACATTTTGCTGCTGTAAGTCTAAATATTGCATTCGAGCGCTCAACTCTTCGTCTTTCACGTTTGCAAAAGGTAAACCTACGATGATGACCATTCGTCCAAGATTATCTTTAAAGTTTATGCCTTCCGAAAGCTTGCCGTTGACGACGCATAACAGTATAGCACCCGTTTTTGACGCGTTTTCGTACGTTGGACTTTCTCCACCGCATGCGTTAGAAAATTGTACGAGTGTCTTTTCCAGTTGCGCGTTATCTCGCGGCTCTTTGAAAACGGCCCTGCCCGATTTCCTCATCATTTGAAGCATCGAAGACGAAGATCCACCGCCGTTATCGTCCCATCGATTATAGCACCGCTCCATGAGTGAAAAGCTCGGGTAAAAGACAATTATACCACCAGTTTTAATGCAGACTTTTGATAAGTTCAATACGCATCTTCCGAGGTCGTCCAATAAATCTCGCTCTGCAAGTTTCAAATTTTTTGACGTGAAATCAAACGTCTTTCCGGACGGCCCTTTTGAGATGGCTAAAGGTAGAACGTTTGATTTATTAACAACGTGATCACAGGAGAACACCATCGCTGACGAATTTGTTTTATTAGATTCATCATCATCTTTGATAATATCGCTATAGCCAACGAGCTGAGTCAATAATTCTTCAAAAGGCGCCAACGTACCACCAACGAGAATTGTCGCTCGACATTTCTTCACTATGTCATCTCTAAATCGCGATGCGACGTCGAGTAAAACAAATTTGACGCTGTTATCATCTTCTCCATTTGAACCATCATCGCCGCCTTTCTTATCATTGTTTCTATTGAGTTTTTCTACTAATATACGTCCATCGGCATCTTCGGATCCCAAGGCGTGAATAAAATTTGCCATGGCGTGTACGGATGCCACGTTCGCGCTGTGCTGTTGTCGTTTCTTTCCGGATACAACTCGAGCATCGAGGCCTGAGCTTTTATCGAGAGTCTCAACTCTCGTAATCGAAGCCGCACCTTCCCAAGCACCGCTCCAATCTCTATCATCTAAACTATTATTGTTATTATCATTATTATCTACACCGTCGTCTTGTTTCCTGAGCTCGACGTATTCGCCATATCCCGCAATTTTCTGCGCTATTTTCGTTCGTTTTAAGAATCGAACGAGCTCAAACACGTTCACGTCGTCGAGCTTCGATGCGAATAAGAAATCATTCAGTGATGTTAATCTTCTTACACTACTACTCTCAGATCGTTTCTCACCCTCAGTCATGGTTAAAACCGAAACGAGTCGCTTCGAAACGTTCAAAAGCACTTTCAATATCCTTACATTTTCAGCCGTCAAACGCTCTTTAAACCTCTCGATGTAGTTTTCAATCATCGAAATTGCACGTTTTGCGTCACGTCTTGTCACTTGCGCGCTCGAAGAACTTCTTACGGCATCTGCAACATTATGCGCTTCATCGAAAATGACAACTGTATTTTTCGGATCTAATTCAATACCTAACGCTTCTCGAGTATCTGGTGAGAGAAGACTGGCGTAAGGCATGAATATTATATCCGCGTTTTTTGAAGCTTGACGAGCGGCATAATATGCGCAAGATTTTGTTTTTGTAGCCATGGACGAGAGTTCTTCTATATCGAGCGGTTGCACTAACGCGCGATCTGCCAAAGATTTCGTCGCCTTCGATCTAGAGACTAAGAACGGACAACCTTTTTTAGTTGTTTTTGTTGTTGTAGCTTCGGCGATAGTACTTGTTTTGTTCTTTTCTTTTTCTTTTTCTTCTTTCGTTTTAGTCGATGTCGAAGACGCCTGAGCTTTGCGCATATCTAAGCACATCTCGTTTATGCGTTGAGCAGACATCGCTCCAGTGTTTACTTTTGTGTTTACGCACAGTTGCTTCCTAGACGCAATAGTCGAAGAGGCGAAATTTTCCTTGAACCTCGTTCGCTTCAACTCTGACACGCATTGCGAAAGCTGCGAATGCGTTCTTGAACAAAATATAATTCTCGTAATTGGGAGCATACTTTCATCATCACCATCCTCGCCCGAATCGACGTTATCGTTCTCATCATCGCTCGAGAAGACATCTAAATCATCTATTTTTTCCTCCTCCGCATCTGACGGCAAAAATTCCAACTCTTCGTACTTTGCGAACTGCTCCGGATCCCTAAACACTGAATGCTCTCTATCATCACGACCAACATCGTTAGTATTAAACAAATGATCTCTCAAATTTTCCCGCATCCGTTTCTTCCCCGCCTTATAACACATCTCCTCCTTCTTCAAAACCGTCTTCTCGAACTCTTCGTCCCCTAATCTCGTTAATCCTTCTCTCTCGCGTAGTTTGATCTTCCTCATGGTCTCCTCTCGTTTTCTCGTTCGCTTCTCGTACCTATTCATTTCCTCTTTACCCGTCTTCTCGTGCTCGAAATTCCTCATCCATTCAGGTTCTTCATCACTAGCAGTAGTACTAGCATTCATAGTTCGACTATCCTCGTTCGCTCTCGATGTCGCATTTTTCCCAACTTCGTCGTCGTCGTCGTCGCCATTCGACGCCTTCGTCTTCCCATCATCACAGCAGTGACTGTGACTGATCTTCCTATCGACGAATCCATCGCATTCATCGAACCTGCCTTCGCGTAAACACGTATTCCTATCCTCCATCCATTTCAAGGTCGAGCACAGGATTGATAAGGTCTTCCCAGTACCGGTCGGGGATTCGAAGACGCCAGTTCTGCCAAAGTGGCAGCATTCGTAGACCGCTCGCATCAGCAGTCTTTGTTGTTCGTAAGGCTCCTTATGAGGGAAACAGTCTAAAGTCGATGCAGGGTCCATCACCTGTGCTTCTGATATCGATCGTTTGGTCGTAACGGCATCAACGGTAATAGACTTTAAATTCTTTCACGATGTGGCAATACATTAGCATCGCGCGCGCGTAAGTGTCGATTTATGACGCGCATTGCGCACATGAATTCGAATTCCGAGGCTTTTCGCATGTGGATTTTGGAAGATGATGATGTCTAAAAAGTGTACACCGCGAGCGCGGCTAATTTAACTATGCATGAAACGAGCTGGATTTAAATAAAAATTTCGGTTTATCTAATGAGAAGTATACTACGGTCTTCGTTTATTCTTTTCGTTCATTTTGTACGGCTCGTTTCGATGCGCGTTCGTAAACGTTCGACATCATCAACAACATCATCATCAACAACAACAACAACAACAAAGACGTCAAAATATTAAGCAATCGAGAGAACTTCGATCGTGAACAGTAACGTCCCGTTCGGGGGAATGCCCCACGCAGGAAACCCTTGTCTACCATACCCTTCGTCGCACGGGATCTCGAGCTCTCTCACTTCACCTAATCCCATCCCTAAACAGCCTTGATCCCAACCAGTGATTACTTTCCCGCAGCCGGCTTGATATTCGAACGGCTTTTGGCCTTGGTCCTTCGTGGACCAGAACTTCTGCGCGGTCTCTTTCACGATACCGGTCGCGTGTACCACGACGTTACAACCCTTCGTGACGACTTTTTCAGAGCCTTTCGTGAGCACTCTGTACGTAGTTTGATAGCCTTGGAGCGCCTGCATTCTTGTTCCTCGTCCTCTTCGATCTTTATTATTATTATTCTTATAAGAGATGGTTCTACTGAGGAACTTACTGGCGATGATGAAGAAGAGATTTAAAATGTGACATTTTCTGACATCGCGACCGATGGTGGCACGCATTGGCGCCGAGTGATGATTGAAGATGGGTCAATTGGTGTGTATATATATAGAGAGAGAGTTCTGTATTAATTTACTGTAAGTATATGTAACACGTACTAATCGAAATGTTTAGAGCGCTCCCGATAAATGCGCGAAAGTCGCGCGAACGCCGCAAAACAACAAATCCAAACGTTCCCAACTCGAAGTAACTATTTCGTTCAATACGCGACATTTAAGCCTTAAGGACTGGTTTCGTGCGATTGTTTCTGCGTGTGATTTCAAGAACACGCTTAAAATTGCTTGGATTGCATCGTAATTCATGCCAGATTTGACCTCGAACGCAAAGAAATCTAAAGCGATTGCGATTTCTTCGATTTCTGATTCGGTCGATATTTCGCTATCCCAAGGACCGATTGATTTAATTTCAGATTCGATTCTTTCCGGAGAGGATGTTAGTAGGAGTTGTAAGGCTTCGCTGTATGGACCGTCGTACGGAGACGTACGAAGAGCCGGTTTGGACATCGATTTCTTTTTCTTGCCTTTGTTGTTGTCGTTTTCTGCCAGTTCGATTTCGCGAGCGCCGGTTTTCAATCGTTTTAGTAGCTCGCAATCCGCGTTCATCATGTTATTTCCATCGTCGTCTTTGCGCAAAATTCGCGACGAACTAGTACCGAATAAAGCATCGTCAGTTTTCTCTGTTCCTTTTTCATCGACGATAAATGTACTGTTGCGCAAATCGCCTTCATCGGCTTTCGTTGGTAAGAAAAACGGCGCTCTGACTTGTCCAAAGTCATCCCTATCATCATCTTTGCCTTTATCGTCGAGATTCGTAAATTCTGGGTTATTTTTCCTTTGAGCACGGATTTTGTCCAAATCATTTAACATTTGCCACTGTTTTTTTGGCAATAAGGACAAAGTGGCCATGCCAGGGCCAAGTTGAGCGGGAATCGACGCCATCAACTCTCGTTTTTGTTTCTCCCATGGATCAACTTCCTTGATTTCCATCTCATCTGCGGCGTCAAGTACCATGTCGATATCATCGTCGTCATCGCCTATCATCGTATTCGCTTGTCCATATGAAAGTAAATTACCGTCGTCCTCATCTGCCAACGTCGATATTTTTGGAGCCTCGAGTTCAACAGTACCGCCAATACTCTCGACGACATCTTCCAAATCGTCCGTGGTTGAGAAAAGAGTTCGATTGTTCCAAAGAAAAACACCTCGTTTCCCTGCGTGCGTAGTTGCAATATATTCAAGCGTTGGTGATAGCGCAAAGTTTGTAATTTTATCGCCCCCCATTTTCATCGTCTGAAGCAAGCGCGCAGAGGGAATATCGAAAACTTTGAGCATACCGAGAGTGTCGCAGGAAACTACCCAATCGCGATCGGATGTGATTTCTACTTTTGTCGCCAGTACTAATGATTTCTTCTTCCTTTTCTTATTCGTTATTTCGTCGCCTTCACTTTTGTCTTCTTTTTTTTCTTTATTTAAACGAAATGTTCTCACGCGTTTTTTCGTTCCGATATCAAATAATCGAATAGTCCCATCTTCGGTTGCAATCGCAAATAACTCGGCCGTTTTGTGCAAGAAACCAGTACCAGGTAATGCGGGAGAACCAATATCGATTTCTCCGTCGAGTTTTAAATCAACATACTTCCAAATGCGAACTTTCGCGTCTTCGCCAGCTGTGCACACGTAACGATTCCTCCCATCTGTTTGAACGAGAGAGCATTTCCCGTCGTGTGCTAAAGTCATATATCTACTATCTATGATATTGCCTAACTGAGGACCTGAATACGCCCAGATTGACTTTTTACCACCGGGAAAGTTAAATCCTTCATTTCCTTTTAAACTCTTAGTTAATGCGTTTTTGTCAATCTTTGAGGCATCGGCACCGCCTACGTTGCGTTTCAACTCACCACGATGCGCACCACTTTGCAAGTTGAACCGCCTCACGGCTCCGGATTCATAACTTACAAAACAATAACTTCCGCATTGTGATATCGCGCAGGATGTGCAAATAGACCTATCGTCATCTTTCGCTGGTGCCTCTAAAACATGCTCACCTAAAATTCCGTTTCCTAAACGCCAAGTGTATACTTTATTTTCCTTCTCGTGACACGACGCGATGTTAGCCCACGAATGTTCGCGCAGTTCGTTCCAGGACATGTGCGAGACCATTGGCAGTTTAAGTTCTTCTTCGTGTATGCGCATACGTTTAGCGCGAGATGCAGTTCTCGATTGTGAAAATTCTTTGCTTTGCTGGTCTTGTATTGTTGACCATATTCGCAACGAACGATCGCTTCCGCTCGCAAATATGCGCTTTCCGTCGGCATAAAAGGTAACCAAATTCGGAGGCTTTGAGTGCCCGCATCGAAACTTGAGCAATCTGCTCGAGCCGTCGGATTGATCGTACGCCCATTGTTTTAACGAATTATCTCGCGCTGAAGTCATGAGTAAAGGTTGGCCAGGGAAAAAGTAGCACGAAATAATCTCGCCATCGTGCGCTCGCTGATTCAAATCTCTCTGCCGTCTTTTCTCTAAATCCCATGTGGTTATGGTACCATTTACATCACATACAACTATTAATGGATCATTATCATCTTGGTTTCCTTGATCGTTAAATGAGCAACACGTAACTTTACATCCGTGATTTAATGTCATGATCGTTCGTTCCTTGTTGATATCGTATAAAACGCATCGACCGTCTGTAAAACCAATAGCCATAACATCAAGAGCTGGAGAATTATGAACAAAAGTGATTTCCGCATCGTTTGTTTCT
>Ga0115004_10005533_pt1 | contig 9972 bp, 9 predicted proteins | sample ArcticOcean_MG_C_10_FD_88737 | JGI IMG/M metagenome (GOLD analysis project Ga0115004, IMG submission 88737) | Marine microbial communities from western Arctic Ocean - ArcticOcean_MG_CB11_90 | ecosystem: Environmental > Aquatic > Marine > Oceanic | place: Arctic Ocean: Canada Basin | collected... | reverse complement strand
TTGTTATTTATTGAAGGTGAATTTTTATCATAATAAAATTTTTTATATTTCTCTAATAGATTTTTTTTTTTAAGATAATTGCTGATTATGTCATCTTCTTTTTTAGACATTTTATTTTAGTTAAGTATTTTTTTAATAGTTCTTTTTATTAACCCATCATTTTTTTTTTGTTTAGTTAACTTTTCTATTTTATAGGTTTTATTTAGTACTTTATATGATTGTTTATACCATTCACTTGAATTGTAATTATAACCAAGTATCGCAGCAGTTGCTTTGGCTTCATCTACCAAGCCAACTCTATAATAAACTTCTACCAATCTATGTAATGCTTCCTCAATAAAAACAGTTTCAGAGTATTCCTTGATAATAATTTTTAACCTATTTATTGCAGGTATCCATTTTTGAGTTTTTACATAATATTTTGCAATATACATTTCTTTAGCTGCAAGTTGATTGTTTATTAAATCCATTTTAAATTTTAAATCTAACGCATACTCAGTTTTAGGAAAATTATTTAAAAAGTATTCTATTTTTTCTTTTGATTTAAGAAGTGGGTTAATATCCTTTTTTTCATCTAAAATTTGCTCGTATAGAGTAATGGCAATTAAATAGTGTGCATAAGCTATATTTTTATCTACTGGGTATTGCTTGATAAATTGCTCTAAGCCAGCTGTTGCCTCAGGGTAAAAATTTATTAGATACAGACAGTAGCTAGACATTAGTGATGCCTTTGCTGAAAATTCAATTTTTGGTAAAATTTGTTCTGCTTCAGAAAATTTTTTTGAAGCATAAAAATAATCACCTCTATTCATAGAAATTATTGCTTCTTTGTAAATCTCAAATGATTTGTCTTTATCGGCTGGGATATTTAACTCTGGCTCTTTTTTAGAACAAGATATTATTAGAAAAAATATTAAGATAATATAAGTTAATTTTTGATACATTGCTTTACTCATATCAAAATAAATTAATTAGGTAAATTTTTAAAAAGCCTAAGCGTTGACCGCTAACTTGTTTGTTGGGATTTTAAAATAATTTTTTGTAGAAGTCGATTCCTCTTGTTCTACTATAACAAAATTTGATTCGTCTTTAAATATAGCTCTAAGAAATAAATTACTTAAACTATGTCCACCTCGATCACATTTTACACTACCTAATATTCGATATCCTGATAATAAAAAATCACCTGCTAAGTCTAAAATTTTATGGTTAACAAATTCTTTCTTGTTTCTTAGTCCTTCATCATTTAAAATTTTGCCGTCCTTGACTACAACTGCGTTTTCTAAAGACCCACCTTTAGCTAAACCAATTTTTTTAATTTGTTCGATATCCTCGTATAAACAGAACGTTCTAGAGGTGTAAACATTTATTAGATCTGTGTCGTTAAAATCAACTTGACTGCTTTGAGTGCCTATCACATTGTTTGAATAAACCAATTGAAAATCTACTTTTAAACTGTCGTTATTAGGTTCAATAGAAATAGTTTTTCCATCATCTTTTAATTCAAATTTTTTAGTAATTTTTAAATATTTTCTTTTAGCATTTAAATTTTTTGTACCAATTGCATTAATGGTTTCAACAAATTCTTTAGAAGATCCGTCCATAATAGGAACTTCTGAATTGCTAACTTCTATCAAAGCATTATCTATCCCTGTAATATAAAGTGCTGCTAATAAGTGCTCCACTGTTGAGACAGAAATATTAAATTTGTTTTGAAGGGTTGTGCAAAGTTTAGCGGAACTTACGTACTTGAAATTAGCCACTATCATGTTGTTTAAATTAAGATCTGTTCTTTTAAAAACTATTCCATAATTTTCAACTGCTGGGATAATTTTAACTTCAGTTTTTAATCCACTATGTAAACCAATACCTTTGAAACTTACTTCTTTTAAAATTGTTTTTTGAAAGGGATCAAGCATGAAGTACTTATACAAAACAAATTAATTTAAGCTAAAACAACTAATGTTTCAGAAAAATACAATTAATCTAATTAAATAATCTTGAAAAAAAGGCAGAAATTATTGATTTTTCTAACTGAGCAGATGGTATTGCTTCTTTATCCCATCCTTTGCTAACAAGTTCAGCGGCACCATTAAGAATAAATAGTGAATTATCTTCAATATTTTTACCAAACACAAACATTGGATCAATTAATTTATTTTTTTGTAAAGCAAACTGAATATTTTTATAATATTCAAAATTATCTACAATTATGTAAATAGTATCGTTACTTTTTCTAAGATAATTTAAATTTGAATTTTTATCATAACATATTTCAATTAACTCATCTAAGCGTGCGACAATTATCTCTAAAATTAGTCGATGTTTAATTTTTCTATAAGGAGAAGTAGAGAAAAAAACTTTATCTAAGTAAGAATCTTCATCATTTTCAAGAACTGTTTTTAAATCAATTTCTTTTAAAAAAAATTCAACTTCATTAATTTTTAATGAACAAAGTTTTGAAATATCTTTGACAATTAGATCCATACCAAAATCAAAGTCTTGCGTGAAAGCATAAGATCTGTTTTTAAATAATGAAATATTTATATTTTTATACTCCAAACTAATAGTTGCAAAATTTGTATTGGTTTTATTAGTTAGTTGAAAACTAATACCTTCAACAAAAGGTTTGAGTATTGTTCTATCTATATTTATTCCACAATTGTTGAATATTAATTTGATATTCTTGAGAATATTTTTGTTTACTAAAAAAAATGTCATATTTTGATTATAAAATTCTCCAAATAAACCGATAGGTAGATTTTCTAAATTATCGCTATCTAGAGAAAAGCTATAATTAAAAAGATGAACTAAAGAATCTTGTTCTTCATTTGATAAGATTGATTTTTTAATGTCATTTAATATGTATGTTACATCTTCTTTAGAAACCTGAGATCCATTTAATTTTTTGTAACCACTAACATTAAGACAGTTAATATTATTAGGATTGATAATCACTGATGCTGTGGAAAAATAATGATCTAATTCATCTTCGATAAAGTTTATATTTTTTTTAATTAACCGTGAGACAATTTCAACATCAACTATTTTGCCATTCTGAATACCTTTTGAGTCTATGTTAATGCTTTTAATTAATTTATGATCTTTATTTTCATTATACGAGATAATAAAAAAAATAATTTTATTATCATTAAGACTAATTATTAAATAGGGCTCATTTAGCTTCATATTATCGTAAAATTAATTGATCTTTAATTCTATAATCAAAGATTTTATATTTATAAAAACTTGAATCACTTAAAATAGACTCTGTTTCTTTCAAAATATTTTCGTAATTAGTTTCTGGCAGTTTAATAGTTCTTTCATCTCTAAGTACAATATCCCATCTACCTGTATCAAAATAATAAAAGGCTTTTATTTTATAAATATCAAAATTATTTATTTCTAATTTGTTATAAAAAGAACTAAAGTTTTTATGATTGCCAAAAATTGAGGGCAGTTTTTTAAAAATATCTAGTTCAATATAATTGATTTTTTTACCTTCTCTTGTTAAGTAATATTTTTTTTTGCCATAAATTTCAGTAGCTACTGGTATAATTTCAGATATTAATATTTTTAAAGTATCTGGATATTTTTTTTTTAATTGGATACTGGATATAAAGTCATATTCATTGGTGACTTTGATAATTTCTTTTTTTTTTAAGAAGAGTAAGCTTGTATTTTTTAAAAATTCTAATTTAGATTTTAATTGATTTAAATCAAAAACATGTGTGTCTTCTATTATAATTTCTTTTATTGGAAAGATAATACTAAAGTTTTTATTCTGATTGTTAAAGTTAAATGTAGTTAAAGTAATAAAAAGAAATATTAGTAAAAAAAATTTATTTTTTAAAATCATCTATTGTTACTTGCATCATCAATAATATTTTTAACAAGTTTGTGAAACGATATATTTACATATTTAGCTATTTCGGGAACTAAAGATAAGCCTGTCATACCTGGCTGTGTATTAATCTCTAGTAAATAAAATTTATTATTTTTAAATTTAAAATCAGACCTAGTTACTCCTCGACATTTTAATGCATTATGGGCTTTTTTTGCTAAGTCTAAAACTTCCTTATATTTTTTATTTGATAATTTTGCTGGCATAATGTGTTCGGTTTTGGCAGATTTAGAATATTTAGCTCGATAATCATAAAATTTTCTTTTTGGTTTCAATTCTATAGCACCTAAAGGTTTTCCATTAATAACAGCGACTTGAATTTCTTGTCCTCCAATAAAATTTTCAACTACTAGTGTTTTATATTTTTTTATTAACTCATTTACGTTTATCTGTAATTCAGTAAAATTTTTACATATTTTTACACCAATACTTGAACCTTCGTTGGATGGCTTTAAGACTAACGGATAGGTAAGATTTGATCCTGATATATTTTTTTCTTTTAGGATTTTAAGGTAGTTAATTGGATTCAGTTCAATATAAGAAGGTGTTCTAATTTTATTTTTTTTAAAGATTTTCTTAGAAGTTATTTTATCCATAGAATTCATTGAAGAAAGTATTCCTGAGTGAGTATACGGAATTTTAAAGTACTCAAAATAACTTTGAGCAATTCCATCCTCACCATCTCTTCCATGCAATGCATTAAAAATTACGTCTACTTTATAATTCTTAATTTTTTTAAGGTCTTCTTTTGCTGGATCAAAGTTAATCACTTTATATTTTAATTTTTTCATAGCATGTGAACATGCTTTACCTGATTTAAGACTAATTTCTCTCTCACTTGAAGTTCCACCGCAAACTACTAAGATATTTTTTTTTTTCATTATAAAGTTAATTGTTGTGGCCAATTATTTTTATTTCTAACTCTAAATTAATTTTAGTTTTTTGATATACTGTTTCTTTAACTTTATTTATCAATTCTTCTAAATCTTTTGACGTTGTTTTTCCATTATTAATAAAGAAATTACAATGTTTTTCTGATATTTGTGCGTCTCCTACTTTAAAATTTTCACAATTTGATTCTTTAATTAGTTCCCAGGCTTTTTTATTTTTTGAATTTTTAAAAGTACTACCACATGTTTTAATTTGACTTGGTTGTGATATTTTTTTTCTTTCCACCATTGCCTTTTGCTTTTCTTGAATTTTCTCTTTTGCAGAAGATTTCCCTACTAACTTAACACTTGTAACAATTAGATTTTCTTCAAGATTAGTACTCCGATAAGAAAATTTTACATCTTTAGCTAAAATTTCTTTTAGGTTACCCTGTAAATCAATTACTTTTATCGAGTGAAGTATTTGTGAAATATCATTATTGTAACAGCCCGTGTTCATTCTTACCGCACCTCCAATAGATCCCGGGATACAAGCTAAAAATTCTAACCCTGTTAATGAGTTATCCATTGCAAAATCAGCGACTTTTTTATCCTGAGTTGCTGCTCCAACTTCTATTATATTTTTTGGATTTAGTTTTGTGTAAGAAAATGCTGAACTTAGTTTTATTGTAATTCCTTCAATTCCTCCATCCCTAATAAGTGTATTGGAACCAGCTCCTATAATTGTGAACTTTTGTAGTTTAGTTTTTTCTAAAAAAAAAATAATATCTTCTATGCTATTTGGTTTAAAAAATACATCTGCTTTTCCACCAAGGTTAAACCAACTATAATTGGATAATTTTTCATTTATTAAAATTTGCTTTCCAAATTTTTTCTTTAAATTCTCTGTTATTAGTTTCATAAATTTTTTTTAAGGTTGTACATCCACTTTGAAATAGTGCCAGCTCCCATACCTATAACTATTTCATTTTTTATTAAGTTCTTTTTAAGATATTTTGTTAAATCTAGTTCATCTTTTATAATAATTACTTGGGTTTTAGAAAACTGTGAAATTAAATTAGCAAATTTAATCTTATTATATTTTTTATCTATAACTTCTCCAGCTGAATAAACAGGACATAATATTGTTTGATCTGTGTGTTTAAAACATGATGCAAATTCTAAATTCAAAGTTTTCACTCTTGAGTATCTATGTGGTTGAAATATTGTAATAATTTTTCTTTTTGGTGATACTTTTCTCATTGCTTCAAGTACAGATTTTATTTCTGTTGGATGATGAGCATAATCATCATAAAATTCAATATTATTTTTTTTAAATACTTTTGTTAATCTTCTTTGCACACCCGAAAAATTTTTTAATGCTTGTTTTACAACTTTTATTTTTAATCCCAAATTTAAACATAGGGCTATAGCTGCAGTAGCGTTAAGAACATTATATTTTCCAATTAATTTTAACGAAATATTTTTTATATCTATTTTTTTTGCGCCTACATTTTTTGTCTTTAAGTCAAATTTTGTTCTACCAATTGAATATCTAGGATTGCAAATTTGGTAGTTAGCTTTATTATCAAACCCGTAGGTATAATAGTTTTTTGTCTTAATTTTTTTTTGTATTTTTTTTATACAAGGGTCATCTAAACAAAGAAAAGATTTACCAATAGGGGGTGTTTTTTCAATAAATTTTATAAATGAATCCTTTAAATTACTAAAATTTTTATAAAAATCTAAATGTTCTTTATCTATATTTGTTACAATTGAATAGTTAATTGGAACTTTTAAAAAACTACCATCAGACTCATCTGCCTCTACAACAGCCCACTCACCTTTTCCTAATTTAGCATTATTTTTTAATGCATTAATAACTCCACCATTAATAATTGTTGGGTCTAATCTTGCAGTTGAGATTATATTTGCTACAAGGGAGGTGGTAGTTGTCTTGCCGTGAGAACCTGTAATAATAATTTTTTTTTTTAAATCAATTATATTTGCCAGCATTTCTATGCGCTCATAAGATGGTATATTTTTTTTTATTGATTGATGTAATTCGATATTATTTTTTTTAATTGCTGAAGATTTAACTACAATTGTTGCATTTAAAATATTTTTTTTAGAATGTCCTTTGAAAATTTTAATACCTAATTTTTTACAATTTTCTGTATTTTTATTTTGATTTATATCACTTCCTTGAACATTGAATCCCATAGTTTTCATTATTTGTGCTAGACCGCTCATTCCTATGCCACCTATTCCTATAAAGTGTATTACCTCTTGTTTTCCTATCTGAATTTTACTCATTTTTGTAAGTTCTCAATTATTTTATTAATTTTTAAAAATACATCTTTATCAGAGTATTTTTTTTGTTTTTCAATAATTTTATCTAATAATTTTTTATCTTTATAAAACGATTCTATCAAAGAAAATAATTTTTCATTCACTTCTGTCTCTTTAACCAAATGGCTATATCCTTTCTTTTCAAAATAAGTTGCATTTTTATCCTGGTGGGAGTCAGTAGCATGTGGATACGGAATGGTGATAAAAGGTATATTACAGTTTATTAGTTCAGCTGTAACAGATGAACCAGATCTTGTGATAGCTAATTCAGTTTTTTCAAAATATTCTAAAATATTATTAGTAAAATTAAATAACTCAAAGTCAAAATTTAATTTTTTATATATTTTATTTAATTGATCAGTTTGCGACTCAATGCATTGTTGAAATATTTTTATTTTTATTTTTTTTTGTATGCACTTTTCAAATATGTTAGGTAGTAATTCTCCAAATGATTTTGCTGCTTGACTGCCTCCTAAAACCAAAATATTTAATACTTCTGGTGTAAATTTATTTATTTTTTTAAAATTTAAAATTTCCTCTCTAATTATGTTGCCAGTTACAATTACTTTATGGCTATATTTAATTTTAATTCCAACAACATCTTGATAGGAAACAAAGATTTTAAAAGCAAATGGAAGTAAATATTTGTTACTTTTGCCTATTTGAATATTATTTTCATAAATGATGAATGGTATATTTAGTGTTTTAGCTGCTATACAAACTGGAAAAGAAGCGTGACCACCCATGCCAAAAACAATCGATGGTTTTAATTTGTATAGAATTGCTAGAGATTTTATATAAGAAAAAAAAATTATAAAAATTGAAAGAAATGAGTTTAATATATTTTTTTTAAATACTGTTGCAGAATTATTTAAAATTAGTTTTATATCTTTATGTTTATCTAGATATTTTAATCCTCTTTTATCTGTCATAATTTCGACAGAATAGTTTCTATTTAAAAAATTTTTTGCCATGCTATATGCTGGAAAAATATGACCACCGGTACCCCCTGTAGCAATTATAATTTTTTTTCTACTAATAGCTTTCATTTAAAAACCTTCTTCTTGTAAAATTTAATATGATTCCTGCAAGTATTGCACTTCCAATCATTGAAGAACCTCCATAACTTAAAAAAGGTAATGTCATGCCTGTTGTAGGGAGTAAACTAGTGTTAACACCAATGTGAATAAATGTTTGAAAAATCAAAAGAGTAGCAAGCCCTGATAGTGAAATTTTGATAAATTTTTCATTTTCTTTAAGCGAAAACTTAATAATTCTAAATGAAATATATAGGAATATACAAATTAAAAAAATTGAAATAATTGATCCAAATTCTTCAGCAATAACAGATATAATATAATCCGTATGAGCTTCAGGCACACGATACTTCAATGTTCCTTCTCCCATTCCCTGTCCTGTTAAACCACCCTCTCTAATGGCATCTAGTGCGTTATTAGTTTGAAAACGATCTCCTTTTGTAGGGTCAAGATAAGTTTCAATACGTTGAAATATATATGAAAACTTATTTGGAAAAATGAGAAGTAATCCTGCTACAAAAGCAATAGTTGTGCCAAAAAGACTAAAAATATAAATTAAATTTATTCCTGAAATAAAGACAACAGCTGACCAAGACAAAATTAATAGTACCGTTTGACCAACATCTGGTTGGTTTAATAAAATAGTGCACGGTACGATTAAAACAAAAAAGCTTAAGAAATAAGAAGTATTAGAGATTCTCAGATTATCTTTAGATAAAATTTTAGCAACTATAACTATGAAGAAAGGTTTTACAAATTCTATAGGTTGAAAACGAAAAAATAATAAATTTAGCCAACGCTTTGATCCTTTTACCTCAATACCAAAAAATAAGACTAGAACTAAGGAAATTAGAGCAACAATAAAAATGGGTACCAAAATTTTTTTAAAAAAAACTAACTGTATAGAAGAAATTAAAATCATTAAAAAAATTGCTGTAAGAGCAAAAATTAGGTGCTTTGAAAAAAAAAAATAATAATCTTTATTTAATCTTTCTCCAGCTAAAGTTGAGGTAGAAGCAAATGAAAAAAAGACACCTAGAATAAACAGCAGTAAAAAGCTTACAAATATAGTTTTATCTATATTTCTCCAATAATTTCTTACATTAATTTTAAAGAAATTTTTTTGCATAATATTTTGTTATTTTTTTAAATTGATTTCCCCTTTCAGCAAAATTATTAAACTGATCATAAGAAGCACTTGCTGGGCTAAAAAGCACAGTAGCTTTATTGTTTTTCATAAGGACTAGTTCTTTAAAGACATCTTTAATCGCATTTCTTAAATTAAAAGATATTTTATATTTTATTTTTTTGGCTACTAGATTTTTAAAATAAGTTGTTTTTTTTCCAATGATAAAAGATTTTATTATATTTGAACTTACTCCTAGAAGATTAAAATGGTCTCTAATTTTAGGTAGTCCTCCAAAAATCCAAAAAATATTTTTATTATTTTTTAAGGCGTATTTTGTTGAATCAAATCCTGTTGCTTTAGAATCATTAATAAAAGTTATTTTATTTTTTTTTAGAAATATTTCGTGTCTGTGTGGTAATCCTTTAAAATTATTAACTGCCTTAAGAAAAATTTTTTCTTTAATTTTAAATAATTTAGATATTTGATACGCAAATGTTAGATTTTCTAAATTAGGTTTAGAAATTAGATAATTATTAAAGATTTTTTTTTTGATTGCTTTATTTAAAAGATTATTTTTTATAATTTTTAATTTACATAAATAATTTTTTTTTTTGAATAAATTAATAAGTTTTTTTTTTTTTAGAAGAGAAACTTTTTTTTGATCTTGTTTTGAAAATATTT
>Ga0115004_10005531_pt1 | contig 9973 bp, 9 predicted proteins | sample ArcticOcean_MG_C_10_FD_88737 | JGI IMG/M metagenome (GOLD analysis project Ga0115004, IMG submission 88737) | Marine microbial communities from western Arctic Ocean - ArcticOcean_MG_CB11_90 | ecosystem: Environmental > Aquatic > Marine > Oceanic | place: Arctic Ocean: Canada Basin | collected... | reverse complement strand
TCTTTAACAAAGTTTCTAAATGCACCCTTACCGATGCAGCTAATGCATCCAGATCATAACCGCCCTCTAGAGTCGATACCATACGACCTCCACACACTTTTTTAGCTAAATCACATAGGCGGTTGGTAAGCCACTCAAAATCTTCTTCAAGAAGGTTTATATTTGCCAAGGGGTCAGACGCATGCGCATCAAACCCAGCCGAAATCAATAAAAGATCCGGTGAAAAGTTCTCCAAAGCTGGGAAAACTTCCTTTTCATATAATGCTTTAAAACTTTGACTACTAATATTTGGCTCTAAGGGAATATTCAAAATATTGTTTTGAATACCTTTTTCGCTAGCATAACCTGTTCCTGGGAAAAGTGGCATTTGGTGGGATGACACAAATAAAACTCTTTCTTCATCCCAAAGAATATCTTGAGTTCCATTTCCATGATGGACATCAAAGTCAACTATAGCAACTTTTGACAACTGGTGATGGTCCAAAGCGTATTTTGCTGCAATGGCCACATTCCCAAACAAACAGAAACCCATTGCTCTTTCTTTTTCAGCATGATGGCCAGGAGGTCTCGTTATTACAAACGCATTAGCTACTTCACCCCCAAGAACCAAATCAACTCCCTTAATTATTCCACCAACCCCTCTTCGAGCTGCCATAAGGGATCCCTCTGACATAAAAGTGTCTGCATCTAAAGAAACAACACCACTACTGGGAGTAGATTTTTTAAGATTTTCTAAATATTTTTTTGAATGTGCACGAAGTATATCCAAATCTTTGCCCAACGGTGCTTCTAACCTTATCAAATTAGTGTCGTCTAAGTCGTCCAAAGAGTTATTAATACTAATCAATCTTTCTAATCTCTCTGGGTGTGCCCCCGGAGTAATATGCCCTAAACAGTCCGTATGTGAAATTAAAACAGTTGTCATAAAAACTTACCTTCTTTCTTAATCTGGCGCCAACATATATCCTGCACCCCGTACAGTTTGTATGAATCTAGGTTGCTTAGAGTCCTCTTCAATTTTTCTACGTAACCTTGTAACTTGAACATCCACTGCTCTTTCTTGAGCTTGACCCTTACCTCTGCCCAAATCTTCTACCAACTTCTCTCTTGAAATAGGCTCCCCAACATGCGCAGAAAAAATTCGCATGAGTGCAATTTCTGTTGTCGTTAACCTGACCAAAGTATCTCCACTCCAAAGTTCTGCCCTAACAGTGTCATATGTTATTTTTCCTAAAGTAAAAAATAGTGGTAACTCAGTTACTTCCTGTTGGCGTCTTATTCGCCTTAAAATTGAATTTATTCGTAAAAGTAATTCCTGTGGTTCAAATGGTTTAGCCAGGTAATCATCCGCACCAGCTTCTAAACCCTTAATTATATCAGAACTTTCACCCTTAGCCGTTAACAGTAAAACAGGTGTTGTATCTTTGCACCTCAACTCAGTAGTAAATTTAATACCATCATCTCCTGGCATCATTACGTCCAACACTATGAGATCAAATTTTAGGTTAGCTAATGTTTTCCAGGCTTGTTCAGCATCTTTAGCAACAGACGCCCAATAACCATTCTGCGTTAAAAATTTCTTTAAAAGGTTTCTAATTCTTTCATCGTCGTCAACAACTAAAATATGAGAACTTTCTGAAGTTAGGTGAACCATTATTTACTGTTCCAATAAATCATCAAATTGAGCTTTTACTTTATCGTCCATTAGGCACTCTAAAACCTTTCTAAACCCCAAAACTGAGTCCAGACCTGCTTTCTTATAAGCGCTGTACATTCTTCGTCGCTGCGCTTCAGATAGTTGCCTTTCTAAATCAAAACCTTTTTCAGTTAAATGGAGATGTCTTTCTCTCTTATCTTCTAGACCTATATCACTTCTAACCAGACCATCTGATATTAATTTTCGCAAAACTCTATTTAAAGACTGCTTAGTAACTCCTAAAATATTCAGAAGATTATTTACTGTTGTCCCTGAACATCTATTTATAAAATGCACAGCTCGATGATGTGCTCGACCATAGCCGTATTTTTCGAGGATTTTATCTGGGTCTAACGTAAAGCCTCGATAAGCAAAAAACATTGCTTCAATACCAAACCTAAGGGTGTCCTCAGTTAAGAAAAGCTCTTTGTCGATTTCAGTACTAATTGTACTATATTTATCTACCATTAGAACAACTTTTCTCCACTCTCTATCAGATCCATTTTATGTCAGCCTTGTTGACATTTCAAGAATCAACTGATATAAAAAATCGATTTTACGTAATTTTATGTCTATCTATTATAGCATATGAGTAATAAATGAAAAGATACGTTAAAAACTGAGAGGATTACACCAATGACAGTGGCCTATGATAAGCGTGAAGGTTTAATCTGGATGGATGGAAAGCTTATAAATTGGAAAGACGCTAATGTACATATCTTAACTCATGCTATGCACTATGCTTCATCTGTTTTTGAGGGTGAAAGGTGTTATAATGGAAAAATCTTTAAATCCCAACTGCACTCTGAAAGATTAAAAAGCTCAGCACTACTTATAGACTTTGAAGTTCCTTACTCAATTGAGGAAATCGAAAGTGCAAAAAAAGATGTGTTGAGTGCTAACAATCTTAACGAAGCTTATGTTCGTGCTATTGCATGGCGAGGAGCCGGAGAAGACATGGGTGTAGCTTCCGCAAAAAACCCTGTCAGATTAGCAATAGCAGCCTGGGAATGGGGAGCGTATTATGGCGACGCAAAAATGAAAGGTGCCAAACTTGATATTTCCAAATGGAAACGTCCATCACCAGAAACAATTCCATGCGAAGCAAAGGCAGCTGGCCTTTATATGATATGTACAATGTCTAAACATGCTGCGGAGGCTAAAGGTTGTTCAGATGCTATGATGTTTGACTACAGGGGTTACGTTGCAGAAGCTACTGGGGCTAATATATTTTTTGTTAAGGACGGTGAGGTACACACACCAAAACCAGATTGTTTTCTTAATGGATTAACCCGACAAACAGTTATTACAATGCTTGAAGAAAGAAATATTGTTGTACATGAAAGGCATATAATGCCTAACGAACTAGAAGGTTTTGAACAATGCTGGTTGACAGGTACAGCCGCTGAAGTAACTCCTGTTGGAGAGATAGGTGGCTACAAATTTGATGTTGGGCATTTAACACAGGATATTTCAAAAAGTTACGACAACCTTGTGAGAGAGTAACTTATTAAACTCAGGTCCTATAAAATTAAATACAACAAATATTTATTAATTGATGGAAGATTATTTTTTACGAAATAATATAGTTGATTTTTTTTCTTTTGAGAGTGATTGTGTTCAGCATGGTTAACAATAATACTGTGATTTCTTTAAATACCTCTTCATACGACCGAGTAGCCTTTGATAGGAAAGAGCTTAGTACAATTCTATCTATCTACGGTAGAATGGTTTCAGCGGGGGAATGGCGTGATTACGGAATATCAATGCTAAGACATATAGCTATTTTTTCTATTTTTCGTAGGTCTGCAGAGCATCCGGTATTTACAATTCAAAAAATCCCAAAACTTGCGAACAAGCAGCAACTATATAGTGTTGTTGCTATGGACGGAAGAATTTTAAAAAGGGGATCTAATCTAAAAACAGTCCTACACGTTTTAGAAAAAAAATTAATCCGAGCTGTAAATTAAAGTCTCTTAATTGAAGTGACCGCTCCACCGTCACTCTTTTCTATCCTTGCCATCACAAGGTTAACATCTTCTTCTACAACCGCCATATGATATGCATTAGCATGAATTAAAGTGTCATCTTCACTTAAAATTCCAACATGCCCCCTCCAGAATACTAAGTCACCCTTTTTTGCTTCCGTTAACTTAACTCTCTTGCCCAATGATTCCTCTTGCATATCAGTATCTCTAGGACAATTTATACCACAAACATTTAAAGCTAATTGGACTAAACCTGAGCAGTCTATACCTTTTCTCGAGCCACCACCCCACAGATATGGAGAATTTAAAAGTAAACGCGAAGTTGCTACGTAATCAACCAATTGATATTCAATTTTTTTTAAATGACAAACCGGAATAAAACCACCATTCGTCAACTCTGCCCATACCCCTGTAACTTTTTTCACAGTAACTTTGTCACCAAGGAAAAATTCATTCATATCCTTTTGTTTAAAATCCGGCTTTATATATGAATTGCTACCAGCCACATAAACCCAATGAGATAACTTGGTGCGCGGCGCCACGTAGCTTTCAGAGATATAACCACAATACTGATCTTTTTCAGATTGAATATAAGCAAACCCATTTAGCTGTTCAAACACTTTAATTGGATCTCCTAACGACAGTTGAGAAACTCTATTTCCATCATGTGCGTTTAATAAATCTATTGGCCCGAATCCACATTGAGCTTTTGAACCTTCCAAAAAAGATTCTGAATTCACTTTTCCTTTTAAAAAGTTAGCGGCAACCCTTCCATTTGCTGGAGTAACACGTGAATCCATTAAAGCTTTAAGACCTCTGGTAATGCATCTAAAATAGCCCTAGCTCCCATACCAACACCACCTTTAGGCCTTCCAGGACTAGCAGTAGGTTGCCATCCATAAATATCAAAATGTACAAAGCTCTTCGCATTCTCCACAAAACGTCTCAGAAAAAGTGCGGCAGTAATAGATCCAGCAAATCCTCCACTTGGTGCATTATCTAAATCTGCTATTCCTGGTTCGATTAGTGTTTCATAAGGGTTATGAAATGGCATTTCCCAAATAGGATCTCTGACTCTAATAGAAGATTCTTTTAGCAAATTAGCTAAGTTATTATCGTCTGTATAAAAAGGCGCTACATCGGGCCCAACAGCAACGCGCGCTGCACCCGTTAAAGTCGCCATACATATTAACAAGTCAGGAGAATCCTCGTCAGCGTACGCCAAAGCATCCGCCAAAATCAATCTGCCCTCTGCATCAGTATTATTAACCTCTACTGTTAACCCCTTTCTTGAAGTCAGGATATCTTGCGGTCTAAAAGCTGCTGAAGCTATAGAATTTTCAACAGCAGGCACCAGTACTCTTAATTTTAAAGGCAAATTTAAAGCCATTATCATATGTGCTAGTCCAATCACAGTGGCTGCTCCACCCATATCCTTTTTCATAAGGGACATTGATCCCGCTGGCTTTATATTTAATCCACCTGTGTCAAAACAAACACCCTTACCAACTAACGTCAAAGTTGGCCCATGGTTACCCCAAACCAATTCAATTAAACGAGGTAATTCTGCTGAAGCTCTTCCAACCGCATGTATCATTGGGAAATTTTTTTCTAATAGGCTTTCTCCACAGATAGTTTTCACGGACGCACCATGTAATTCAGCAAGAGACCTTATAGATTGTTCTAGTTCTGAGGGGCCCATATCGTTAGTTGGGGTATTTATTAAGTCTCTAGTCAAAGCTTCACCTTGAGCTATTTTTTCAGTTCTGTTCCCATCAAACATACTCGGGGAAACAAGTCTGGGGTTAGTTTGCACTTGATCTCGATACTTTGAAAAATGGTATTGAGATAAAAGCCACCCCAGGTAATGCTCTTTTACTTCTAAGTCAGGGTGCTCAGAAACAAGCTTGTATTTAAGGTTTGGAATTTTTTTTATCACCCCTCCCAAAACAAATCGATTTCTTTTCCTAATCTCTTCGTTACCTAATCCAATTAAAACTTTTTCAATATTTCCTGAACTATCGGGGACCAAGCAAATATCCCCCGAACTAGCTAAAAATTTGCTTGCGTAAATCCAGTTTTTAACGTGGCTTTCTTCACCCTCCAACCAAAGTTTAAACTCCTCTGCTTTAATAAGGTAAATTGGGCAAGCATTCGCAGTATCTTGTTCAAAATTATATTCAAGAAACTCCAGCATTAAATAATCTCCTAAAAAACTTAATTTTATACTAAGAACTAATATAATATATTATTATATTAGTTTAGAGGTAGTTATTAAGTAGAACAATCTTACCAGGGTATTATAAGCTGTAAACTAGGAGGAACAATAACTAATGGCAGTAAAACCTTTACCAAGCTTTCTTATACATCGGTATAATGACTGGAAATCCAATAGTTATTCGCAAAATAAAAATTGGTACAAGAAAATATCAGAGGAAGATCAACGTCCCAAAGCAATGGTAATTTCTTGTTGTGATAGTCGGGTACACGTCACTGCAATTTTTGGAGCCGAGCAAGGAGAGTTCTTTATTCACCGAAATATTGCAAATTTAATACCACCATTTTCTCCAAATGGTGATTATCATGGTACATCGGCCGCAATAGAGTACGCTGTTACTTCCCTGCAAATTTCTAAAATAATAGTTTTAGGGCATTCAAACTGTGGAGGTGTAAATGGGTGTCATGATATGTGTGCAGGAAAAGCTCCAGAGTTAGAAAAGGATTCTAGTTTTATAGGTAGATGGATGGACATTCTTCGACCAGGGTATGAAAAAGTTAAACACATACTTGATGAAGAAGAAAGAAAAGAAGCGTTAGGAAAAGAAGCTGTTTTAATTTCTTTAAAAAACCTACAGACATTTCCATTTATACAGGATGCCATTAGAAAGGATAAACTTAATCTTTACGGCCTGTGGACTCATATTGGGCAAGGAGATTTAGAACACTTCATTGAGGGACATGGATTTAAACCAGTTTAGACTTTAACACTTTAGAAACATAAGTTTCTGCAATTTGAACAGCATTTAAAGCAGCACCTTTTCGTAAATTATCTGAGACACACCATAGGTTCAACCCATTTTTAACCGTATTGTCTTGCCTAATTCTACTGATAAACGTTGCGTAATCACCAACACACTCAACTGGTGTGACATAACCACCATCCTCACGTTTATCTATAACCATAATACCATCTGATTCTCTTAAAATACTCCTGGCCTCATCAGCACCAAGAAACTCCTCAAATTCAATGTTAATTGACTCAGAGTGCCCAACGAACACTGGCACGCGAACACATGTAGCTGTTACACGTATATTCTTATCTACAATTTTTTGAGTTTCGGCCATCATCTTCCACTCTTCTTTAGTCGATCCATCATCTAGAAAAATATCAATGTGAGGTATTACATTAAAAGCTATTTTCTTTGGATAAACCGTAGGTGACACTCCTTGGTGCGGTACATAAACCCCTTTCGTTTGATTCCAAAGTTCCTCGATACCTTCTTTACCAGAGCCTGAAACAGACTGGTACGTACTTACCACTACCCTCTTAATCCTTGCACGATCATGAAGTGGTTTAAGTGCTACGACCATCTGGGATGTGGAGCAGTTTGGGTTTGCAATAATATTTTTGTTTTTAAAATCAAAAATAGCATCAGGATTAACCTCTGGAACTATTAGAGGAACCTCAGGGTCATAACGATAAAGAGATGAATTATCTATAACTAGACAACCAGATTTCGCTGCCCTAGGCGCATGTTCTTTTGTAGCATCAGATCCTATAGCAAATAATGCAATATCATATCCTGAAAAATTGAAACCCTCTAAATCTTTAATTTTGAGTGTTTTATCCCCATAACTTACTTCGGTTCCAATGGATCTTCGACTAGCCAATGCGGCTATATCCTTAACCGGAAAATCTCTCTCTGATAAAATATTCAACATTTCTCTACCAACATTTCCGGTAGCGCCAACTACAACAATATTATAAGCCATTTCCTAATATTTCCCTATAAGAAGTTCGTACTATTTAAAGCCTAATAGCTCTTTGTTAGCTTTAGGAAAAGGCGTAATCGAGTTTGACTTGCTGTTTAGTATGAATCCAAGGTAAACGTGAGTGAAATATAGGATGAAAAGAACCTTGAACAATAAAACTAAATATAAATCATTTACTTTGTTCAAAAGACTGTGGACAGGATACCTCAGAAATCATATTTTCTTACTACTGGTTGCAATGATATTTATGGTTATCGAGGGTAGCACTCTTGGTGGGTTAAGCTATATGCTTCAACCAATGTTTGACCTAGTAATGGTAAAAGGCGATGCAGGGGCTATCTGGTTTGTTGCAACAGCTATATTAATGCTGTTTGTAGTCAGAGGTATAACAGGAATAATTCATAGAACTCTATTAACTAAAGTTTCTTATGAAGCATCAACACAAATTCAAGTTGATTTACTAAATCACACCTTACATCTAGATAATAGTTTTCATTCAAAAACCTCTCCTGGTGCCTTAATAGAGCGTGTTCAAGGAGATGTTATATCTATACAACATCTTTGGAACACTATTTTAGTAAATGCAGGAAGAGATTCTATAGCGTTACTATCACTTATCGGCGTAGCCATTTCAATAGACTGGATGTGGACTTTGGTAACCATAATGGGTGCTCCCGTTTTATTGCTCCCAAGCTTAGCAGTTCAAAGGTATGTAAGGCGTAAAAGTGGTTATCTAAGAGAAATAGCCTCTGATAGGACCCTTCGTCTTGATGAAATTTTTCACGGTATAATACCTATAAAATTAAATCGAATGGAACCATATCAATTATCAAGGTTTTCAAAACTATCTCAAGATTGGGTAAAATCTACAATAAAAACGGTAGCTGGGCAGGCATCAATTCCCGCTCTAGTTGATCTTGCAGTAGGTTTTGGATTTTTTAGTGTCCTATTGTATGGAGGTCCACAAATAATATCTGGTGAAAAATCAATTGGTGAGTTTATGAGTTTTTTCACCGCTATGGCTTTAGCCTTCCAACCAATGAGAAGACTAGGAAACGTTGCAAGCAATTGGGAAATAATGGCTGCAAGTTTAAACAGAATTTTTAACTTATTTGATACAGTACCTGACATCCAAGATACCGTTTCAACAAAAATAAAAGCACCAAAAAGCTTCGATATTTCCTTTGATAATGTACATCTAAGCTATGACTCTTCCCCTGTACTAAATGGTTTAAGCTTTAACGCTCCCCATGGCAAAACTACAGCTATTGTTGGTGAATCTGGAGCTGGAAAAAGTACATTGTTTAATGCGCTTACAAGATTAGTCGATCCCAAAAGTGGCAGTATTAATATTGATGGAATTAATACTAAAAATATCTCACTTGAAAATCTTAGGAGTCTTTTTTCGGTAGTTTCCCAAGATGCTTTGTTGTTCGATGAAACACTTATCGAAAACATACTTTTAGGAAATAAAAATATTTCTAAAGAAAAAATTAAACAGGTTTTAGACGATGCAAATGTAACCAAATTTATTTCTACTCTATCTAATGGTCTTGAAACAAAAGTTGGTCCCAGAGGCTCAAATTTATCAGGTGGCCAAAGGCAACGTGTAGCAATTGCCAGAGCACTACTACGGGATACTCCTATTTTACTTCTTGATGAAGCAACAAGTGCATTAGATGCCGAATCTGAGAAATTTGTTCAGGAAGCCTTAGAGAAATTATCTAAGGGAAGAACCACTCTAGTTATAGCACATAGATTATCGACCATTCATGACGCAGATCAAATCATAGTGTTGTCAAAAGGGAGGATTGCTGAAATCGGAACCCACGAAAATCTAATTAATCAAAAAGGCCTGTATTCAAACTTATACAGCTTACAGTCTAAACCTAATAAAGAAGTTGATGTTCTTTCAAATAACTCGACATTAAGTAGTAACTCAGCCAAATCTCTTCTGAAGCTTAAAGATCAAAGAAGCTTAGTCGAAAATGAACATAATTATCCGTCTCTGAGTTCAAAGCAGTTAAATTGGCTACAGCGAGGCCTTATAGCTATCGCCAGAAAATTAACTTTTTAATTAAACATAATATTTCCATGACAAGTACTACATGCTATTGCTATTATAGCTCTAAGTGATGGTAAAATGAGAAGTTTGTCAAAGTATTCACATAATGTATTTTTCTGCTAATAAAAATTTTTATATTGGAATCTAAAGTTGTCACCACGAAAAAAAACAAAGCTAGAACGCCTGCTTTCATTCAATCAGCATAGACGACGTTTTGGAGGATCCCAAAGC
>Ga0115004_10005528_pt1 | contig 9974 bp, 8 predicted proteins | sample ArcticOcean_MG_C_10_FD_88737 | JGI IMG/M metagenome (GOLD analysis project Ga0115004, IMG submission 88737) | Marine microbial communities from western Arctic Ocean - ArcticOcean_MG_CB11_90 | ecosystem: Environmental > Aquatic > Marine > Oceanic | place: Arctic Ocean: Canada Basin | collected... | reverse complement strand
TATTTATTTTTTTATCGTGCTTTTAGTTTGTTGGATATTTTATAATTTAATGATGAAGGATGAGGCAAAATAATGAAAAAATTTAAATGGTTAATACCAACTATTTATATAATATTTTTAATGCTGCCAATTTACTGGCTAATTAATATGTCGTTTAAAACAACAAGTGAAATAATTAACACGTATTCATTATGGCCTAGACAATTTACATTAGAGAATTATGTAACAATTTTTACAGATAGCACTTGGTATATGGGCTACGTAAATTCTATTACTTACACTGTTTTTAACACTATAATTTCGGTATCTGCAGCTTTACCAGCAGCATATGCTTTTTCAAGATATAAGTTTTTAGGAGATAAGCATTTATTTTTCTGGTTGCTTACTAACAGAATGGCACCACCAGCTGTTTTTGCCTTGCCATTTTTTCAATTTTATTCATCAGTAAATTTATTTGACACACATATAGCAATAGCACTATCACATTGTCTCTTTAACATTCCTCTTGCTGTCTGGATTCTGGAAGGATTTATGTCATCTGTCCCAAAAGAATTAGATGAAACCGCTTATGTTGACGGTTATTCATTTGGCAGATTCTTCTTTAAAATATTTATTCCAACAATAGCAGCAGGAATTGGCATAACAATGTTTTTTTGTTTCATGTTTTCATGGGTAGAACTACTTCTTGCAAAAACATTAACAGCAACAATTGCTAAACCAATTGCTGCAATAATGACAAGAACCTCAAGTTCTGCAGGTTACGAGTTAGGCTTATTAGCGGCCGCAGGTACTTTGACCATAATTCCAGGAGCAGTAGTTATTTACTTTGTTAGAAACTATATAGCCAAAGGATTTGCGATGGGTAGAGTATAATGTTTGCAAATTTACAAGCAGCAGGTTGGGAAAAAGTTGGTGAAGCAAAAGAAAAAGGTCTTTTTGATTTTGACTTTATTACTTGGATGGCCTGGACGTGGCCTACGGCAATTTTTTTTATATTCATAGCTCTATGTATTACCGGCATGTACTATTGGGAAAAAAAAGTACCAGGAGGATCGCCACGTAAAGGAATTCTAGGTTTAGAAACCACAAGAGGAGATAGATTATTCGTCTCTTTACTAGGAAGCGCGTTTATCCATTTAGCTTGGCTTGGTTTAACTGATATTATTCTCTGGATTGCGACAGTATTATCAGTGCTTTATGCTATAATAGTATTTAGATACGTATAAAAATTATGATTAAAATTGGAATCAACGGGTTTGGAAGAATTGGAAGACTTGTTTTAAGAGCCTTGCTTGAAAACTATAAAGAAAAAATCCAAGTTGTTGCAATTAATGATCTTGGTTCAATAGAAGCTAATGCTCACCTTGTTAAATATGACAGTACTCACGGGACACTACCTTATGATGTTGAGGCGTCTAAAGACGGTTTTAAAATATTAAACCAGGATATAAAAGTTTTTGCAGAACGAGATCCTGCTAATCTGCCTTGGGGTAAAGTAGGTGTAGATGTTGTGTTAGAATGTACTGGTCTATTTCTAGATAAAGCATCCGCTGAAAAACACATTAAAGCCGGTGCCAAAAAAGTAATTATTTCGGCACCAGCTAAAGAAGTAGATTTTACTGTAGTGCAAGGTGTTAACAGCTCAGAATTAAAAAAAGGACATAATATTATTTCAAACGGTTCTTGTACAACAAACTGTTTAGCACCAATAGCCATGGTTTTAGAAAAAAATTTTGGTATTGAGTACGGTTATATGACGACCATTCATAGTTACACAGGAGATCAAAAGTTATTAGATACACTCCATAAAGATTTAAGAAGAGCCCGAGCATCAGGAGATTCTATGATACCAACTTCAACCGGCGCTGCTAAAGCAATGAGCTTAGTACTACCAAGTCTTAATGGCAAGTTGGATGGTACAGCAATAAGAGTACCAACTCCAAATGTCTCTTTAATAGACTTCACATTTGTAACAAATAAAGAAGTTAGCTCCGAAGATATTAATAATGCGATGATTGCAGCTTCAAGAACAAAAGAATTAAAAGGTATACTTGGAATAAATAATAAACCTTTAGTCTCAAAAGATTTTAACCACAATCCACATAGCTCAATATTTGATACTACACAAACTCAAGTGATAAAAAATAAATTTAGCAGAGTTTTGTCATGGTATGATAATGAGTGGGGTTTCTCTAACCGAATGTGTGAGACAGCCATCCAAATAGCCGGGTTTATTTAAATTCTATTTTACAGAAGTTAGGTATTAAAAAATGAGGGTTTAGGAATCTAAATTTTGAGTTTCATAAAATGATTAAAAGAGATTTGTATTACGAAAGAATTCCAACTAAATCTCTCAGAGAAGACGTTAGATTATTAGGAGCTTTTTTAGGTAGAGTTATTAAAGATCAAGAAGGAACTAGCTTTTATCAATTAGTAGAAAAAATAAGACTACTATCGAAAGTAAATAAAATAAAGCTAAATAAAAAAAAACAAAATACTCAATTAATTAATGAGATTAATAAACTAAATCCACAAAAATTATTTAAGCTTACAAGATCTTTTTCACACCTTTTAAATTTAATGAATCTTGCTGAATCTTTAGATGCATCTCGAAAACTAAACGAATATGAAAATATAAACAGTAAAACAAAAAATCAAAATATATTTATTGAAGAAATTGTTAAAAAACTATTTAAAAATAAAAAAATAAATAATAATAAAATTTATAAACAAGCTCAAAATTTAAATATTGAAATAGTTCTTACCGCTCATCCCACAGAAGTAAAAAGAAGAACTTTAATTCAAAAATATGCAAACTTAATAGAACTGTTAGAACAAAGACAATTATTTCATAATTATCCCTCTAGAATTCGAGATATTGACATAAAACTTTATAGCGAAATAACAATTATTTGGAAAACTGATGATCTTAAAAGAAGTAAACCAAAACCTACCGATGAAGCAAGGTGGGGTCTTGCAGTAATCGAAGATAGTTTATGGGACACAATACCAAAAGTTTACAAAAGAATTAATGATATTTTTAAAGAAAACCTAGAAAAGGACTTACCAAGAAATTTTAGCCCAATTAAATTCGGGTCTTGGATGGGTGGTGATAGAGATGGAAACCCAAATGTAACAGCGTCAGTTACAAAAGAAACAATTCTTCTTTCAAGATGGCAAGCGGCAAAATTATACGATAAAGAATTAACAAAATTAATTCAAGACTTATCAATTAACGAATGTTCCAAAAAAATCTTAAAATTCACTGGAAAAATTTTTGAACCTTATAGGGTTTATCTACGACCTTTAAGAAACAAAATTCGATCTACTCATCAATTAATTGAAAAACATTTAAACGAAAATAAAAGACTTGATGAAAAACAATTAGTTCAATCAAAAAATGAAATTTTGGAGCCGTTAAGAATTGTGAGAGATTCTTTAAATAAAAATAAAGGTGAAAAAATTAGTAATGGAGACTTATTAGACTTAATAAGACGTACAAGATGTTTTGGAATTAATTTAGCAAGAATTGATATTAGGCAAGAATCTTCAAGACATTCTAAATTAGTTTCTGAAGTTATAAATAAAAAATTTAAGTACAACTTACTTAGTGAAGATAAAAAAATTAATTTACTTATGTCTTTAATCAAAAATAAAAATTACATTAAGAATTTAAAATTGAAAGATCCTGAAAATAAAGAAGCCTGGGCAACATTTGAGCTTTTATCAACTCAACCAAAAGAATGTTTAGGTGCGTATGTGATCTCAATGACCGCATGTGCTAGTGATATATTGTCTGTAATTTTTTTACAAAAAGAAGCTAAAATTAAAAATCTGTTAAGAGTTGTTCCGTTATTTGAAACTTTAGAAGATTTAAAAAATGCTAAGAGAGTTATGGAAAAACTCTTTTCATTAAAGTGGTACCAAAAATTCATCAATCGTAAACAAGAAATCATGATTGGCTACTCAGATTCAAGCAAAGATGCAGGTAAATTATCGGCAAGTTGGCATCAGTATAAACTGCAAGAAGACATTATAACGCTTGGTAAAAAATATAAAATTAACATCACTTTTTTTCATGGTAGAGGCGGATCTGCTGGGCGTGGTGGCGGCCCTATACAAGCCACGTTAAAATCTCAACCACCAAATTCAGTTAACGGACAACTGAGAATTACTGACCAAGGTGAAGTAATACAACAAAAGTATGGCTACAAACCTTTAGCGGAATATAATCTTTGTAGTTATATCGGGTCAGTAATGGAAGCTTCTTTAATGCCTCCACCTAAACCTAAAAATGACTGGAGAATATTAATCGAAAAGATGAGCGATATTTCCTCATCCGCATACAGAAAAAATATTAATGATAATGAAGATTTTATTAGGTATTTTAAAACAATTACTCCACACAAGTCTCTAGCAAAATTGTCTATTGGTTCAAGACCATCAAAAAGAAAAAATATTGATAATATAAAAGGATTAAGAGCAATACCTTGGGTTTTTGCCTGGACACAAATACGTTTAATGTTACCTGCTTGGCTTGGAACACCTGAAGCACTTAGGTATGCTTCCATAAAAAGTTTTTCAAAAACGCTTTTAGATATGGAACGAAATTGGCCTTTTTTTTATTCTACAATGGATATTTTAGATATGGTGATATCTAAAATTGATCCAGAAATATCAAAAATATATGAAAATTATCTAGCAGACAAAAATTTAAAAAGAGTAGGCAAAAGATTAAGATTCCAATTTCAAGGTTTAAAAAAATTACACAACAAAATAACACCGAAAGATATTGTAAAAGAAAGAAAAGAATTTAGAAAATCACTTTTTGTTAGAAATAACTATACTGAGGCATTAAATATATTACAGGCAACAATTATGAACAAAAGCAACAATCGTAAATTAGACTATATTGATAGAAAATACCTCGACGATGCAATTATGACTTCTATTGCAGGATTGTCAGCAGCCATTAAGAACACAGGTTAAATTAATAATTTTTAATTAAAAAATTTTTTAAACGTATAAAAAAATCAAAAAAATCATCTTTAAAATAAGTTCTGCTACCTATCACACGTCCAAAATATCTAAGATTGTAATTTAAATTTACATAGGGGAATTTTTTAATTTTAGTATGCCTGAAAAAGATATCAGCTTCATTTTTTAACACCAAACCGTTTGACAGATGTTCAATTTTTTTTATTTTAAAAATTTTCAATTTTGTTTTTGATAAAAAGTATTTCGTATCGTTAATGGTATGATTGTTTATATAAGCTGCATTTTTTTTATTAATAGCAGCTTCCATTTTACCTTCTGATACATTGTTAATTTTTGACTTTAAGCCTTTCAGTACGTTTAAATCATTTCCCTGAGTGTCAATGTGAATATATCTTATATTATTGATTTTATTCTTTTTCATAAAATCATTTAAAGTGATTACTTTTACTTTAATTTTTTTAATAACTTTAAAAATTTCATCTTCATACCCTGGCCATGATTTATTTAAATTTTTAGATAATTTATTCAAAGAAGAAACTCTATGGTTTATCGAAATATTAAAAGTTGAATACTTATCTTTATCACTTACCGCATAACAATGGATCTTATAATTATTAATTATTGTACCTTTACGTTTCTCTATTTCTTTTTTTAATTTTTTAATTTTCCTAACTAAATAGGGGTTTGGCTCAAACGCATGTATGTAAAAATTTTTATTTTTTAAAGCTATTGCTATACCGTCGCTTCCATCATTAGCGCCTACGTCAAAAATATATTCTTTTATTTTTTGCAAACTACTTTCCCACTTTATAAAATCTAATCATATTAGTCATTTTAGCCTGACCAAAAGGTAAACCTGCTGTAATAATCACGTTATCATTTATCTTAATTGATTTATCTTTTTTTATAATTTGTTTAGAAATATCCATCATATCTCTCCACCCATGTGCATCTCTACTATTAATGGACTCTACACCCCAGTACAAACTAGTCTGCCTTGAAACATTTACATTTGGTGAAATCGTTATAATTTTTACCGAAGGTCTCATAGTTGAAACTAATTTTGCTGTGCTACCTGAATTTGAAAAAGCTATAATAGCTTTAACTGTTGGATTGTAGGCTAAATCTTTAACAGATAATACTACAGATTTTCTTGGATCTTGGTCAATGTTTACTTTATTTTTAAAATCTGCAATATTTTTTTTTTTATATTTTTCTGTTGAAATTATCGTCTCACTCATAGTCTTAACAGTTTGCAGGGGGTATTTTCCCACCGCTGTTTCCGCTGAAAGCATAACTACATCAGCTCCCTGAAATATCGCTGTTGCTACATCATTTATTTCAGCTCGCGTAGGCGTACTATTTTCAATCATACTTTCCAGCATTTGAGTGGCAACTATTACAGGTTTTGAAAACTTAGAACATTTTTTAATTAAATCTAATTGAACTTGAGGCACATCACTATGACCAATATCAATTGCTAAATCACCTCTAGCCACCATAATTGCATCTGTGGCATTAATAATATCATCTATGTTTTTTAAAGCGGTTTTATTTTCGATCTTACAAATTATACCCATATCACTATTAATTAATTTTCTTGTTTGATGTATCAACTTTGCATTTTGGATGTAAGATAGTGCAATCCAATTACAGCCCAGTTTTTTGGCGGTTTTAATATCATTTTTGTCTTTACTTGTTAAGTTGTCAAAAGGTATAAAAAAATTTTGTAAGTGTATACTCTTGTTACTGCTGATTCTGCAGTTTTTATTTTGACATATTGTTAGAACGCCATTTGAATTTTTTTGGATCACTTTGAAAGAAAACTTTCCATCATCTAGCAAAATTTTATTACCTATTTTTAATTTTTTAAGAATTAAAGGGTAAGGAAAATGAACTCTCATTTGATCACCAATTTTTTTATCGTTATCAAATATATATTTCTGATTATGTTTTAAGTTAATAAAATCAGCATTAATTTTACCTATTCTTAATTTTACACCTTGTAGATCAGCAATAATTGATAGCCTTTTTTTCGTTTGATTTTCAATTTTTCTTATTTTAGTTACTATTTTTTTAATCCCCTGAATATTGTGACTAAAATTAATTCTAAAAGCATCAACACCATTCTTAACAAGACTTTTTAATTTCTTTTTATCGTATATAGCAGGACCTAGAGTTGCGATTATTTTAGCTTTTTTGTTCATAAAAGTGATTTGATTTTATATTAACACTTTTTTGAAGCATGGGCGACTTAATATTCCAAGTTAGTTATTTGAAATTTTTTCTTAATATAATTTAAAATTATTTGTGTTTTTTCTTAAATTTTTTTGGCTAATAATGAGTCTTAGATAATTAGATTTAGTTTAAATAAAACTGCTATCAAGACGGCAAATGTAATAAAAAAAGCAATCCAATATGATATGCAAGTAGTCCAGGTTCCTTTTGCGATGCCTTTCCAGGGCATAAAAGTATAAGTAGCTAAAGTAACTAAATTTAAAAACAATAAAATGTTGGTTAAACTGAACATAAGATGTACTTATATTAATAAATGAAAAATACCAAGATAGAAAAAGTAGCAAACAAACTTGTTATAGCTTTCCTCACCAACAAAACAATTAATCCAATTCCAGTAAAATACACTAAAAGCATGAAGAAAGCTGAGAAACTGAGACAACTATGTGAAAGTAAAGTTAATCAACCAATTATTGGTTTTAAAGCTGCAGGAACAAGTATTCCAGTTTTAAAAAAATTAGGAGAAAAAGAACCTTTTTACGCATCCATCTTTAAAAGTAACGTTTTAAGAAGCGGTAAGTCAATTAGGGTTAACTCTTACACTCTAGGAATTGAACTCGAAGTTGGATATTTAATTAAAAAAAGCTTCTTTCAATCAAAAAGTTCAATAAATTTTACAAATATACATAAACATATTTCACACATGATGCCGGCAATTGAAGTTGTTGGTTATAGACAAAAAAAGAAAGGAATTAAATTTCTTGGTGATTTATGTAGTGATTTTGGGGCTAATGTTAAATTTATCGTAGGAAAGAAAAGTAAATATAAAAAAATTAATTTTGGAAAACTAAAATCAAGTATTGAAAATAAAAAAATTAAGCAATTCGTAAAAGGGCATACAAATACTGTCTATATTAATCCGTTAAACTCATTAAAATTTGTTTTAAATAAATTAAAAAAAGATCAAATTATTCTTGATAAAAACTTTTATATATTTACTGGTTCTACAGTGGGTGTTACGCCAATTTTAGGTAAAGGTATTTATCAGGGTAAAATCGATAAATTAGGCTCTGTAAAAACTAAAATAATTTAAATATTCTTTAACACAGAATTTGCACACTGTAATGTATTAGCAGTTCCTTTAAGATCTTTGGTTCTGTTTTCGTCTTTTATCAAAGTTTTTTCTATAGCATCAATTATGTTTGCTGCAGCTTTTTTTTCTCCAAGGTAGTCTAACATCATCGCGCCAGACCATATTTGTCCAATCGGATTAGCAATTCCCTTACCTGCAATATCAGGTGCTGACCCATGTACAGGTTCAAAAAGTGAAGGAAATTTTTTTTCAGGATTTATATTTGCGGATGGCGCTATTCCAATAGTTCCAGTACAAGCTGGTCCTAAATCAGACAAAATATCACCAAATAAATTCGAAGCAACTACGATATCAAAAACTTCAGGTGAAAGCACAAATCTTGCTGTTAGGATATCTATATGAAACTGATCTGTTTTTACACTTGGGTAATTTTTTTTCATTCTTTCAAAGCATTCATCCCAAAAAGGCATAGTTATAGCTATTCCATTAGACTTTGTAGCGTTAGTAACTTTTTTTCTTTTTCGATTTTTAGCAAGTTCAAAAGCAAATTTTTGAATTCTGTCTACACCAGTTCTTGTCATGATAGTTTCCTGAATAACAATTTCTCTTTCGGTACCTTTAAACATTCTACCGCCAACAGAGGAATATTCACCTTCTGTATTTTCTCTAACAACTAAAAAATCTATATCACCTGGTTTTTTCCCAACCAAAGGGCAAGGAACTCCTTGCATTAATTTAACTGGTCTTAAATTAACATACTGATCAAATTCTCTTCTAAAAGTAATAATTGAACCCCACAAAGAAATATGATCCGGCACTTTATTTGGCATTCCAACAGCACCAAAAAAAATTGCATCATGTTTCCCAATTAGTTCTTTCCAGTTATCAGGTAGCATTTTTCCATGCTTTTCAAAGTAATCGCACGATGAAAAATCAAATTCATCAAACTTAATTTCAAAGTCATGTTTTTTAGCAATTTCTTTTAGAATTTTTAACGATGGAGGAACAACTTCTAGCCCAATACCATCACCGGCAATAGAGGCAATTTTATAAGTTTTCATAAATGATTTTTTTATATATTGTAGCATATATTCACAGAGATCATAAAATGTTAAAAAAATTTAAAAATTATCAATCTAAAAATACAGGCATATTAATAAGATTTGATGATATTGCAGAAAATATGAATTGGAACTTAATGGAAAGATGTGAAACTTTATTTTTAAAATATTCTATAAAACCTGTTTTGGGTGTAATACCTAAAAACCAAGATGAAGAAATTTTAACCTACCCAATAAATAATAAATTTTGGGATAGAGTTAGAAATTGGAAAAGTTTAGGCTGGGAGATAGTTATGCACGGATATACACATGTTTACGACTCAACATCTCATAAAAAAAAAGACTTTTTTAATCACGGCGGCAGGTCTGAATTTTACGGACATTCACTTGAAAAACAAAAGCAACGTTTGGCAGCCGGTCTTAAAAAATTTGAAGAAGAAAAAATTCAAATAAGATCATTTTTCGCCCCAAATCATATCTATGATAAAAATACTTTTTTAGCTTTAAAATCTTTAGGAATAAAACAAGTGATTGATGGTTATGGGCTGTTTCCGTATTTAGAAGATGATATTATTTTTATACCACAG
>Ga0115004_10005515_pt1 | contig 9985 bp, 9 predicted proteins | sample ArcticOcean_MG_C_10_FD_88737 | JGI IMG/M metagenome (GOLD analysis project Ga0115004, IMG submission 88737) | Marine microbial communities from western Arctic Ocean - ArcticOcean_MG_CB11_90 | ecosystem: Environmental > Aquatic > Marine > Oceanic | place: Arctic Ocean: Canada Basin | collected... | reverse complement strand
TAATCTTTCTAATCAGCGCGATGTTCACCGCGTCTGTTTTCGATTCCGCCGGTGCTTTAAACGTCGTGGCGCGCAACGCTACGAACACATTTACTATGGATATATTTTTGAAAAAGTTATTCATCAATATCGATATGTTTGTGCCTTGGATTTCGCAACATTTTTACTATATTCTAGTACCGATGTTCATCTCTGGCGCCTTTGTTGCGCTCTCACTCTTCTACAAAACGTTTTGGACAGAAACCGCTTCAACTAGCTTCAATGAGCTATCGTCGATTGATGAATTAGAATTATTCGAAGCTACTTCAAAACAATCCTATAAAGATAACATAAAAAGAGGGAGCGTTATAAGTACGCTTCTTTTCTGCGCGATTTTATTCGCCTCGGCCTTTTTAATGATCGCCGCAGCCGAAGCCGAATCTAAGTTTCATACATCTAAATTGTTAATAATATGGTTGTCGAGTTGCTTATTTTTTGCGCTAGTCACGCTGTCCAGCTTCGTTGTGAAAAACCAGAACGTTCGAAGCGGGATCAAACTTGTATCGAACTTTGTCTCAGGCGCTTTATTTGGCGTAGCTTTGACTATTGGAAAAATGACAGACCCAGCAAAAGTCGCCGCGTTCTTGACGGTTGCAAATAGAGATACTTGGGATCCTTCTTTGCTTGTGTTTCTCGCAACAGCTCTGTTCTGTTCTATCCCTATATTTGCGTATATCAAACATCGTTTGAAAATGAAAAAATCAACTTTTGGCGATGACCTCGCAGAACCGACGACACCAAATCGATTGTTGGACGGTCGTCTACTTGTAGGTTCAATCGTCTTCGGCGTTGGTTGGGGTCTCGCGGGATTATGTCCAGGACCAGCGTACGTCAATCTAGGCATTGGTTTCTTGGGGCTCAGATTTGATGCTCCTATCTTTCTCTTCTTCACGGCGTTTTTTGTTGGTCAAACATTCTTTCGAGATTTCATTGCCCGCGTATTCAATCTCGACAATAAAATAAAGGCAATCGTAACTTTTCGAGATAAGAAAGAAATATTTTGTCGTCTTGATAAAACGAAATCACTCTCTAAGCTCGAAGCGCAAATAAAGCAAGTCCTATCTTTCCCAGAGACATATCAAATTTATTTGGCGTACTCAGAGGGTGACTGGAGCGCAATGGCATTAAGCAACGACGACGACGTCGAAACTATGTTTGCACAGTGGGAAGCGGAGAAAACCGGGAAAGATTCCAACTTGCGTTTAAAGTTCTTGGTTGTAGATTCGCTCGATGCAACAATAAAAGCATTCTCATGGGTGCGAGATAATTAATTACTAAATACATTCTTTACACATTTTTACAATTCCTAAAAGTTATAGATTCTAACTAAGTAAGTAGTCTATTTCAATCAGAACACGAGATACTCTTCATCTAATTTGAAATTCAAATCGTTCAAATCGACATTGTCCGGCATGTTGGTGAGACTTAAAATATCCTCATCATCATCTCCAAAAGCGGTCAACAGCGCATCCTCGTTAGTAGCAATCGTCGTAGGTGAATCGTTACTCGACACATCGTTAGCATTCGTGAGATCGGCTGTCGTGACTCTATTGACTCTCTCGACTTCGTGCGCGCGGAGCAAATCTTTAAGCGAATTCGATTTCGTCAATTTCAACCCTAGCGGTAACTGCGGAGGCGGACCACCGGCGGCGGCAGCGGAAAAGTTAACGTGTTGTCCTTGTTGAAACAGCGCGGGCGAGCTTCCACCAGCGTTTAGGTTTTCGAATTGCAAACGTTGATATTGAAGTTGTTGAGGATATGGATGCGCTCTCACTGGAGAACCATTTAATCCAACAGACGTTGAAAACTGCTGTAATGCTTCAACGCGGTGCACCTGCGGGTACTGTTGATGCTGAGGATATTGTTGCATGTGTTGAGGATAATGATGACTATGTTGTTGTTGTTGTTGTTGTTGTTGTTGCAGGTGCTGTTGTTGTTGCTGCGGATACTGCGGATGCACAATTTGCACAAGCTGAGGCTGTTGGGGCGCTTGGTGATAAAAGACGCGACCATTTTGATCAACCCACGATCGTTGCAGTTGATCTCCCGGACCGGGCACGGGAATAATATGCGCCGGTTTAATCGCGAGACGCTTTTGCTGCTCTTTTGCTTTTGACAGTTTTTGTCGCTGTGCTTTTGGCAAGATACCTACATGCTTTTGAAGAGAAGGCATGCGATCCATCGGATTATGCGACTGATTTCTTTGCTGTTGATGAACTTGCTGAACTTGCTGCATTTGCATAGGCGGTTGTTGAACGTGATGAACTTGTTGTTGTTGCAATGGAGGATGCATCATCATTTGCTTTTGCGTATACTGATTGTGATGCATCGGTTGCAACGGTTGTTGTTGCAATGGCTGTTGTTGATGCTGAATAATTTGGGCGTTATTTTGCATGTTGGGATGAACATCGAAACTCGAACCAAATTGCGCGTTTGTCGCCGCAACACTCCACGCTCTGTTGGCAAACTTGCGCTGCGATCTTTTCCCTTTCGTCTTTGAAGGCACCTTCACGACCGCACCAGTGAATTCGTTATTTTGATCAATGGTATTATTATCATTGTTATTGTTTTTGTTTTTGTTTTTGTTTTTGTTATTATTGTCATTATTATCGTTGCTGCCCGAAGATTTTAGCGGCATTGTATCATCACTCGAATCGTCCGAACCATTATTTACATGATTATTATTGTTATTATTATCATTATTATTGTCTTCTCTCGTCGCTGGCTCTACCGCGAGCAACATTTTGTTACTCGTAGCAATTCCAGAACGTTTCAAGACTTCGGCCATTTTCACGTTGCCAGAATCTTTTAACATATTTCTTACGCAGTGTTGCCATAAATTTGCTGAGTTTTGCCTAACTAAAGGATAGCGAATGACGTCGCATACGCCTTCGTGAATCGCACGAATAACTAGATCTTGTTGTTCTCCACCTTTTGTTGTTCTAAAAGTCGCTTTGCTGCTATTGTTGTTATTGTTATCATTATTACTAGTTTCATTTTCGTTTTCGTTATTTTGCGAAGAGTGTTCTATACCAGCAGTAGCAGTTGTTGTAGTTAAATGAATCGCGTTCAATTTATCGCTATTCGCGCCTTCATCTTTATCTCTTTGCATCAGAACCACTGGCCCTTTGGCGCATAACTCTCTCAGCGATTTGACCGCGTTTATCTTCGCTTCTAAATCCGTCGAACTCCTATCACTCGCTTCTGGTTGTTGAACACTTCTTTTTCGATCATCGTCGTCGTCATCACCGTCGTCATCAATATCCTTTTCGCTTAAAAAAGCGCTCTCCATCAATCGACCGTCGACTAACGCGACGTCAAACGCTTCTTCATTCATATCTGTGTTATACTTCTCCAAACTCTCGCAATGCGTCACTGTGTAAGTACAAGTAGTAGTAGTACGTATCGTTGTTGTTTGTTATAAATATTGAATAATAACGTCAGTAAATCATAAAACATATTTTCGGTCGCTGACTCGTTTTCACGCACACGCATACATAAACGCGCGCGCACGAACGCACGACGCGTGAACACGCAATCACAGCATACAAATGCTCAAACGACACGGACTGACTTTAATCCATTTATATATATTCAACCCAAATCAAAGAGCACGCGTAGGAGGAGCACTTTTCAAATTCATGATCTCGTCGTCGTCGTCGTCATCGACCAAAAGCGCGGTACTGAATTAGTACCCGGTACATAAAAAAACAATCACCGCGCGCGCGCGCGTAAAACACGACGCGTCGCGAATTCACAATCGACTAACCTTCATAATTCAAGGAATCTAAAATACACTCTGAATTCGTTTTACATTCTAAATCATCCGTTATTACGACAACCTGCGCAGGGACAGAGAGAGAAAGAGAGAGAGTAGTAGTGACTTAGTTTCCGTTATTTCTATTCGAGACCGATGAGGATACGTCTAAACAACTGAAGATACTTGCGCGTGATTAGAAAAGAGCGAACCTTTAAGCCTTCGGGGAACCCGGGTCTTAGACTTCTCACGAACGTCATGACATCTGCGCCACCCATCGCGATCTTCGAGCGGCACTGCATCGTGTGTTATCGTAATCGACGTAATTTGTGTTATTACGTTCTAGTACTCGTCTTTAAATGTAGTGCGTGATGTCCGTTTTCGTCTTATCCTCTTCTGCTGCTGATTTTCCAGATTTTGGATATTTTTTAGATTTCGCAGGCAAAACTGCAAATCTCCTCAAAAACGGGGAAACAGTAGAGAGAGAAAACGGCAAACAGAACGACGCGCGCAAGGAAGCGCTTACAGTACAGAAATGAGCTCGCGTTCAATAACGGTGCATGGCAATCATAGACATCAACGAGTAGTACGTTCTTCTTCGTCGTCGTCGTCGTCGTCTTCTTCGTCGGCATCGTCTGCGTTCGCTCGTGCTCGTCAGAAGAAGACGAGCGGGATCAATAAAAACGAGACCGGTATTAATTGGAGAGGAAACTCGCAGAAGCGGTCTGCGTCTTCGTTCGTCGACTTTGCGAAGTCTTCCGAGAGCAGCGGTGCTAGTTTAGTTCAAGCCGTTAATGAGGATGAGAACGATCGCAGTAGTAATGACAAGGAAGTAGAGTTGATTTCGACATCGTCATCGTCAACGGAAATGAGTATTGAGAGGAATGAAATAGAAACCGAAGCCGTGAGATTGTTTAAACAAAGACCGGGAAGGCACGCGATGTTCTCTGCGACAAAAACTGGCACTATCGATGTCTTGGAGAACGAGGAAGATCCAGAGAGGAGTTTACAAAAATATATGTCGCTACCTGCAACGTCGTACTCGACGTTAGATGGCGAGACCGTGAAGAGAATAGATGATTACACTTTCGAGTGCACGTTAGGAACGTTAGCGTTTTTCGGGTTTAAGATTACGCCTACGGTCATTGCGAAAGTAGACGTGAGAGCGAACGGGTACGGGCCAATGATTTCAGTCGAAGAAGCGACGATATCGGGGTCGAAGATTGTAGAAGAGGCGAACGAACAGTTTCAGCTATCGTCAGTGAACGATGTGTCGTGGTTTTCGTCACCGACTGATGAACACAAAAATCAAAAGACTATTAAATCTGAGACAATCGTGAGCGTATATTTAATCGTCCCCGCGTGGTTTCCTTTCACTGTGAAATCGACGGAGAGGACTGGGAGATTCGTTGTAAACCAAGTTGTCGGGCAAGTCGTGCCGAGGTTTTTGAAGCAATTAAAAGCAGATTACGAAGTTTGGAGTTTAGGAGATGATTCGAGGAAAGCCGTATGCGACGGAGGATTGTTTGATTACTATGAACATAAAAATAAGGATGATGAATTTTGTGACGTTTCGGATGATGAAATCGCTAAATAATAGTAGTAGTAGTAGTAGTTGTAGTAGTGCAATAGTATTAGTAGTAGATATACACACACTTGCTTGAACATTACTAATAATAATGTTCATACCTGCGCTCGCACATCTTATTTGTAAACTGTATATATGTATCATCAATTTCTTACGACGTCGTCGTCCTCGTTACCTAAGCATTCGACGGCATTACTCTTCTGTTGCTGTTGTTGTTCTTCGTCGTCGTCGGCGTTGATTCTGTTGCCGCGAGAAGTAAAATTGCCATCGTCATCGACTTCAAATGTATTGTTAAAATCGGAAAGTGTTGGTTCTTGTTCTTTGATCATAGCGCAATGCATAGCGTATATTATCGCAAGTCTTCGAAACGCTAAGCACGATACGTGGAAAGAGTAGCCGCAGAACGCTAATACAGTCGCGTCGGCCAATTTTTGTCGTCTCGTCTTATCGAACATCCCACCAGTATCTGCTGAATATAAGTTTGCGTATGCTTTCGACCAAAACAATACTCCGAACAATTGACAAACTTGCTCTGCGTGATTCACGGAAGCAACGTTCTGCGTTCGTACTTTATTACTCGTCTGTCTCAATAATATAATCTCGAGTACGCATAACACAGAGTTTCCACTGAACTCGAACGTCCTCCTCGAAACAGAAACTGACACGAAATAGAGTAAACTAAAAAATGGAACGAACGCGAGATATCGCAAGTTCTTCCGCTTCTCAGAGATCTCCTCGTTCTCTGCTTTCGAGGCATCGCGCTGTACTGGCAAGCTCGCGTTCGTTCCTCCAATGAAGTTTGATTCGAACCAATCGATCGCGCGGACGATCATTTTTATTTTGTAAAAGTATTCGATCAAACCACAGATCTTACTTTGACTTTAAAATATCTGTAGAAAATAGGCAGAAAAGTTTCTTATTATTCGAAAACGCCCCATTAAAATTGAACGCGACAGACATGCGTTGGAATGGAAAAGCGTTCTTCTTCGTCGCAGTCGTGGCAACGTTCGCGCTATACATCAAACTCTCGAATAAACAGAAAAACAGCAGTTCGTCTGCGGTCGATGATTTCGCGTTTAGTTCGAATGTAATGAATGGTTCGTGGCGAAACATGATTACTTTTGATTCGCGGTTGTTATCGAACCGAGTGCAGAGAGAGCGAGGGATTATTGATTTAGGGAACATGGATGACGTGATTAGAAAAAGGAAAGGGAGAGGAAACAATGAGGACGATGATGATGATGATGATGATGATTATGATGATGATAAAGAGGAGGAGGAGAAGGTTCCGTTGTTGAATACGAATACGTTGGCGTACGAAGAACGACGGTAGAGCGAATTTTAGATTTAGGTATATAGGGTATGTTTAGTATGTAGTACAATTTTATAATTCTTTAAGCAATGAATGGGATACTTATTTGTGAAGAAGATGTGATTTTGCCGGTCCAATGTGCCGCGAAGAGAGCAACTATAACCCCGAGCGCAATCAAAATCGTCGATTTTTCTTCGGGCGTTAAACGGTTTGCAAACCCACGGATTTGTCTTTTCAAAGCGCGGATCTTGCGTCTCGCGAAACGACCGCATCGGCGAAGCGATCGTTTTCCGACAACCGAAACTCTTTGGAACGTCGATTTTAATTCGTTCAGTAAACTTTCCACTTTAGTTCTCAACGCGTTAGCTTCATCTGAATCGTCGCCGTTTGCCGCTCGAGCTTCATCGTCAGCCAAAGCCGACGTCGTCGTCGTTGTTTCTTCCAAGGCTTCTGGTGTAATTGCTGTTGTTTTTTGTGTTCCCTCCTTCTTCGTCAAATCATCATTAACATTAGTAGTAATTACTTCTCCATCACCAGACGATGACGACGACGATCGCTCGGATCCAACGAGCACTTCTTCCTCTTCTTCTTCAACAACAACGACCTCTTCTTCGCTCTTAGCAGAAGAAGCAGGAGAGGCAGTTTCTCTTTCCAATAAACTCCACCCGTCTTCATCGACATCGACTTCGTCTTCTCCTCCATCGCCTTCATCGGAGGAAGACGAAGCTGATTCGATCTCGTTCTGGAGCTCGTTCATTTTAGTTTCGCTCGCTTAGATTGTTTTCTGTGTGCGTTCAACGCGCCGCGCTCTTAAAAAGAAACAGGGAAGATTTTTGAGGAGAATCGTTTGTATCGGAAAAATATCAGCTCTGACATCTGATGATGATATGCCATATGTTGTATCCGCGCTATATCAAAACAGGCAAGATTATATAATATTAATATGCTTCGACGAGCCGCTCGAGAAATAACAGCGCGGCGTTCGATGACTAGGAATGTAATTACGAGGAATAGTATTACTACTGATAATAATAACGATAGTAATAATAATATCTTAGCATCATCTGCATCACAATATTTATTAAAGCCAACATCATCATCATCATCAAATCAACAACAACAACAACAACAACAACAACAAAGACGAGAATATGCGAAAAAATCACAACCGAAAGGATATACGGCACCGGCGGCGATGGCGCAAAGACAACAAACACAAATAAGCGCGTTTCCTTTATCGTCAGGGCAAATAGCCGAGCCTTGGCGAGGGGGAAGGAAATGGCAAAGGACTGTATCGGACTTACCAAGTTGGCTATATAACCTCGGCTTATGTAAAGTGAAAGATCTGTACGCTACGTCAAAAGTGAGTCAAGCAATAAAAGGGTTTGATTTGAACGAGTTCAAGAAGGAGAGCGCGCAATTATATCAAGAGATCTCGAGATCGATTGCGATGAATAGTTTAGGCCAGTGTAGACACGACGTGAGCGATAGAGTGATGACGGAGCTAAAAGCCGAGCAAAAGAGAAGGACGAAAAACGGGTGGGTGAAGTTACGATGGAGTTTAGGCGAAAAAGGCGTCGAGAAAGTGAGCGTAATGCAGTGCAGGTTAGTCGCGACGAGTCAAGATATGAATAATGCGTTCGCACAGTTCACTGTTAGGTTCGAGTCCAGGCAAGAGTTCGGCGCTTACGACGATGACGATAAGTTAGTCGCCGGGGATCCGGAAGAGTTAGGAGCGAATTTACACGTAGTCGATTATTGGGTCTTTGAAAGAGCATTGCGTTCGGGTGCGCAAAATTCGAGCCAACAGCGTTGGCGCTTAGCCGGTCGTTTGACAGTATAGCCATAGAGTAATATACAATTGTATATTTATAATCTACTGCGAATGATTACATGCACTTCTTCAAACGTGCATAGAATAAATCTCTCTACAATACTTGTGCTCCCCATTATTTTCTCGCGCGCACTTCTATCGACAGTCGACAATCCACACACAACTGAATCTCAGAATCTTATTATCCATCATCATCGATATTTACTAACTACTACTACTACTACTTCCTACATTTAATATAATAAATATAGACATACGCTGTTAATACTTAATGCCGCGATGATGTTTGCACTCGGCACCCTTTCCTCAAATAAAAGTGAATGGGAGTTCAACGAACTCATTCTTCTTCACCGAGCGCGTTGGCGAGGCGATTTCGAGAGCGTGAAATTTGCGATTGATTCTGGAATTAAGTTTAACGACCATGGTCTATCTATCGATTTATTTACACAAAATGGTCAGCTCGAGAGCGTGAAATATGCGATTGAATCCGGCAAATGCACGTCTTTGAGAGATGATTTGTGCGCGACTGCTTCAGAATTCGGACATCTCGATCTACTTCAGTATTTATTGTCTTTGGAACATACTGGTACGAGATATAAAGGGGAGACGGATACGTGCGCTTACGCGGCGGCGAACGGACATTTGGGTTGTTTAAAATATGCAAGAATAATGGGCTGTGAATGGGACGGCAATACGCCGGCTTTAGCCGCTCGAAATGGACGATTGCACTGCTTAAAATTTGCGCTTGAGAAAGGATGTGAAACGACCGCAGACGTGGTATTGAACGCGATTGAATTCGATCACTTTGATTGCTTCAAATTAGCGCTCGAAATGGGCTGCGAGATAACAGCCGAAGCGTGTTACTTGTCGGCAAAATTCAACAGAATCGAGTGTTTGAAGATTTTACGAGAGGAGTTCGATTGCGATTGGGATCATCGAGTTTTGGATATTGCTAAATTCAAAGGATTCGAGGAAATCGTTGCATATGCGGAAGAATACGACGCATGTGGAACAGCGACGACTATCGCGCATGTGAAGAAGATTATGATGATTTTGGACGACGTTAAGGAAAATATTCCAAACAATTCGTATTTAGAAATGTGTACAGAACTTAAATCATTGTACGAGGAGAACAAAACTGACGATGTAAAGATAAGTAAATGTTCGTTCGATCCCTGGGCTCATTACGGACCTGGCGGACCGAGAATCAACGAATGTCTTTTCTCAACGAGCTTCCACATAAGAACGAGACCTCGTCCGACTAACGCTGAAAGATTCAGAGGAAATATGTTCGGTCCATCGGGATGTCCAAAAGATTCTCCATTTGAATAGATTCTTATCATTTATGATATATTATTATTATTATTATTATTATTTAACTCATATTAACTACCGTTCATCATTATTTCGTTATCTCGTTCTAAATTTATTGATATTCGCGAAAGTAAATGGGGC
>Ga0115004_10005511_pt1 | contig 9989 bp, 12 predicted proteins | sample ArcticOcean_MG_C_10_FD_88737 | JGI IMG/M metagenome (GOLD analysis project Ga0115004, IMG submission 88737) | Marine microbial communities from western Arctic Ocean - ArcticOcean_MG_CB11_90 | ecosystem: Environmental > Aquatic > Marine > Oceanic | place: Arctic Ocean: Canada Basin | collected... | reverse complement strand
GAGTAAAGGTTGTCTTAATGCGAAACATATTATCAATAACATGCTTCATATGGTAGAACTGAATCCGAAACACATTCCTTTAGTGTATGATATATTTAAAACACCCAATCTATATGAAGGGGATTATCTCTCTTGGAACCCCGATAAACAATTCGATATTATTATAGGTAATCCGCCTTTTAATCATCGTGGGCTCATAAAAACACCCACTTCCAAATTGGAAAAAGGCAAAGATGGAAAAGCGGTTTGGAGAGATTTTATTCGCAAATCTCTCCACTTATTAAAATCAGGTGGCTATCTATGTTTTATTGTTCCGTCCATCTGGATGAAACCCGACCGCGAAGGCATCTACGACCTGTTAACCTCCTATAAAATCCATAAAATCCATTGCTTCAATAATACCCAAACCAATAAACTATTTAGGGGAGAAGCTCAAACACCCACCTGCTTCTTTCTACTGCAAAAAATACCTACCGACCATACCACTCTATTATGGGATACATGCCTGGAAATATATATACCATATTCTCTCCAACTACCTATTCCCGTATTTGGTTCTGGTATCATTGCAAAATTCCTAAAAAAACTCACACCATCCTCCCGCTTCCACATAATAAAAACCTCCATGCCATCCACCAAAATTACCCTCAAAGACGACGCTAGCCTCCCATACAAAAATATACATACTTGCAGACTGAAGGGGTTAACCCCAACACTAATCTATACCTATTCTGATTTACCGTGTCCGCATTATGGAAAAAAGAAATTAGTAATGGCACATGGTATGTATGGGTTTCCCTACTTGGATGTATCGGGTGAATATGGCATATCTAATAGAGATAAATATGTGATAGTGAGAGAGAAGGAGGAAGACTTGAAGAAATTATCGGCGTTTTTTTCTACTAAAACCGCCCTCTATTTATTTGAAGCGACCCGATACCGAATGAAATATTTGGAAAAATATATTTTTGAATTAATTCCAGATATTTCTGCTTTGGAGGATTTCCCCACAGAAATTAACGACGACACCATCGCTACCTATTTCTCTCTTGACACATCCGAGCGATACGCGATACAACAACTTCACCAGAGAGAATATAACATAACGGAGGCTTAACGTCTTTTATTTCTGGTTTTACACTTGGCTCTCCTGGCACGTCTTTTATTTCTGGTTTTACGATTGGTTCCGCTGCCACGCTTTCTACGTAGCTTCTCTCGCCACGGCAGCGGAGAAACCATGCCACGCGGAGAAGCCGTGCCACGCATTTTACGCATATAATTTGATATGACATTCGTAATATCGTTCATTTTATTATCCATATGGTCTAGTTCCTTTTCTTGAAAAATCATTTCAGATTCTAAATAGGATAATCTTCTCTCTACCGTAGCTGGACTATTTGGCATATGTATATATATGATATAATAATCTTCCAATATTATTTAAATAATGCGCAATAATATTGGATAGTAGGTAATGAAAGCATTGTGGAAAACCCAAGGCTATTGTGTCGTGGATAATTTTTTTCCTAAATCCGATTTGCTAAATGCCATGCAGCGCATAGAAACACTCTCCTTTCCGAATACGCATGATTTTGGTAGCTATAAGGGAGTGTTAGAATTTCCCACGGAGCATGATAGTCTGAATGATATCACGCTCCACCCCAACCTCATTACTACCTGCCAACACCTGTTAGATTCAGAGGACATCCGGCTAATTCAATCGGATATATGGTCTAAAACCAACGACCATACCAATACAGTAAACTCCAACCAAGACCAACGTATGCATATGGATTATCCTAATAATTACCTAACGTATCCAAGCGATTGGAATAATCCAGACTCGGTCGCCATTATTATTTACTACAGCGATTCGGAAAAGTGTGGTGGAGAGACCAGACTGGTGCCTAAATTAGGAGACCATGACCCATTATATAAGGAGCCATATGATAAAATGGCCGGATTAGGAGAATATCCGTTCAATAATGATAAAACCCTTGTTGAACAGTACTTTAAAATACATCATCCAGCAGCCCATTCCTTTAGACAACATTTATACGAGAGAGAGATATCGGTTCCATTTAAGCCAGGGAGTGTTTTGTTTTATAGACATGATCTTTGGCACCGGGGCACTCCAACCAATCCAGGACATACCCGAATCATCCAAAACATTGGATTTAAAAAGGCGAACTGCGATTGGATCACGAGTTGGAATAAGGGTTGGGCGAGGAAATTATGTGATTATACGAATCCGCTAGAGAGATTGCTAAGGAAAAGTAGTAATGCACAGAGGGTTTGCCTGGGAATTCCAGATAATAAAAACAAGTATTGGACAGAAAAAACGCGCAAGGCAATGAAAATGCGATATAACCTAAGTAAATTATAAATCTTTCTCTCTAGTGTATATATGAATTTACCCAACTTTGTATTGAAGCAGTTTTTAATTGGCGGAGTTACCTTCACTACTTATGCGCTCATTATTAAATATGGATTTCCCAATATCGCCGGATTATTAAGTGGGGCAATGCCATTAGCGTTCACCTACACAATGGTTACGGTATATTTATTAAAAGGTAGAAAACAGGCAATCACTACTAGCACTTATGCATTATATGGCGCGCTGATGTGGATTATATTTGCTAGCGTAAGTCATGTGTTATTAAAAACGAATTATAATATCATTACTATCTTGGCAATTGCAAGTGTCGCGTGGGGTATCGCCGTGTATATTCTACTGAAGGTGGTAAAACCCGAGTAATAAACGCGACGCTACGAGACAATAAATACCTCATTGCAACATGGACAATTGGCTTCCGCCGACTCATTCTCCGAGGTAGAGGTAGCATACCATTCATTAATGCACTCTTCATGAAACGAATGCCTACATTTTAAAGTAGTAATCATATCGTCGTCCGTATATATACTTAAACATATAGTACACATTTCAGGAACATACACGGTATTGGGGTCCATTACCATTGTTTGACTTGGTTTGTAAGAACGAGCTCTCGGTTCAGAATGAACCGTATTCCCTTTACAAATATAAATATGACAAGTACACCTAATAAGCAACAATAAAAGTAAGGTCCACGGTATAGCAATATATAATATATATAAATTACTATTAAAAAGAGAAGGATAGTCATCATCCTTATACAAATCGTCGTCATACATATAATTAAGTATCTGGTCTGAGGTGTTATCCGACATATATATATACGGTGGAGCATTAAGCCATATTCAATTTTACGAGAATCAAATAATATCCATGTACTATAATGAATAGGTGTCTTCTCTCCTTATTTTTATTCATGAGTGCAAGCAATATTTATATTTTAAAAACACAAATGCTCTCCTTCTTTGATTCCTATTTTATACAATTCATTTTATTCATTCAGGGGGTGGCCATTTATAGTTTATTCACAAAAGAGAGAGTTGGATTATACATCACCCATATATTGTATATCACTACCCTTCTATTAGGCAGTATCTTTGCGAAGAATAAATGTATCCTCTATTTAATTATTGCTATAATGCTGCTAGCAAAAATAGCCGTCTATTGCGTTGGTGATTGCCCGTATCATACGGAAAGCAAACGATTAGAGTGGTTTAGTGGCGGAGATAAACATACTATATTTACAGATGATGGTCTGTATATGACGTGTGTTATAATCATACTATATAGGTATCCAATAAAAAACTAATTTATTATGTTTTTTATTTTAATTATAATTTTCTCTATAGTAGCAATATATCTACTCCTCATCATAACCCCCCTTTTGACCTTCTAACACTTTTCTACCTTGACGCATATCTCCATTTGAGAGTTCTTTTACACTCCTAGTCGGACACGGTACCGCAGCTTTAAATACTCGGCTAGTATATTGCTGACGAGCCTTCATATTACGGACAGCAGTATCATTCGACGATTCAGGGTTGTAGTTGGAGAGGGAAAACATGTTAGATGCTAGGAATCCTGCGGGTGTACCATCAGTCATATGCTTGAAAGCATTTCAATTTTTTATAAACGAAACAAATCAATAATAATTTATGTCGTTAAATATATAATGAGGCATATACCCTTTATAAAACCTAAATATCAAATCTGGTCCGTTGCGATTCTATTCATTATATTACTAGCTTTTGTGTATAATAATACGATGGTTGAATCATTCGGGGGCAAATCCTATACGGTATCCCCTAAAAATAGGAAAATTCTAATATTGTACACTGGCGGAACTATTGGTATGAGTGAAACCAACGATGGTAAGGAACCACAAAAAGGATATCTGGAAGCCCAATTTAAGAAATATTTAAGCATGTACCCAAACACCCATTTAATACCTGATTATAACATAAAGTCCTATGATCCGTTATTAGATTCATCTAACATGAGTAGTAAAGATTGGAATAAAATATTAAAGGATATAAGAGACAATTACACTAAATACAACGCTTTTATAGTTATTCAAGGCACAGATACTTTAGCATATACCGCATCGGCTTTGTCTTTTGCATTACAAAATTTAAATAAACCGGTTATTGTTACGGGATCTCAAATACCTCTTAGTACTATAAAAAACGACGGTTATAATAATTTATTAGGGTCTTTATTATTAGCTTCTCAAACAAATATACCCGAGGTATTGGTTGTATTTGATAATAAAATTTTACGCGGTAATAGAACTAAAAAAATATCCTCCAATAAAATTAGTGCCTTTTCTTCACCTAATTTTAGCGACGTTGGTTCTTTTGGATATCTTACAACCCCATCCATAAATAACAACCTCATTTATAATAACCATAAAGGACAGTTTAAAGTTAAATTATATACCGTCCAAAAAGAAGTCATAATCATATATCTAACTCCAGGGCAAAATTATAATAATATTATTAATTTGGTCAATTATAACTCCAATATAAAAGGCGCCATTATAAACTCCTTTGGTATAGGGGATGGTCCTACTAATAATAAGCATTTTTTACATATGTTAACCGTATTAAACAATCATAATATTATTATTCTCAACATTTCACAATGTATAGAGGGACATGTCGATACAGGGGATTATGAAACCGGTAAAACCCTTACGAAATATAAAGTGAATAGCGGGCAAGATATGACCATAGAAGCCGGCTATACGAAACTATTATATTTGTTAAGTAAATATAATGATAATGATACCATCATATCCTATTTAACCAACAACATACGCGGAGAATTATCTCTCCAACCTACCGCTATGGAAATGAATTAAAGCATAGGAAAATGGTTATCTCCACCTGGCTGTAATAGTTCAAAATAAGATTCCTCATCTTTATCATATGTTACCTCATATTTACTCGTTTCTTCCACAAAACGCACTACCGTTGATTTTACCCATGCATCCTTACCATTTCTATAAATTAACACATTATCCCCCGCATTATATAGGGTGGATATATTCGTATTTTGTATCGGAGGTGGCGCAAACGGCATAGGCTGTGGAGCGTTTTGTTTCGGCTGTAATTTCTGCAACGCAGCAGTAGAATGCAATACAACCGACTCTCCACCCTTTACTATCTTCCCCCCCGTATAATTTCCATCAAACTGAAAGTGTTCACTAGGATATCCCGTGAACTCTAACTCCTCCACCTTATCCTCTAAAAATTCTTCACACGCTAATTGTGGTCCGGGCAAAGGAGCCCAACCACAATCATCCACCAGTATCATTCCCTTATTTACTACTTTGTCATATACCATGTCTAACGCATCACGAGTTGAAGTGTAAAAATCTCCATCCATAAACACAAATGCTATTTTTTCCGGATATTCTACCTCTGGAATATCTTTAAACAACCCCGAGTGAATAATTGGTAAGGTTAGAGAGAAGTTCTGAAATACCTTTAGGAATTGCTCCTTGGATACTTGAAACATTCCCGCATTAAACTGTCGCTCGTCTGTGCTATGATCTTTAGCGTGTTTCTCGGGCAAACCTTGCCAACTTTCATACACATGAAACTGCCGGTCACTCTTGTATTCATCCAGCATTTTTCGTATAAAAAGACTGGTGGTTCCCACAAAACAACCAAACTCTACAATATCCCCCGGAATATTATTCTCCAATACATATTGCAAATGCTTTAATACACCATATATCTCATGATATCCCATCATATTCGTAATTAATGGGATGCTATTCATGACGGTTACAATTCTCTCGTCGCTCATATACCTTTTTTATGTATGTTATTTTTAATATGTATTTTAAATATAAATGCTGAATACCCGGAAAAATACACATAGACGCAATAAAACACGACGATGTAAACGGCGAGCAGGGTCGCCCTCATACCTAAAATACACCTTTAACCGATGGGATAAAAAATATGAAGCCGGCATCAACATGGATCTATCTACTAGAAAGTTAATGAAAGCACAAAAGGCATTCGCCAATGATATTGTCAGGACCTTGGGTCTGAAAACCAATAATGATACCTATAACCATTTTATAAAAAGTCTCTCTACTTTAACCGACGAAGACGATATAGAATTCTATATGGATCTTTTAAACCGTATTCAACTAGGAGATATACCATTTTTCTATGTGAATAGCCAAATAAAGCATTCTCGTTGCAAGTATAAAGACGTGTGTACCCGAACCAATCCTTTACATAAAGTTCAAGCACATTATTTAGACTGGACGTTACCTTTACTAGAACAATTACATGAACTAGGGTAGGATATTATCATATTTTTTCAATATATCTAAACAATCGCGATATTGAACATTAATCTTTTCACATTCTCTCTTATCATTATACACACAATCATCATAGCTCGCTTTAAAATATCCACATGATAACCCGATGTCCCGAATTAACTCATCCGTGGTGGCTGTTTTAGCTTCTATAATAGGAGGTGGACACATTACGGCATCCACCGCTTTATGGGCGATTCCACTACCAGTACCAAACGCAAAGCCTTGCCAAATCGTAGACATTAAATTGCCAAACAGGGATGGAGGAGCCGCCGCAGCCGGAGGAGCCGAAGGAACCCTTTTAGGCGGAACTGGAGGAGCCGCTGTAGCCTTTTTAGCTCCCCTATTCATTGCCGCTACAGACAACCCATCCGCCTGCAGAAACTGCCACCCCCACCTATTAGTCGGTCCGTTGGAACGTGATGAGTCACTCATTTAAATATATGTTGATTATATATTTAAATGAAAATATTTGTATCTATTGCCTCTTATCGAGATTCACAACTCATCCCTACTATACAAGACTTTATGGATAATGAATCCAAACAGCACACCATTATATATGGCATTTGTATGCAAGATACTTCCGAAAATCACCACCTCCTTAAACAAACCTTTCCCTCTAACCTAAAAATTATTTATATGCATTATTCTAAAGCGAAAGGAGTATGTCATGCGCGCAAATTATTGCAAGATAGCGTTACAGATGAAGACTATATTTTACAAATGGATTCCCATATGCGTTCTATACCTAATTGGGATGTCGCTCTAATCCATAGCATTCGCGCAACGAAATGTGCTAAATCACTTCTCTCTTCCTATCCTCCACATTATGCGCTGGACGATACCACCAAATCTTACTTACAAACGAGCACCTACATGAATGTCACTAAATTAAATCTACCGGTACGTAAAATGACCACCTTACACGGTTGTGCAGGAGATTATTTAAATACGACCGGAGTTCCCATAAGAAATATTCATATTGCTGGAGGATTTTATTTTGCACCGAGAGAATGGATTAAAGACTCCCCATATCCGGGAGATTTATATTTTGAAGGAGAGGAGGACCAAATGACCGTTTTATCTTATACGCATGGGTGGACCGTATTTTGCCCCGAGAAAGCAATCGTATACCATTCTTACACTAATAATTTATCAGATTCACCCGAAAAGTATCGCCCATTACACTGGGAAGACCATCCGGGTGGAGGAAGCAATAAAGCCTTTAATATACAAGATGTTACATTAGGAAATAAACGTTCTTTAGAGAATTATTTCAAGGAACTGAATCAATTTACGGAAAAGTATAAGCAATTAGAGTTGCCTACCCTGCCATCATATGATAATATAGTATTTTGGCAATTAATATTTTTAGACGCGACTAATAAGGTATTACACTCCCAAATGATTCATAAAATAGAGCAGAATGTAGCAAATATAACAACGGACCAACAGACTCTCCATCAAACCTATAAAATAAAGGTAGTTCCTATGGTTAATGATAATCAAACTAAAAGTACCAGTGTGAAAGATTCGATCATCTATTCGTTTGTGTAAAATGGCTAATTAACCTGAAAATTGATAAGAAAATGGCGCATCTTCACTCTACCTAACACCGTATAATGATCGCAGTCACACGGTTTAATGCTACAACCTGGAGACAAAACTCTTCTTACAGAGAGAAACACTCCAAAAGTGGATGTATTTATGGGTGTTCTCTCCCGATTAATTCCACCGTTCCTCCTGATACTCTTATTTATGTTCTTGAAATGAATAATAGTACCAATAAAATAATGGGCTTTGCCCGCATCAAAAATAAAAAATACGCCAGAGAGAATATATATACATCTGGCGAATATAATAGACACATTTATAAAGGATCATTACGCAAAGATGCGTCTAATTTTACACCCCTTGAAACGAAACTAATGGAAGAGTTTGAACAAATAGTATTTAAAGGATCCGGACATCTAAAGCGCGGCTCCGGTATAAGTATACTGCGTCCAGAGTTTTATAGTCTGGACTCATTTAATGATGGTGGAGAAATCATCCGTTCTTATTTAGAGAGAAGTCTGAAGATAGCGAAGGTAGCCCCGCAAGTTGTCCTTTGAACACGCGCCTAGTTTTAGTCATCTTATTAAGTGCGGTATTGTTGGAATAACCCGCATACACTAATTTATTTTCATAGATATGATTAATTTTACCAATTATATTATGAAGTGTAAAGTTTTCTTCAATTATATCAATTTCTGCGTCACATACAATATAATACTCATATTTATTTTGTTGAATATGTAAAGCATAGAAATTTTTATATGTAGGAATACAACCAGTATTATGATTGTTTGAAATAATTTTTTAAAATGCTCTATATATTTAAAATTATTGTAGTCTTGTTCATTTGTAAAAACTAGATATATATTTTGTATGAAATTTATATTTTTCTGCAAATTATAAATATAATTGTAATGTTTTGGATGTATTGGTATAATAAAAGCGATTGTATTCGAAGGATACCTCACGTATATTACAACTATTTAATAAGGCTTCGACGAACTATATACCCCGTTATAAGTACCATCCGATTTCATGACTAGTGCTAGTTTATCGTCTCCCAGAATCTTTTTAGCATTTTTGATACGACGTTTTAAAACGCGGAGGTCGTCGAAACATGTATCGGTATTACATTTAAAAATAACCGTATCGACACTTTTCAGATAGGAGTTAATAACAGTCTCGGGAATACTCATATCGGAAGATTCTTCCCATAAACTAATATTCAGTGAGTTTAATAAAAATTTATTAGGGTTGTCGGATAATGTCTCCGTGTGGAAGCTACTCCCTATAGCGACCATCAGTCTCATTACATTAATCAACCTTGAACTGGTATATTCACCATCAAAACAAAAGTCAATTCCATCATATTCTTGAATGATAGTTGGCCCTCTGCAGAACTGTTCGCACAGGTTCAGTGGGACGCCGCTTCCAATATCGGTCGCAACTTTGCATTGATCGCGATTGCACTTGTAGAGAATAGGTGTAGGCTTCGGTGTAGGATGGGGATAGTGTCCGCACAGTTTCTCGCAGAAGGTCTTGGACATCCGGCCATCGGGCTCCTTACTAATTACGCATAGATTATCTCTGCACTTGTAGAGAGGGATCGGTGTAGGCTTCGGTGTAGGGTTCGGTGTAGGGTTCGGTGTAGGGTTCGGTGTAGGGTTCGGTGTAGGGTTCGGTGTAGGGTTC
>Ga0115004_10005506_pt1 | contig 9994 bp, 8 predicted proteins | sample ArcticOcean_MG_C_10_FD_88737 | JGI IMG/M metagenome (GOLD analysis project Ga0115004, IMG submission 88737) | Marine microbial communities from western Arctic Ocean - ArcticOcean_MG_CB11_90 | ecosystem: Environmental > Aquatic > Marine > Oceanic | place: Arctic Ocean: Canada Basin | collected... | reverse complement strand
TGTCGCCTGAGAGTAGCAGATTTAGAAGACGCAAATAAAGTCTATTAAACGACAATGGTCCTGACCGGTTGGCGTCAACGATGTTGGCCGGTTGATCTGATACATCGGCCACTGACAGTGCTAACTGGTGCTTCGCGCAATAGCCGAATGATCTGTTCTTCTTTAAATCGTTTGCCCTTCATCGGTTCCTCCTAGTTAGGAAAAGCCTAACATAGCAACTGGTCCAATTATGACAAGGCTAGCCAACTTCACACCACTTCACTCACGTCCATGACTCATTAATACCCCTTCATGAGGGGTATTAATGTCAAAATTGGATGAGGGGCGTAATATTGGGTGCACTTCAACACACCTTTACTCCTCTATGACCCCATTTTGATGGAAAAGCCAAACGGCAGATTTTCCTCTGCAATTGATGCGCGTGTAAGCATCCACAAACATGGAATCTCCGGTATATAATCTGGAAAGTAGCCGAATCCGTCCGTGGCATATATGACGAGCTGTGGGGCATCATCGCTATCTTTGACAAAATCAAAAACAGGCCTAAAGTCCGTTCCACCCCTACCCCTTACTTTCGTTTTTTGCGGAATGGGAGTGGGGTCGTCAGCATCATACTCTTCTATGCTATGGATTTTAGTATCGCTCTGGAGAACAGTGAGTTTAGAGTGAAATATATCCCGGAGAGACCTAACCTCAGAGGCTATATCTGCAATATCGTTTTGTGACATGGAACCTGATGTGTCGATAGCAAATACTATGTGCCCTGGGGCCTGCACCCCAACAGAGGGAAGGTAAATACCACGCCACAGATGCTTCTTTGCAAAAGGGTAAGTGCTCCAATCTGACTTCACACGCTCAGTAAGCCAGCTTCGCAACAGAGCCTGCCAATTAATAGAGCTGCTTCTCGAAAGTTCAATTTCCTCACGGATCAACGCATGAGATTCGCCATGTAATGAACTACTCATCTCATTTACAAGTTGTCGCCGCAGTTCTCGTCGTGACTGATAGTCGGGTGCGTCATCATCCTGTAGAGGTCTAATTCGAATATCTTCAGGGTTCAGCAGGTCAGCACCAATTTGGTTGCCGATCTGACGAGCGCTCGTTACTCTGGTCGACAGGCCGGTATTCCCAATCTCTTGCTGTCTCAATTCGAAACTAGCTACACTGGCTAGATCGCTTTCTGGTAATTCGGCGTAAATCTGATCCGCACTCATACCCTTGAATCTCAGATCTAGAAGGCCCGAGGTGGGCAAGGCTTGCCCCTCCGAAAACAACAAGAGGTTAATCGCTAGGTCACACGCGATATTCCATTTATGGTGTTCGCGGTTTCCTTTTCTGTCAGCATGTCCAAACGCGACGTGCAAAACTTCGTGAGCAACGACCCCCTGTATTTCATCGTCTTGGAGCTGGGATACCCAAGACGCATTGAAAAATATATGGTATCCATCCGTCGACATGGTTTCACACCATGGCATATCACTTGCGTCCTTAATTGGCAGACGCATTACTAAAGCAGCCAAAAACGGTTGCTTGAGCGACAATCTAATCCTGGCCTTTAGAACTCGCTGCTCTATTGTCTCAGACAATGAGATCGTCGTGCATTTTGATGAACTTCTTGTATCCTGATTCCTTGATAAAACTCGTCGAGGCTTTGACCATATCTCGAGCCAAAACAACCCCGAATTCCGGCGTAAGTCTCGGCAGCAATATACCTGCAGACTTCCGAATACCTCCATCGGACGCGTGGTAGGCTAACCAAGAAGTGAGTGCATATATATCACCGAGGGAAGTCGGAAGTGCAGCCGAATCGGGTGCATCTACAATATGGAGAAAGTCTTTTTCTCTGACATTTCTATCGATATAAGCCAAAAACTCAACAGCGGGCCCTTCGCCAACCGCCCCCGCAATAAGGTCGCGACAGCCATCTATGGAATCAAAGCTATGGATGATATCGGACACAATTTCCCAGGTCCTTGGCGTAGGATAAGCCGGTGATTCACCAGGTTCCCCAAGAAGTAGTTCCGGTCGTAATGCTATAAACCCTGTCACTAGCGGACTAACTCTTTTATCGATAGCCCACTCGCGCCAATCTGCTGCATTCACCTCGAATTCGAGGTGCACGAAACGATTGGCAAGGGCTGATGACAATTTGAACACAACTGACCTGTCAAACTGTCGGTTTCCAGCTGCGACTATCCACCAACCCTCTGGTAACTCATACTCTCCTACCCTCCTATCTAGCACCAACTGGTACAAGCTAGCCTGGACAAGCGGAGGGGCAGCATTGATTTCATCCAAAAACAGAATTCCGGCCGGGTCCGAGTCCTTCGGAAGAAAGCTCGGTGGGCACCAGACAGCTTTTCCGTCTTCGATAGCAGGAATTCCGCGAAGATCGGTAGGGTCAAGTAGCGACGCGCGCAAATCTAGCACATTCTTTCCCGCCACTTCTGCTACCGTTTTGACTATAGCGCTCTTTCCTACGCCTGGCGGCCCCCAGACAAAAGCTGGCCAACGTTGAGACATAAGTCGCGTTAGAACATCCTGAATTCTTGAAGGTTTCAAATTACTATGCCGTCACTCTATTTTTGTTGCGGATATCGCATCTAGCATGATCTCTTTATCGCTTAGAGTCATCCACCAGTATCGGCGAACACATTCCTTGGCGATATCTTTAGGCAGATCAATGTCGCCATCAATACTACCTTTTAGGTATCCATGCCATGCCACAAAAGAGCGAGACCACAACTTAGAGGTTGGTGCATCGCTAGTAATATCAGGTACTGGAAAGATCATATCCAAGTCGTCACTCTGAACATGAAACGAATATCTTTTTGAGGCGGCTGCGCTTAACTGAAGAATAGCCTCGGGCCTAAGGAACTCTAGAGTCAAGCTATGCCCACCTACCGCTAATAATCTGGTGGCCGGAATAAACTCTGGTCCGATAGTGGGGCCTATTATACAGCACCGGCAATCCACCCCCTGAATCGCGGGAGCGCACCCAAATTCGAATATAAATTTAAGATTACCGTCGCTCGACACTCGAACATTGGGCTGAGCATCTGAAAATTGACCAACGGCTTCAGAAAACTGAGGCCTACAAGCCGGTCTCATCTCGAATTCTGCCTCCCCTTCCTGGGGCGAATTATGAGTAGCATTGGGGACATACACACATTTGTTCTTCGTCAACAGAGCATAACCCTTATCTACTAGTGACCAGCTACTAAATATCTTGGCGTAAAGCCCGGCACTGTCCTGACGAAAACGCCGGGCAGTTTTCGTGATGAAAACCCGATTAGCCAACAAGCAAGCCAATGAAAGTTCAAATGATTCCAGTTCAAATGGGAGGATCTCATCTCCTCCTGCTGATGCATGCAATTGAATCAATCGTCGTGACGCGATGGAAACTTTTCGCTTCGCGCCCGCACCCGCAGCAGACTGAATAAAATCCACTAGCTTTTCACCTAAAGGGGTTCCATGAGAGGCAATACAGGCTTGTATCACTAGTCGGACGTTTACTTCAGTCGTCATAAGTATTCTTATACCTTTGAGGCAAGTTTCGCAAAGCAGCTTCGTATGTCTTAGCATCTATTTCATACCCAATTGCTCGACGTTTCATCGAGAGCGCAACCGAGAGGGTTGTACCGCCACCGGCATACGGGTCCAGTACAAGGTCACTCTCATCGGTAAAGGTCCTAATCATCACCTCTATGAACGGAATTGGCGCCTGGAATCGGTGCGAGTTGCTCAAGCTGCCCTTATGGCTAACAATAATGTCGCGCTCTAGCACCTCAATATCACTTTCGGTGGGATGCGACTTACCCAACGTGTCGACGTGTTGGAATACTAAAAAGGATTCTGAATCCAAAGGATGTGGCTTACCGTGAGCTTTGTCACTGGATTGCTTGTACCGCCTCTTCTTCGTCGTAAACTCAGGCCGCCAGATGTGCCTTGATACAAGAACAAATCCTACCGACTCAATCAAAGCGCGGTGTATCGACTCAACGCCTACTAATCGATGGGACAAGCGGACATCTCTAGTTTGTACGACCATGGTTCCATCTGTTGCTAGCACTCTGAAGCACTCTTCAAACACAGGGCGTTGGTCATACGCAAATGATCGAATCGCAGCATCTATTCTCTCGATATTATCATTAGATATCTTGCCCGATCTGAGGACTGGTTCTATAGAATCGGGGAAGTAAGGCGGGCATGCAATAATCAGGTTCGCCTCACAGTCTGCTACTGCAGACATTGCAGCACTACTCCCGTAAAAAAGTTGAGTGCTACTCATCGATCTACTGCTCTATGCGCTTAAAGCGCCTGATCATCGACTTTGCTGCTTCAGAGTTTATTGAATCCACAAAGCTAATTCGACCTTGTAAAGAACTCATATTCATCTCCTTACCATGCCAATGCATATCGCTTCCCTGCTCAGCATAATGAAGTGCCGAACGTAAACGCCGTCGAATGCGTCTAGGTACATTTACACATTCATTAACAGATAGACCATTCACCACTTGGCGTCGGCCACGACGGAATATATTTGTCTTTTTAGAGTCTAGTTCTAGACCAATTCTAGTAAGCGTTCCTTTCGCTACGCCCAATAACTCCACTGCGCGACCATCACCGGAAAATGTCAAATCATCCGCATAACGGCTATAAATGCACCCACGATCTATGGACGCTCTAGTCATAATCTCGTCAGTACGCAATAACACCCTGTTCAGTAGCAATGGGCTCGTGGGAGCTCCGATAGGAAGCCCGCCATGACCCGTGCATATATCAACGATAAGCGAAATTGCGGCAGGGGACAGATATTCACCTAGATCCCGCCGAACAACACCTAACACCAAGGACCAGGTTACGCTCGGAAAGCAATTGCTGACGTCGCAATTCACAACCACCTCCTGACCGACATGCCGCTGGGCATTGTCACGGATGGACCGCCCTTTGACGAAGCCATAAGATGCCGCATGGCTGCCAAGTGGATTTAGTATCGAATACAGTATGCCGCGCTGGACCCTTTTCAGGACCGGAGATGGTACCGAAATTGTGCGGTTCCCGCCTGATTTCTTTGGTAACTTGTATGTTTTATAGTCATCATCTAATTTGTGTCCAACAGGTTTCCTCGAACTGATCCTAGCTAATACAGCGGCAGTCGTGCGGACATAGACTGGACCAAGTGCTGCAACTAGTTCTAAATAACCCCTGTCTCGAGATGTGAGCTTAAGCAAGCGCGCAGCGCTTAAAAGCGATATTTTGCTCACACGCCAGTGAAAAGTCCCCAAATAGACCTGTAGTTTTTTCGGTGACCTGCGCAAACAAAGAATATGGAGCGCGCGCCTTTCAGCGCCGGAGCCTGAAGCTATTGATTTCAGCAATTCGGGGGTCAACATTCCAACAAACTCAGAATCCCTTCTGACCTCTGCAAGAACCCCATCGGGTTTTCCAGACAGCTTTAGTCGAACCAGCATTAGCTGCCTTTGATCTTTTTGATCCTGAAAATAACCTTCGAGGAGCGAAACGAATCGATCATTTAGACCTACTGCTAAAATAAGGCGTGAAACGTTTTCGACACCCAGCCTATTTGCCAGTGATCGTGCGAAATCAGGATTGATCTTCTGATAGGCCTTTGAAAATTCAAGCCCCTCTTTTAAGGTACTTTTATTAAGGAGTAGCTCATATAGCCAAGAAAACAATTGCTGATGAAATGCTTTTGAATTGCTGGGTGATTTTTTTGACCTGGCTATCTTTAGCGCACCAAGAATAGTTTTACTGTCCGGCTTTAGAATGCCCTCGGCAGCTCGCGTCCCGATATATGGCAGAAGACATTTTCGCCACATCTCCTTCGAGTTCTTCACCTCGACTGACCAACCTGGGCGTTCGAAGCAAGACCGAATACACAATCGCAAAGCAGAAACCTCTTTTCCCTGCAAAAGAGGTAATGCCTGCTTGATACATTTTTTTGATGAGTCTGCTACCAATGTTTCGAGCAGGCCGCGCGCTGCGTCCTGAGAATGATACGAATCTGAAAGCTGCTCTAGATAGGGTAATACAACCCTTTGTGGTATGTCACCCGCTAAGTCGAACCTTCCCCCTGAAGCCAGTAACGCTAGGTTTAAAGGAGTTAAACGCTTCTTAAGGCGCGCTAGGTCAATCTTTGATATTCCCTTTGGGTACAACCTGTTTTTCGAGGCTTTTAATACACCCTCTTCAACACTAAGCGAGAGTATCGACGAGCTGAATCGCTTACCCGTGAGGATATATAAAACCCGCCGAAGCTCAGGGCCCATCGGATGCCACTTCACATCTAAGGCTGACTTGTTAGGTGCATCGAAACGCGCTAGCAGCTGCAGAGAAAACTCTTCTTTTAAATGCCCATCAATAGCTCCAACTGAAAAGGATGACGAGACACTCTCGGCTTTTCTAAATTGCCTGTCAGCGATCAGATTACATAGTTGACGTAGCTTCCGCCGGGCTTCCGTTCTTACTTTCCAGCTCTTTGCTACATCCGCTGTGATTTCGCGGATATTGGCTCTAGTGGATATAAATGCCTTGGATAGAAACCTATCGCTGGTAACCAGCATCTGCTCTGCTATTGGCATAGCATAGAAGGCTGCTACGGAAATACGCGTAATCCTTGCTCCCCATTTCTCCGCTTCACGCAAAGCTCGCCGCAGCTCTCTCTGAGCAGTCAATCTTGAACAACCAGGGTGCGTTCGGACAGACTTAACCCAGCTTTCAGCGCGTATCCGTTGCCGCGATTTCGCTGCCAGGGAATATCTAAGCCTAAGCGAAGGTGTGAAGTAGATGCTTGCCGGGATTGTAGACTTCCCTTCATTGCTCGGATCATATAACCAGCATAAACCCGGGTCCGATTTGGCCGCTTTTCTCAGAGTATTTGAAAGTAGCTCATGAAGCGCTTTTACCTCATCACTATTCGCAGAGAGGGTTGCACGAGATATCGCACTAAGAAGAAAGGGGCTTCCCATAGATATCGCTATCACGTTCCGATAAGCGGTAAGCGAATCATAACCGGGGCTGGAACTGACTATCTCGCGATGAAGTTTCTCCCCGGCTAAGCTAAAAAGGACTGAAGTTGCCGCTGGAAATCCAGAACTATAGGGGTCAGCAGTCGCAAAGGCGTCAGTGAATCCAGAAGTCGCAACTAATTGTTCAACATTGGAGATTTCTGTTAATAGCTTCCTCTCCATGAATCGACTCTCCGAGTAAGGTGCGCCTTGCCCCTAATTTACTTCACCAACGCATTCCGTGCGGTTTCCGAGGAAGCTCCGCTCTACGTGGATTGGAGCGTGCCTTCTCGGGTACGCGAGAAATCGGCGGGGAGCGGAGCTTCCTCGGAGATCGTACATCTCCGGCTCCTTGCGCAATCCTGGCGATACGCCAGGTGATCCTAAAAAAGAGAGGCAAGACGCGACGCAATTGTCCCATATTCGTTGAGCCTGTCAACGAACAATGTTGAGCGAAAGTTAACCTGACCAGACATGCTAAGAGAATCAAGTCCACCGATGCTCTGCATGTGCAATGACAATCCGTATTCGGCGTCGCTGTTTCGTACCATGAAGTACTGTCCTCAATGGCCGTCTGAAGGATTTAGAAATTTAGGTAAAATGCGAACCTAGGTTAACGGGTTTGTGGACTGGTACAACAATGAACCTTGCCATAGTTGGATCTGCTTCGTCACGCGATCACAGCACCACCGTGGCGCGAACAAGAAGCTTCTACAAAAACGTAAGCCTGTTTATAAACAGGCTAAAGCCAGAAACCCGCTACGCTGGTCGGGTCGAGTAAGAAGTTGGCAACATAGGTTGGTCTTTCATAGTGATCGGGGGTACCAATACACCAGTAAGCGCTTTGGCAAATTGCTCAAGGGCTATGACATAAGGCCCAGTATGGGTGACGTTGGAGCTTGCTGGGACAACGCTGTTGTTGAGCGATTCTTCGGCAGATTAAAGCATGATTGGATCCTTAAAGTGATTTCGATCAATGACTATATGTCAGCCGTAAAGTTTCCAATATTTCAAATAAATGTGTCCTGTTTAGGTTGACCAGAACAAATGCTTCCAGGCTGATCTGCCGGTTAGCACTGTTTCGGCGGTTTCGATTGTAGTCGACTTCGATGTACGCGAATACTATTCTCCTCATAACCTCGCGGGTTCTAATTCGTTCACCATGGATGGCCTCGACCTTAATCATATGAAAGAAATTCTCCGCACAAGCATTGTCATAGCAGTTGCTCTTTGCGCTCATGCTGCACGTCAGGCCGTGTCCGTCGAGCAGTCCCTGGAAGGCAGATGAGCAGTACTGGCTGCCGCGGACGCCCTTATAAGGGTCAAGTACTTAAGGCAACTGGTTAATCGTGCGGTTACGGTTGCGAAGAATGAAGAACACTTCTCGTGCGATGTACCGTTTTAGGCAGCGTATTGCTTCCAGTTTCGAAAGCCCTTCGGCACACCGTCGCGCCACGTATACATTTGTTCTCGGATCGGTTCGTAGCCGACCAATAGCGATAATATCGCAATGCGCTATTGGCAGCTCTGTCATCACCGCGATTTAGCCGGTGACGCTTTGTCGTACCTGATGAAGCCTGAAAAGGACGCACGCCACACAACGCCGCGAAGCTGGCTTCAGATACCAACCTGGATGGATTGTCACCGGCAGTAATGAATAATCGGGAGCCTGTTGATAGCCGATGGAGTTTTTCGCCACCAGATCAGGCAAAAGTTCGTCGACAATAGCAGTAACTATCGTGTCTAAATCGGCAATCTCATCATGTCATTCCAGGTATCGACGGGCCAACGACTTAAAAGCAATTCGATAAGCAGCCGCAGGATCTCGGTATTCAGTTAAATCAGGGCGCCAGGCAGCGAGCGTGCGGATGAGTTGCATCCGCGTCATCTTACGGAGTTGATCACTCAGCACGTCTGGAGCTGTGACAATGTTCATTTGAATCATCTGTAACGCGATGCGACGAGCATTGATTGCGCTTTGCGGCAGGAAATTAGTACGCTTAAAGACTCAACCATCCTATCGCGTGACTTGGGCGTAACGGTGCGAATATTGGCAAAGGCAGCGTGTGCGTCATTTTCTGCATCTTTGGTATTATCTTTTCCGCGCTTCCGTAGGTCCGTACGATCGGGTGCCGTTACTTCGAGTAACTTCGATGCCAGCCTTTTGTAGGTACCGGAGCAAACCAGCACCATAAGATCCAGTGCATTCAACGCCAATACGCTGAACCTTCCCGAACGAGTGCATCCATGCCAGCATCGACTTGTAGCCATGACGTGTTGTTGGAAAACACTCGCTTCCAAGAACGCGATCAAACGCATCCACGACTGCTGCAACATGCAAGTCTTTGTGAGTATCCACTCCACCTACATTAGTGGCCTCGATTACTATTTTTTGGTTATTCATGTCACCCTCCGGTTTAGGAGAGCTGGTAGGGTTTCACCTGGAATACTGCTTGGACAAGACAGTGATGAGACAATCGTCAGGCCCTTCTTGGGTCACAGGCAGCAGCGAGGTAAACCTCACCATAAGATGTTCCCAGGTGACCGAAGGGTCCAAGGTAAGACACGAAATTATGGTCGATCGGAGTGCGCGTAGGGACACGCGAGAACCCTTATAGCACCAGTTTTTCCATAGTCGGCTGATCGTCGTGAGAGTCAAGTCGACCAAGAGCAACTGGCCAATGTATTCTTACTATCCGAGTGGAACAATACCGCTTCTGGTTGATCGCGTAATTGATAAGCCATCGTTAAGGCTTTTGCTGTTAACTCGCTGTTCGGGGAGTTGGACAATGCCCAGCCCACAGGTTTCCGGGCAAACAGGTCGAGGACGATCGCCAGGTAGGCCCAGCGCTGCCTGGTCCAGATGTACGTCACATCTCCGCACCAGACTTGATTCGGCTGAGAGGGTTGGAATGCTCGATCCAAGACATTCGGTATATCCGTGTGGGGCTGAGAGGCCTTTC
>Ga0115004_10005503_pt1 | contig 9996 bp, 11 predicted proteins | sample ArcticOcean_MG_C_10_FD_88737 | JGI IMG/M metagenome (GOLD analysis project Ga0115004, IMG submission 88737) | Marine microbial communities from western Arctic Ocean - ArcticOcean_MG_CB11_90 | ecosystem: Environmental > Aquatic > Marine > Oceanic | place: Arctic Ocean: Canada Basin | collected... | reverse complement strand
TACAAAAAAGTATATTTCTTATTACAATAAGTCAATATAACTTACCAATTATGAAAGAATTACTTTACCTTAAAGATGAACAAATTAAAGATTTCATTCAATTACTTTTTTATGCTTATAGAGAAATTTTTTCAGATCCTAAAAAATTACTTGATGATAATTCATTTGGTCCAGCTCATTTAAGAGCTTTAAATTTAATTGAAAGAAATCCTGGCATTAATCTTGGGGAACTAATGTTTTTACTTAAAGTAACTAAGCAAAGTTTAAATCGTGTATTGAGAGAATTGATAGAATCAAAAATGATAAAACAAATTAAGGATGAGGAAGATACAAGAAGAAAAAATTTATTTTTGGACAAAGAAGGTCAAATTTTTTTTAATAAAATATATGAAAAACAAAAAAAGAGAATTTTTTTAGCTTTGAAGAACTCAGAACCTGACTCGGTAGTAAAATTTAAAGAAGTATTAAATAAAATCATAAATGGAAAAAATTAAATATCATATTTTAGTAGTTGATGACGATGATAGAATCAGAGAACTAGTAAAAGAATATCTAAATGATAATGGATTCGTTGTTTCAACAGGAAATAGTGCAGAAGAAGCAAAAATTAAACTTAACTATTTTAAGTTTGATTTAATGGTTTTGGATGTAATGATGCCAGGACAAAATGGTTTTGAGCTAACTAAAGAATTAAAGCGAAATTCCAATATACCAATCATACTTTTAACCGCAAAAGGAGAGGTTGAAAATAGAATTCAGGGATTGGAGCTAGGAGCAGATGACTATTTAGGTAAGCCATTTGAACCAAAAGAATTATTACTTAGAATCAATAATATTGTAAAAAAAAATAAAAAAGTTAACCTTAATAAAATTAATAAGATTGGAGAAGCAAAAGTTGATTTGAATAAAATGTTAATTCAATTAAAAAATGAGATTAGCAAAATTAACAATGCAGAAAAAAAAGTTTTAATTAAAATGTTAGCTAATCCTGGAAAAATTTATTCGAGAACACAAATAGGAGAGATTTCAAATATTAAACAGGAAAGATCTATTGATGTTATGATCACAAGATTGAGACAAAAAATTGAAGTAAAGCCCAAAAATCCTAAATATTTACAAACTATAAGAGGTTCTGGCTATGTCCTTTGGATTAAGTAACATTTTTAAAAAAATTTTACCGACCGGACTATTTTACCGTTCTTTAATAATAGTGGCAGCACCAACTATTATTTTACAAATTATAACAACCATAGCTTTTTTTGACAGTATTTGGATTAAAGCAAATAAAGGGCTCACTAAATCTGTAGTTGGTGAAATAAAAACTTTATCAGACGTTTACACAGGTGAAGATAAAGAACAAATAGATTATCTTACAGAACAATTTAAATATAACTTTGATTTTGTTATCAATGTAAAGAATGAAAAATTACCCACTGTAAGTAAAGAAAGAAAATATAGTCCAATGGATAGGTCTTTACGACGTGAATTGAAGAGTGTTTTTGGCAGTTCTAACTACTGGTTTAATACTGTTGCATATGAGGATGTTGTTGAAATTAAAATTAGATCTAATGATAAAATTATACAAGTTTTATTTCCTAAAGAAAAAATAGCACCTTCCTCCGTAAGATTATTTGTTTTATGGATTACACTTCCTTCTTTGCTGCTAATTTCTATTGCAATAATTTTTTTAAAGAATCAAACAAAGCCGATTCTAAACTTATCTAAAGCAGCTGAAAGATTTGGTAAAGGAGATTTTATCAGTGGGATTAGGCCTTCTGGTGCGTCTGAAATTAGAAAAGCTGCTTATGAGTTCGATCGTATGGCAAAAAGAATAGATAGACATTTAAAGCAAAGATCTGAGATGCTTTCAGGTATTAGTCACGATCTTAGAACCCCATTGACAAGATTAAAATTACAGTTGGCTATGTTAAGCCAAAAAAATATTTCTATAAAAATGACTAAAGACATAGATGAAATGGAAAATATGCTCAATTCTTATCTTCAGTTTGCTAAATCTCAAGTACAAGAAGATTCTGTGGCAACTAATATCAACAAACTTTTTAAAGAAATCATGGATGAAAAAAATAATAAAAATTTAAATTTCAATTTTTCAAAAGAAATAATTTTTATAGCAAGAAAAAATGCTCTAAAGCGTTGCTTTAATAATGTTATTGAGAATGGTTTAAATTATGCAAAAAATGTTTACGTCAGTATATCCAGAACAACTAATATGATAAATATTTCTGTAGAGGATGATGGTCCCGGTATACCTATCAATCAATACAAAAATGTATTTAAACCTTTTTACCGACTCGACGACAGCAGAAATTTAAATCTTTCAGGGGTTGGGCTTGGCATGTCAATATCAGAGGATATTGTAAGATCGCATGGTGGGAAAATTGAATTAAGCAAAAGTAAACACAAAGGTTTACAAGTTAAAATTTCTTTACCTTTGTAGTTTTTTTTTTTTTTTTAACTGATCAATCTGTTTTTGTTGTTTTTCAATTACTTTTTTTAAAGCATTAAACTCTTCCCTCGAAACCAACCGAAGTTTATCTATTAAACCATCGCGCTTAAATTTTAAATCGTTAATCAATTCTTTTTTAGCATCTTGTGATGTAAGGATTCCTGTTTCTATAAAATTAGATATAATTTTTAAAATTTTTTCAGAACTATTCATAATTAATCTTAATTGATAAGAAAAATAATATCAATTATGATATAAATCTGTCATGTATATCCACGATTTAAACCCTATTTTGATTAACTTTGGCTTTTTTGAAGTTCGGTGGTATTCCCTTGCTTATATTGCTGGAATTTTAGTCGGATGGTGGATTGCAAAAAAAATAATTATTTATAAGATTGAAAATAAGACTATCGTATTTGATGTTAAAATTTTTGATGATTTAATTAGTTATATCATTATTTCAATAATGCTAGGTGGCAGGCTTGGATACGTAATTTTTTATAATTCTTCTTATTATTTGAACAATCCCTTGGACATCTTTAAAATTTGGCAAGGTGGCATGTCTTTTCATGGTGCTTTCATAGGAGTTGTATTAGGAACTTACCTATTTGCAAAAAGAGAAAAGATTAATTTACTTTTTTTTTTAGACGTTATTGCGTGTGTAGCTCCTGTGGGTATTTTTTTTGGTAGATTAGCGAATTTTGTTAATGGTGAGCTCTACGGAAAACCAAGTACTTTTTTCTGGTCAGTAATTTTTCCTAAAGTGGATGAAATTCCAAGACATCCTTCCCAACTATATGAAGCTATGTTAGAGGGCCTTGTGCTTTTCATTATTTTAATAAGTGTGACTTATAAAAAAGAAACTAAGAATGGCATTATCTCTGCTTTGTTTATGATCTTATATGGTTTTTTTAGGATCGTAGCAGAACAATTTAGGGAACCGGATCTACAAGTTGGATATCTATTTGATTTATTTAGTATGGGATCTATTTTAAGTTTTTTAATGATTTTAATAGGATTTTTAGTTTTAAAAAAAGCAATAAATGATGAATTCGTTAAATAAATATTTTCCAATATCAAAAAAAATTCCCATTGATAAATTTATTTCTAATGCTCTTTACGACAAAGATTGTGGGTATTACTCTAAAAAAATTCCTTTTGGTAAAAATGGAGATTTTATAACCTCGCCCGGGATATCGTCACTGTTCAGCGAAATAATAGCTTTATGGATTGTTGCCTTTTGGGAGCATTTAGGTAAACCAAAAATATTAAATGTTGTTGAGCTTGGACCAGGAAGTGGCCAGATGTGTAAAACTTTGATTAAAGTGTTTAAAAAATTTCCAATTTTTTTTAAATCAGCTAACGTTTTTTTATATGAAAAAAGTAAAACTTTAGAAGGTTTACAAAAAAAAAACCTTAATCATAAAAAAATAACATGGGTAAAAAATTTTAGTAAAATAAAAAAAGGCCCTATTATATTTTTGGGAAACGAGTTTTTTGACGCTATCCCAATAAAACAATTTAAAAAAATTAACAATATTGTATACGAAAAATACGTAAAATTAGAAAGTAGTTCAAAAATTATTACTACTTTTAAAAAAGCTAATTCAAAAACAATAATAGAATTAAAAAAATATAATCTTTTAAAAGAACAGTCCTTTATTGAGTTTCCAGAACAAGGCTTAATCGAATTAAATCTGATTATAAATGCTATTAAAAAATTAAATGGTGGTTTGCTTTTAATTGATTATGGTTTTTTAAAACAGGAAAGTAAAAATACCTTACAGTCTGTTAAAAATCATAAGCAAAATATGATATTTAATAACGTTGGAAATGCAGATATTACTTCTTTGGTAAATTTTAATTTATTAAAAAACTATTTAAGAAAAAAAAAACTTAAAGTAAACAAAGTTGTAACGCAGGAGTTTTTTTTGAAGAAAATGGGAATTATTAATAGAGCTGAAATGGTGAGTCAAAAAATGAATTTTAAAGAAAAATCAGATCTATATTTAAGATTGCAAAGGTTGTTAAATCCAAGACAAATGGGCAAATTATTTAAGGTTATATCAGCCTGTAAATTAAAAAAAAAATTTTCTCTGGGTTTTAAATAGTGTATTTTTCAAAGAAATTTAGTGAGTTTAACAACGTTAAACATTGTTTTTTTTCAAAAAATGGTGGTGTATCGAAGAATGTTTATAGCAGTCTTAATTGTGGACTAAGTTCTAATGACGAAAAAAATAATGTTCTGGATAATTTAGCTATTGTTTCAAAAAAAATAGGTGTTTCTAAAAATAATTTATTATTGATGAACCAAACACATAGTAATAAAGTTGTGATGATTACTAAAGATAATAAAAATATACAAAGGATTAATTCTGATGCATTAATCACAAAAATAAAAGATATTACAATTTCAGTTCTTACCGCAGATTGTGTTCCTATATTAATCTACGAAGAGATTAATCAAATTGTCGCTTGTATTCACGCTGGGTGGCGCGGTGCGCTAAATGGCATTATTAAAAATACATTAAATGAAATAGTTAATATGAGTAAAAAAAACAAAATTTACGTAGCAATTGGCCCTTGTATTGGTTTTAAAAATTATGAAGTTGGTAAAGAGTTTCACAATGAGTTTATTCAAGAAAATAAAAAAAATGAAATTTTTTTCTTTCATGGCGAAGAAGGTAAAATTTTATTTGATCTCAGAAAATACGTTAATTTTAAAATAAAAGAATTTGATATAAAATATATAGAAAATATAGGTTTTGATACATACGCAGAGAAAAATAATTTTTTTAGCTTTAGAAGATCGCAGCATTTAAGGGAAAAAGACTATGGTAGATGTATTTCTACTATAAGCTTGATAAACACTTAATTCATTTGAAAATATAAATAATTGACTGTATAACAACTCTATCTTCATGAAAATTTTATCCGGAACTAGTAATCCCAGATTAAGTAAAGAAATTTCAAAAAAACTTAAGCTTAAACTCATCAATACAAATATTAAAAGATTCGCTGATGGTGAAATTTATATAGAAATAAATGAAAATATAAGAGGAAATAGTGTTTTTGTGATTCAGTCTACTTCGACACCAGCAAATGATAATATTATGGAATTGCTTTTGTGTATTGACGCTCTTAGAAGATCTTCAGCAAAAAATATTACCGCTGTAATTCCTTACTTTGGTTATGCAAGACAAGATAGAAAAGTTGCGCCTAGAACTTCTATATCGGCAAAAGTAGTATCAAATTTAATTACAAACGCAGGTGCTAATAGAATTGTAACAGTTGATTTACATGCTGGGCAAATACAAGGTTTCTTTGATATTCCTGTCGATAACTTATTTACTACGCCGTTGTTTGCTAGATATATTAAAAAAAAATTTAAGTCTAAAAACTTAGTTTGTGTTTCACCAGATGTTGGTGGTGTCCAGAGAACAAGAGGACTGGCAACTAAAATAAAAGCCGATTTAGCAATTATAGATAAAAGAAGACCTGAGCCAGGTAAGTCAAAAGTAATGAATATCATTGGAGACGTTAAAGGGAAGAATTGTATTATAATAGATGATATAATTGATAGTGGTGGTACAATTATTAATGCTGTAGAGGCTTTAAAAAAAGCAGGAGCAATCGATGTTTATGTTTTTATTACGCATGCCGTTTTAAGTGGCGACGCCGCTGAAAGAATTAAAAAGTCAAAAATAAAAAAATTGATTATTACAGATACGATAGATAATTCTTTAAAGATAAAAAATAATAGTAAAATTGAGGTCATTTCTATTTCCCCGCTTATGGCTGAGGCGATTAGTAGAATTTCTAACTCTACATCAGTATCTGACTTGTTCAATTAGTACTTGTTTTATTGAGAAACTTAAGTTAAACAGCACATCCAAATAAAAACATGAATAATTTAAAAGCTAATAAGAGAGAGACTATTACCACTGGACAGCTAAACAAACTTAGAGAAAGTGGGTTTATTCCCGCAATTCTGTATGGTGGCAAAGATCCTAATTCTAAAATTTCAGTAGAAAAAAAACTTCTTAAAAATATATTAAATTCTGATTCTTTTTTGTCTACTGTGCTTGAGCTAGATGTCGACGGCACAAAATTAAAAGTAATTCCAAGAGAGGTTGCTTACAATGTAATTTCTGACGAACCCATTCATATCGATTTTATGAGAGTTGTTCCTGGCACAAAAATTATTTTAGATATTCCAGTAAAATTTATTAATAATAGTGATTGCCCAGGTTTAAAAGTGGGTGGAGTATTAAACATTGTAAGACGGAAAGTTGAGCTAAAATGTCCTGCAGATAACATCCCCGAAGAAATCATAATTGACTTAAAAGGCCTAGAAATTGGGACTAGTATAAAAATATCTTTTATTAAACTTCCAGAAAATGTCACGCCAACAATTACTGGCAGAGATTTCGTTATTGCTACAGTAGCCGCTCCTACGGTATTAAAAGAACCTGAAAAACCAACTGAAGGTGAAGCAGCTGAAGGTGTAGAGGGTGCCGAAGGCGCTCCTACGGCAGAAGCAGGAGCTGAAGGAATAAAGCCAGTAGCAGGTAAAGAAGGTGATGCAGGCAAAAAAGATGATAAAGCAAAAGGCAAAGAACAAGCTGCAGAAAAAAAACAGCCTGAGAAGAAATAATTAAATATGTTACTACTTGTTGGTCTAGGAAATCCGGGCCCTAAAGATATAAACAATCGACATAATATTGGTTTTAAAATCATCGATGCTGTTAATTCTTTTTTTAAATTATCTAAACAAAAACCTAAATTTAAAGGTCTTCTAACAACAGGCATGATCGGTGAACATAAGGTATATGCGATTAAGCCGCTCACCTTTATGAACAATTCAGGCACGGCCATCAAAGAACTTATTGATTATTTTAAAATTGATGCAAAAGATGTGATTGTTTTTCATGATGATCTTGATATTGATTTTGGAAAAATAAAAGCAAAATTTGCTGGCAGCAGCGCAGGACACCACGGAATTGAATCAATTGATAAATTTATTGGTAAAGATTACTCTAGAGTGAGAATAGGCATTGGCCATCCTAAAGATAAAAAAAAGGTCAACAATCATGTTCTTGAAGATTTTAAGGAAGATGAAGAAGATCAAATTAAAGAAGTGGCTGAAAATATAGTTAAATTACTTCCAACTCTATTAGATAAAAAAATCGACCTGTTCTCGAGCAAAGTTAACTCTAGTCTTGTAGCACTAATCTAAATGGGCTTTAAGTGTGGTATCGTAGGCTTACCAAATGTGGGTAAATCTACGTTATTTAATGCTTTAACAGCATCGAAAAATGCTGAAGCCGCGAACTTTCCTTTTTGCACAATAGATCCAAATATTGGGATAGTTGATGTTCCCGATGAAAGACTTGATCATTTAGCCAAACTATCGAACTCAAAAAAAAAAATTTATACCAATATTACTTTTGTCGACATTGCTGGTTTAGTTAAGGGAGCCTCGAAAGGTGAGGGTTTAGGTAATAAATTTCTTTCCCATATTAGAGAGGTAGATGCAATTATTCATTTAGTTAGATGCTTTGATTCTGAAGAAATTACTCATGTTAATTCTAAAATTAATCCCTTAGATGATTTAGAGACTATAAAAACAGAAATTCTCTTATCAGATATTGATATAATTCAAAAAAAATTAGAAAAGGGAAAAAAAAAATTATTAAGTTCTATAGAAGTAAAAACTTTAGAAAAAAAGTTAGAATTATTAGATAAAGGAGTGGAAGACTCTGGTTCTTTTGATGGAGAGGAAATAAAAACCTTAAACCAACTAGGATTACTTAGTCTTAAACCTAAAATTATAGTTTGTAATGTAGATGAAGAAAGTCTTGCAAAAGGAAATGAGTATACAAAGAGTGTTCAAAGTAAATTTCCAAATGAAAAAGTAGTGATTATTTGTGCTGATATAGAAGATCAAATTATGGGTTTGGATAACGAGGAAAGAGAAACTTTTATGAAAGAAATTGGCTTAGGCAAAACTGGCTTGATCAAATTAATTAGAGAAGGTTATGATTTATTAAATCTAGATACTTATTTTACCTCAGGACCTGAAGAAAGTAGGGCTTGGACAATTAAAAAAAATACTTTAGCTCCGCAAGCAGCTGCTGTAATACATACTGATTTTGAAAAAAATTTTATAAGGGCTGAGGCTGTTTCTTGTGATAATTTTATTAAATATGGTAGTTCTGAAAAATGTAAAGAAAATGGCAAATTAAGAATAGAAGGGAAAGATTATATTGTTAAAGATGGTGATGTATTATTTTTCCGCGTCAACCCTTGACCATACTTTCTTCATGCTAAAATAAACAAGAGTTGCCAGTAGAATTAAGTAAATTATAACTTTAGTTCCCGTTCTGTGTCTTGCCTCTAAATGCGGTTCAGCAGCCCAGGTAAGAAATGTTGTAACGTCTTTTGCCATTTGGGCTTGTGTGGCATTAGTTCCATCTGTGTATTCTATTAAGTCGTTTGATAATGGACTCATCATTTTTATTTTATTTCCATCCATATATTTGTTGTAATAGACACCGTCGTCTAAAACAAAACCAGCTGGTTTTTCTTCGTAGCCCATTAATATTGAGTAAATATAATTTGCGCCCCCTGTCCTTGCTTTCGCTAAAACTGACATGTCAGGTGGATATGCTCCACCATTAGCTGCAATGGCAGCGTTATCATTTGGATAAGGATTTACAAAATGATCGGAAGGTCTTCCTTGTCTTTCATACATTTCTCCTTCACTATTTGGGCCATCTTCAACATCATAACTAGCTGCAATGGCTTTAACTTCTTCTAAAGTAAATTCGGGTCCGCCTTTTTGACCTAAGTTTCGGTAACTTAAATATTTCATTGAGTGGCAAGAGGAGCATACTTCCTTGTAAACTTGATAGCCTCTTTGTAGAGAGTCTCTTTCAAATTTTCCTGTGAGGCCGGCAAAACTCCAGTCAATTTTCAACAAGTCTTTACTTGAAGAGTATGCTTTTCCAAAAAAAAAGGTTGTTATTAAAATAGTTACTAATAATTTTATAAAGTTATTTTTTTTCATTTATTATTTTGTCTGACCTAGTTGGCACAGCACTTAAACCACCAGTTAGAACAGGTTCTGAAATGCTTGCTGGTAACGGATCTGTTTTTTCAAGAAAACCTAGGGCTGGTAAAACAACAATAAAGTGCAAGAAGTAATAAATGGTCGTTATTCTTGCTAAAAATAAATAGATACCTTCCGCGGGCATCGCACCTAAGTAGCCAAGAGCAAGCACATCGACTACAAAGATCCAAAAAAACTGCCTATACATAGGTCTAAATGTTGCTGATCTAACCTTACTAGTGTCGAGCCAAGGTAAAATTATTAGGACAAATAATGCTCCAAACATTAATACGACGCCGCCTAATTTATCCGGAACAGATCTTAAAATTGCATAAAATGGTAGAAGGTACCACTCAGGAACGATATGTGCTGGTGTAACAAGTGGATTAGCTGGAATGTAATTATCTGCATGTCC
>Ga0115004_10005496_pt1 | contig 10001 bp, 9 predicted proteins | sample ArcticOcean_MG_C_10_FD_88737 | JGI IMG/M metagenome (GOLD analysis project Ga0115004, IMG submission 88737) | Marine microbial communities from western Arctic Ocean - ArcticOcean_MG_CB11_90 | ecosystem: Environmental > Aquatic > Marine > Oceanic | place: Arctic Ocean: Canada Basin | collected... | reverse complement strand
ATAGTGTCTGATTTAGGAAGGTTTTTGATACAGGTTTTAGTATCTACTGGGAAAATTTCTATATTTGCTGGTCAGGCACTTTCTTATATTTTTCGTCCACCTTTCTATCTACGAGAAATTATCTCAAATATATTTAATATTGGTTATCTATCCATGCCTGTAGTCGGCCTCACAGCTACTTTTACCGGTGCTGCATTGGCGTTGCAGATTTACTCAGGAGGTTCACGTTTTAATGCTACTGAAGTTGTTCCTCAAATAGTAGCAATTGGCATGGTAAGAGAATTAGGTCCAGTTTTGGTCGGGCTAATGATTGCGGCACGCGTTACAAGCTCAATAGCAGCTGAACTTGCAACAATGAAGGTAACAGAACAAATAGATGCGCTCATCACACTTTCGACAAATCCAATGAAATATCTAGTTATGCCAAGGGTATTAGCAGGAATTATAACTGGTCCAATTTTGGTTCTTGTGGCTGATAGTCTTGGTGTTTTTGGTGGGTTTTTAGTTTCGACCCAAAGCCTTGGATTTAACCCTAACAGTTACATACTCAGTACGATGCACTTCTTAACTGCTGCAGATATATTGTCGTCTTTGGTAAAGGGAGCTTCTTTTGGCTTAATAGCCACACTAATGGGTTGTTATTTCGGGTTAAACTCTAACCACGGCGCTCAAGGCGTTGGAAGTGCTACTAAATCATCGGTACAAGCAGCTGCAGTGTTAATTCTAGCAATAAATTTTTTACTTACAGCATTATTATTTACTGCATGATACATTTTAAAAATATAAAAAAATCATTTGATAACAATCATGTATTGCGTGATATTAATTTAGATATAAACCGTGGCCAAAGCATGGCAATAATCGGCGGCTCAGGCACTGGAAAATCGGTACTGATTAAAACTGTACTCGGTCTAATCAAGCCCGATAGCGGCACAATAATTGTTGATGGGGTCGATGTTAACCAAACCGCACATGATCAGTTTCTGGAGCGTTTTGGTATGCTGTTCCAAGGCGGTGCGTTATTTGACTCGTTACCCGTATGGAAAAACATAGCATTTCGATTGCAGCGTGGTAGCCAAAAGCGACCAAAAGACGAAGCCCGGGAGATTTCTATAAAAAAGTTACGTCGCGTTGGCTTAGGTCCAGAAATTGCGGATAAGTATCCAGCAGAGTTGTCGGGTGGTATGCAAAAAAGAGTTAGTTTGGCCCGTGCAATTGCTACAGACCCTGAAATTATATTTTTTGATGAACCAACCACTGGGCTAGATCCCATCATGTCCAGCGTAATAAATGAATTAATAAGAGAAATAGTAGTGGAACTAGGCGTCACAGCAATGACGATAACGCATGACATGACCTCCGTAATGGCGATAGCCGACCAAGTAGCAATGCTGCATGACGGTAAAATTCAATGGTGTGGATCACGCTCCAACCTTAAAGACAGTGGGAACTCCTACGTAAACCAATTTATTCATGGGATTGCAAAGGGCCCCATCAAAACACTCCGATAGTAAACTTGATTGGACTAGAGAACGCACATAAATATAAAAATATAAAATTCATTTCATCATGGATCGTCAGTGGGTTAAAATTGGTATAAAAATATTTTTAATAAGAAGGTATAGGGCCATTAATGCCAAAACTTACATACTCATGTACAAAATGTGGCACTGGACATAGCAAATGGTCAGGCCAATGCGACAGCTGTGGATTATGGAATACCCTAACTGACGAAGGACCCCTAGCTAGCGGACCAAGCAAAACGCTTGGGGGTAAAAGGGGCAACCTTATCACTTTGACCGATTTGGCGACAAAAGAAACCCCACCAGCACGAACAAAATCCGGTGTAGCAGAACTGGACCGAGTCCTTGGGGGTGGTTTAGTCGATGCCAGCGCAGTGTTAGTGGGAGGTGATCCAGGCATTGGTAAATCAACATTACTTTTACAAGCTGCCGCTCGGTTTGCCCGAAATGGTCTAAAGGTTATTTATATTTCCGGTGAAGAGGCTACTGCACAAGTTCGAATGCGTGCAGAACGATTAGGCCTCACTAACAGCCCAGTAATTCTAGCAGCAGAAACTAATCTTCGGAACATTCTTACGACTTTAGATCACGAAAAACCAAATCTCGTTATAATAGACTCAATACAAACAATGTGGGCAGACCACATAGAAGCAGCCCCAGGATCTGTTAGCCAGGTCCGCTCTTCAGCACACGAGCTCACAAGTTATGCCAAACGCAGGGGTGTCGCCGTAATAATGGTAGGACACGTGACTAAAGATGGCCAAATTGCTGGCCCCCGAGTGGTTGAGCATATGGTCGATACAGTTTTGTACTTTGAAGGGGAACGAAATCACCAATTTAGACTACTTAGAGCCGTAAAAAATCGTTTCGGCCCTGGAGATGAAATAGGTGTCTTTGAAATGACCGGTAAAGGGCTTGTTGAAGTGAAAAATCCCTCTGCGTTATTCCTAGCCGAACGTAGGGAACCTACGCCTGGAGCTGCAGTCTTTGCAGGTATAGAGGGAACCCGGCCGGTTCTTTGCGAGTTTCAAGCATTGGTGGCACCATCACCGCACGGCCAACCGCGTCGAAGCGTAGTTGGCTGGGACAATCAACGCCTGGCAATGATTTTAGCAGTTTTAGAAGCACGCTGTGGTATTCCATTTTCTGGACTAGATGTTTATATGAATGTCGCCGGTGGTATGCGTGTTACTGAACCAGCCGCGGATCTTGCTGTTGCCGCGGCGTTAATTTCAGCTCGTGAAAATTTACCGCTCCCAACGGATACCGTAATATTTGGTGAAATTTCTCTTTCAGCAGCATTGCGTCCCGTATCTCAATCTGAAAGTAGGTTGAAAGAGGCGCAAAAGCTTGGTTTTTGTAAAGCAATAACTCCTAATTCGAAAAAAAATGGGGCGGTAGATGGTATGACAGTGTTGGAAAAGGCAAACTTAGCTGATTTTATTGAGGAATTATTTGGTATAAGCTAATTTAATGCAAATGGGAGTTGGGTCTTGGATGGTTTCACAATAATAGACTTCGGCGTTATAGTTATTATTGCGGTATCTGCACTATTGGCATTTTCGCGAGGAATAGTCAGGGAAGGTATGGCCATAGCGGGCTGGATTGCCGCAGCAATTCTAGCGTTTATTTTTGCTGATACGGCACAGCCTCTGGTACGGCAAATTCCATACTTAGGGGATATTCTAGGAGATAGTTGTGAATTATTAATTTTGGCAAGCTTTGCAGTTATCTTTGCAATAGCCCTATTAATAGTATCGATATTCACACCATTGCTTTCCTCATTGGTACAAAAATCTATCTTAAGCGGTTTAGACAAAAACTTAGGCTTTATATTTGGTATTTGTCGTGGATTAGTATTAGTTATAGCTGCCTTTTTTGTATATTTTACAGTTATGCCAAATCAAAAAGTTATCTCTATAGAAACGTCAAAATCTGCCACAATTTTTCAATACTACGCCGATGACTTTAAAAATCAAAATCCAGAGACAGCACTGGATTGGGTCCGTACCCAATATGATCATTTGATAAACGAATGCAGCAAATAAAACGCGATGAAGGGTAGCTCCTAACGTTTATTAAAAAAAGAGTTACATATTCTTACGCAATACGATCAAAGAGAAAAAAGCCTTGTAATGGAAGGTAACACTTAGTGTGGTACAACGTAGTAAATTAAATAAATCGTCAATGATTGGAGCCTTCAACTTGACCCCGCAGCTTTCCCAGATGCAAACGAACCCTTTTGACGATGATAAACTACACGAAGAATGTGGCGTTTTCGGGGTTATAGGCACGCGGGACGCAGCAAATTTGACGACGTTAGGGTTACATGCCTTGCAGCACCGCGGTCAAGAAGCCGGCGGCATCGTGGCATATGACCAAGAAAATGGTTTTAATTCAGTTCGTCGTTTTGGCTATGTCCGCGATAATTTTACAGATCCCAAAGTAATTGAGCAACTTCCTGGTGATATAGCTATCGGGCATGTCCGCTATTCTACAGCAGGTTCAAAAGGCAATACAGCAATAAGAGATGTGCAACCTTTTTTTGGTGAGTTTGCAATGGGTGGCGCCGCAATCGCCCACAATGGGAATATTACAAACGCCGTTGCGCTGCGAAAAGAATTAATCGAACGCGGCTCAATTTTTCAGTCATCATCAGATAGTGAGTGTATTATCCATCTAATGGCTCGAAGTTTACAGCAAAATATTCCAGAACGCATGGAGGATGCCCTTCGACGCGTAGAGGGAGCTTTTTCAATAGTTGCAATGACTGGAACAAAACTTATTGGGGTTCGAGATCCTTTAGGGGTCCGGCCCTTAGTTTTGGGAAAAGTGGGAGATGGTTGGACTTTAAGTTCTGAAACCTGCGCTTTAGACATAATTGGAGCTGAATTCATACGTGATATTAATCCTGGAGAGATGGTGGTTATTACTAATAAGGGTTTAGAGAGTAGCTACCCTTTTCGGCCCGCTCGCTCAAGGTTTTGTATATTTGAACATGTTTACTTCAGCCGTCCTGACAGCATTTTGGGTGGGCGTAGTGTTTATGAAACAAGAGAGGCAATAGGACGTGAGTTAGCAAAAGAGTCTCCCGTGGATGCTGACCTTGTGTGCCCTGTACCAGACAGCGGCACGCCAGCAGCAATTGGCTACTCACTTGAGTCAAACATTCCCTATGCCATGGGTATTATTCGCAACCAGTATATGGGTCGTACATTCATAGAACCAAGCGAACAGATCCGTAATATGGGTGTTCGCTTAAAGTTAAATGTAAATAGGGCATTAATTCGGGGAAAAAGAGTAATACTAGTGGACGATAGCGTAGTGCGCGGAACAACTTCCAGAAAAATTAAAGAGATGATCTTAGACGCTGGAGCCGCTGAGGTACATTTTAGGATTGCAAGCCCACCGACGGCATGGCCATGCTTTTACGGAGTAGACACACCGCAACGTGAAAAACTTCTAGCAGCAACTATGAGTGAAGAGGAAATGCGCCATCACTTAGCAGTTGATAGCCTAAAATTTATTTCTCTTGATGGACTTTATCGAGCGGTAAACGGTACAAATCGTAATAATTCTCAACCGCAATATTGCGACGCTTGTTTTAGCGGTGACTATCCAGTTATACCTTCAGATCAAATCACTAATGGATTTGAAATTAAAGCTGCCGAATAGAGCAGAACACTTTAACTCTAAAATATCAAAAATGTTTTAATTATTTTATTAAGAGGTTTTTCTGACCGAAAACCTAATAATTTAAATGTTCAAATTACGCCTCTATTACAGCCCACTCATCACATTAACTGCAAGAGGCCCTCGAAAAGCCCACCCGCCCCACTCCACGGGCACAGTTAATTTCATCGCAGGAAATGCTGTAAAAAGTTTAGGAAGTGCCACTCCGGCTATCAAGGCTTTACTGGCGGCGGCTCCCGCACAAAAATGCGGTCCAGCGCCAAATGGAATAGCCAGTCCAGTTTTCCTGTGAACATTATATATACCAGGATCATCAAATACTGATGAGTCACGATTGGCAGCGCCATACATCAAAAACACCCTATCATTTTTTTTAAAATTATATCCAAGTATACTACAATCACGCGTCATTTGCCTCGGGCTCATGCCAATGGGAGACATCCAACGTAAATATTCCATAAATGCTTGATTCCATTCCATTGTTTTTAAAATATGCGAAAATGCTAATGGATGCATCAACAGGGCAGCAGCAGTACCAGCTATTGCATCTCGCGGTTCATTTTGACCCCCAGAGATCACTAATTTAACATTAGCTTTAATATTATAAGTCGGCTGACCAGCCTGTATTAGAACTGAAAGAACTGAATTATCTGGATTTTTCTTCACTTCAGGGATCATTAAGTCAATATGGCGTTCTATAACCTTTGTCGCTGAATTACAGGCAGCCTCAACTGATGGATCTCCTTTGTAATTTGCACAGCCGTCAATCATCGCCTGGCTTACCTGATCCATTTCAGAGGCAGCCATTTGACGTAAACCAGTCATTGCCGACAAAGCAGCCCCAGATACCGGCAACGCGAAGTCTTTTACCAAATCAAAGCTCTTATATTTTCTTAATTTATTGATAATTTTATCTGTTATAGTTTCAAATTCTGATTGCCAGACATTAACCACCGTGCGCGGGCTCAAACTTGGAAAAATCTGTTGCCGCTCTAAAGTATGCGCTGCGCCATCCTTACGCATCATATTCTCCCCCATCAGACGGGTCATTAGGCCTAATGGCTGGCGAGAAGATAATAAGTCGATCCGTTTTTCTTGCGTAAATACATCAATGCGCCGAGTGATAAGAGCTGCGTCAAGCTGGGGCACAAATACCACGGGTGCCAGGGCTTGTATTTTCTCTAAACATGGATAGGGATCGTGCCAAAATTTATTAAGATTAATTTGAAATTCCATAGGTATAACACATCATTACTATTATGTTTTGACAAGTACCTACCTCTTGACCATCGTGAAGTTTGAACGCAGTACCTTCCTCATGGTTTATCCGATATTAATCACTGGAGCGTCACGCGGCTTAGGCAAATCCCTCGCCATCGAACTCTCAAAAAAATTTCACGTTATCGCCGTGGCAAGGACTACTGGTGGTTTGGAGGCGCTGGATGATCAAATCAAAAGGAAAGGGGGCAAAGCAACGCTAGCTCCAATTGACTTGACTGATATAAATGCCGTCCGCCACTTATGCAAAATGATATATGACAGGTGGGGCGGTCTACACCTCTGGGCGCATTGCGCCATTCACGCAGCGCCCTTGGCGCCTGCAAATTTTATTGCTGAGCGGGATTGGGAAAAATCTATAAAACTAAATATTACATCAACTGGATTTTTGATCACAAATTTAGCTCCACTATTGGGTCAAGCGGGCACAGCACTTTTCTTTGAAGACAAGTTTTCTGGTCAGAAATTTTTTGGAAGCTATGGCTCCACAAAAGCTGCACAAATCCTTTTGGCAACAAGCTGGCAGAACGAAACCGTGAACACTGGTCCAAAAATAAAAATACTGAGCCCTGCCCCAATGCCAACTGCGACCCGAGGACGGTTTTTTCCTGGTGAGGATCGAGAAGCTTTATCCAGTTGTGAGGTTGAAGCAAAGTGCATCGTCAGCGAACTTGGTTTTAAGTAAATGGTAACAAAAATTCATTAAATTCGTAATTTAACTCTATAAGGTACCAAAGTAGCCTTGCTCGTCTTGCTGCAACAATCTAACCAATAACTATGCGTATATTAATTACCAATGATGATGGGATCACGGCTCCTGGTCTTGCGGTCCTAAATGAAGTGGCGCTTGAAATAGCCGGACCTCAAGGCGAAGTATGGACAGTGGCACCACATTCTGAACAATCCGGTGTTGGACACTGTATTTCTTATACCAAACCAGTTTTAGTTCATGAACATGGATTAAATAATTATTCTATAGAAGGGACGCCAGCAGATTGTATTTTAGCGGGCCTTTATGATTTAATGCCAAAAACGCCTGATTTGATATTATCAGGGATAAATAAGGGTAACAATTCCGCAGAGAATACCCTCTATTCTGGGACAATTGGTGCTGCAATAGAGGGTGCGTTAGCAGGCATTCCCGCAATAGCATTGTCACAATTTTATGGGCCGGAAAATACCAACCTAAAAGATACCTTCGAGTCCAGTAGAGCTAACGGTGCCGCGGCCATTAACGCTTGTTTGGAAAATGGCTTCAAACGCGCTCAGGATTACGCACTATTTTATAATATCAACTTTCCTCCCGTTCCAGCGGCTAAGGTTTTAGGCATGAAATCTGTATCTCAAGGGTATCGTGGCGATGGCGCTTTTAATGCCCAAGCAAGAAAGTCTCCAAACGGTCGTAAATTTTTATTTATGCAAGGCCAGTCTCAGCAGGTGCCAACACAGGCTGGCACTGATGCCGCAGCAAACCTGGCTGGGTTTATCTCAATAACACCAATGAGAGCAGACCTAACAGCTCATGATCAACTAGCCAATCTAGCAAAAGTCTTAGGTTAACTGATGATCAGTTCAGCCGAACAAAAAATGCAATTTTTATTTTCCTTAAGATCATGCGGAGTAACTAACAAACGTGTACTCACAGCGATGGAAAATATCGATCGTAAAAACTATATTAGCGATACCTTTGCAGATAAAGCTTACGAAGATACGCCACTTCCTATTGGCTGTGGTCAAACTATTTCTCAGCCCTCAATCGTAGCTATAATGACTGAAGCACTTAACGTGCAGGCACGTGATAAAGTTTTAGAAATAGGCACTGGTTCAGGCTATCAGGCGGCTATTTTAAGCCAATTAGCTCGGCGGGTGTACACTGTCGACCGTCACAGCCAACTAACAATAGCAGCTCGAAAAGTATTTGAGAACCAAGATATACCCAACATTACTGCATTCACAGCTGATGGCAGCCAGGGATTACCTGACCAAGAGCCCTTTGATCGCATAATAGTTACCGCAGCAAGTGAAGACACACCAAGCACGTTACTAGCCCAATTACGCCCTGGCGGCGTTATGGTGCTGCCAGTTGGCCAATCTGATACAATGCAAACATTAGTCAAAATAAAAAAAACAGACCAAGGTTTAGAGCACCAAGAACTGCGAACAGTGCGATTTGTGCCTCTTATCGAGGGTCTTGGAAGAACGTATGGTTAGGGTATATAGATTTAAATTCTAGAAGAGTAATGAAAAAGAGATAACTAAATGAAGAAAAGATTTAATAAGAGTGCCCTCTTACCTCTAATTGTAGTGGGCGGTCTTGGGGGATGTGATCAAACCCTTGATCTCGACTTGCGGAGTAATCTCGGTGGTATACTTGACACATCGGCAGCGGCACGTAATGCATTATCAGTTCGTCCCGCTCCAGATGGACGAGGCATAATAAAATTTTTAAGTTACCAAGTTGCAGTTGCAAAGCATGGTGACCGCATAGCAGATATTGCTGATCGTATTGGCATAAATTCTAATTTATTAGCGCGCTATAATGGAATCACGCCTGATGCGGTTTTACGAAATGGTGAAATAGTAGCCTTACCGCGCGACATCATAACAATTAGCAATGCTACGACACCTCTTAAACCAATCGTCGTGAGTGTAAGTGAGCTGGACGATAGACAAGTTACAGGCTCTAAGGCGACTGAAGGCTTGGAACCTGTAAGGCACAAAGTTCAAATTGGGGAAACTGCAACGACAATCGCCAGCTTATACGATGTATCTGTATCCGCACTTTCAAATTGGAATGGACTTGGCCCACAAAAAAATATTCGAACAGGTCAGTTTCTATTAATACCAACAAACCTCAAAAAATTCAATGAAATTAGCGCTCCTGGCGAGGGTACCATTGCACCTGCTCCACCAAGCGGTAACAAGCCTGAACCAGAAATTGACGACAAGTCAAATAAAACCAAAGTCGTAACTGATGGCTCTATTACCAAAGTTGAGGAAAGCACATCCACACTAATAACAAGTACGAGATTTGCTCGGCCAGCCACTGGGAATATTATTCGGGCCTATAATAAGGGTACTAACGAAGGTATTGATATTGGCGCCAAGGCTGGCTCAGACGTTTTATCAGCTGAAAAGGGAACCATCGCAGCTGTCACAAAAGATACAAATGGAGTTTCTATTTTAGTAATCAAACATGATGAGGGATTGCTCACCGTCTATACAAATATCGATAAGCTCATTGTTAAAAAGGGTGACAGCGTTGCTCGTGGTCAAAAGATTGCTGAAGTTAACAAAGGGTCACCAGAGTTTCTTCACTTCGAAGTACGAAAGGGTTTAGAGTCAGTAGATCCAGATGATTATATCTAATCTTTAAAAAATATATTAAAGTTATATCGACAAGCCGTTTCTTCCAGCTAAGTCGACAAAGAACTGCCATGCCACCCGACCTGAACGTGCACCACGCGTCGCCTGCCATTCGATAGCCTCTGCCATTAAAGTATCAGT
>Ga0115004_10005492_pt1 | contig 10005 bp, 11 predicted proteins | sample ArcticOcean_MG_C_10_FD_88737 | JGI IMG/M metagenome (GOLD analysis project Ga0115004, IMG submission 88737) | Marine microbial communities from western Arctic Ocean - ArcticOcean_MG_CB11_90 | ecosystem: Environmental > Aquatic > Marine > Oceanic | place: Arctic Ocean: Canada Basin | collected... | reverse complement strand
GATATTGGCTTTTCGCAATAGATATGCTTCTTCGCCCGGGCGGCCAGAATAGTGGCTTCGCCGTGCCAATGATCAGGGGTGGCGATTAGAACGGCGTCGAGGGATTTGTCTTCAAGTAGTTCCAGGTAGTTGCGGGTAATCTTAATGCCTTTCCAGGTTTCTGAAGGTTTATCCTTTGAATAGTGTTTTTCTATTAATTCCTTGGTGTGATCGATACGTACCTGAGCAATTTCCGCAAATCCAGTGATTTGAGCTCGGGGATTACGAATGAGACGGTGTGTATGACTACGCCCCTGTTTGCCAGGCCCGATTATTGCAATATTGATCCGACTGTTAGGAGCCGCATTGCCTTTGGCCGCCCAAATGTGAGATGGTAGGATAAAGGGGGCAGATATAAGTGCTGATTGTTTAAGGAAGGATCTTCGATTATTCATAATTATTAAGAGTTAATAGTAAGTCTTTTAAAAGGGTAAATGAAGAAGGTTTTGATTCTTCGCCCAAATATATAAGATATTACTAATTTACCTATTATATGAGAATAATAAGAATAATGACAGGGCATTTTGCGTATAACTTCTGTTCATTTGCGACAGTTGATTAACGCCTGAATCCCATTAATAAGAGTCAACTGCTCAATTCAAATTTAATCAAAAACGAAAGTCTATCTTTCGCATTTGAAAATAATGTAGTAAGGATTGAGTCTGCTCAATTTTTACACAATGAAGTTTGTTAATTTACAAATCTTCAACTGAGATAGGCTCAGCATCTTTCCACAGTTGTTCAATTGCATATTTTTCCCGTTGTTCTTTGGAAAATAAGTGAACTACAAAGTCGATCGCATCAATCACAAGCCAACCACTGGGCTGAAATCGATCTTTGGAGAATAATTCAATCCCATTGTTTTTGAGGGTTCGTTCCACATTGTCCCGCAGTGCTTTGAGGTGGGGATTGGAGTTTCCGGTGGCGATAACGAAGCAATCAGTGAGCGATGATTTATCTCCAAAATAGAGAAGTTGGACATCTTCAGCTTTCTTATCCAGCAGGGCATCGCAGGAAATCTTTAAATTCGAAAGTAATTGATTTTTTTCTTTGGGGATCACAGAGGTCATAAGTAAATTGATTTAGGAAGAAATGGTTTTTTGTTTAATAAAAGGATAAGCGACTGGTGGGATCATGTGACTGACTGATTTTCCCGATTTGAGGCGGTTTCTAATTTCTGTGGATGAACAGTTAATCAATTCGTTTTCCATGAGTTTGTATGAGAGGTGGGGAATCGAAGGGGGATTTACTTCAGTAACTGTTCGTGAAAATACAAGGAACTGGCAGCGCTGGGCTAATTCGTTATGGAATTTCCATTCCTTTAGTCGATTGAATTGGTCGGATCCAATTATAATCATAATTTCAGAACTAGGACAATTTAATTGGACTTCTTTTATAGTTTCGTAGGTAAAACAAATTTTTTGCTTATCGATTTCAAGTTTACAAATCTCAAACCGGGGGTTTTCCTCGGTAATTTTTTCCAAAATTTTCAAACGAGTATGAGTAGAGAAAAATGGTTTTTCAGAACGGAGGGGTGCATGATAAGCAGGGCAGAAAAGGAGAGTGTCAAGCTTAGCCATTTTGATCGCCTGTTTAGCTAGTGACACATGGCCAATATGAATGGGATCAAAGGAACCTCCAAAGAAGCCGATACGCTTGGGTTTTGATTCCGTACTTGCCTCCACCATCCCTTCATTACAAAGACCGACCTTCTGATTTATCAAAGAGGGTGAACATTTGTCCTTTTCTAAAGTAGGTAACTTGGCCAGAGGAGGAAACCACAAGGGCCAGTGAGTCCGTTACATGAGTAATAGCAGCAGCAGCAGCGTGGCGAGTGCCCAAACCGCCTGGCAAAATTATATCATTGGCCTTAGCTTGAATTAAACAACCTGCAGATTCGACCACGCCATTTCCACGAACAATAAAAGCTCCGTCAATGAGAGCGAGTTCCTTAATGGTTTCATCCATAAATGGGTTCAGAATGCTGCGATCTTCTTCATCATAGCCATAAAATGGATTAAGGATTAAGGGTTTTGATCTTTTGGAAACTTCCTTGTAGTCGCCAAGAATAAACATCGCACCAATAGCTTTTCCTTCGCGTCCAGTGGAAGCAAGGTCGGTGGCAATCGCAGTAATTCGTTCTAATGCCTCAGCTGAAACATCGGGCGGGAGCATTTCTTCGCCATGTCCAATAACAGATTCAAATTCTTCGTCCACATCTACCACTAAGACAGTGTCCAATTGACCGCTATTAGGAATCCCGCCAATACAACAGACACGGTCTTGGAAGCCGAAAATATCCCGGGTTAAACCGAGCAGGATTGCCGCTCTGAGTTGAGATAATCGAGCCCGGGAGAGTGCCCGTACGGCTAATATTGCGTCGGCACGATGGTGGGCTCGATCATCCTCGGTGACATCTTGACCGGCGAGAACGACATTGAAACCGGGGAAAGTCATTCGCGGGGCAAGACTGGGCGGGAAAACATCGGTAAAAATGAGGATGGTTGAACATTCTGCAGCCTTGGCAATCTTGGCTGCTTCATCGGTTAGAAGTTTATTGAATTTCGTCCTCCGACGAGCAGGCCGGTCATCAGTTCCGGCAAAAGCTTTTCGGACGGCACTTCGAAATTCGCTTTTTTCTCGAGCCATCCATAACTGGTCCATGACTGAACTGTCTTGAAATGAGCGTGCGAGAGCGGCAAGGAAGGAAAGATAGTTTTTTGCCTTTTCACTAGCCAAAAGAAGAAAGACAAAACGAACATCCTCGTAACTGTCTTTACCTTCAAACGCGAGACCGGTCGGGCATCTTCCAATCGCAAGGGCGTAGGGTCGTTTCATGGCCACTCGTGCATGGGGAAGGGCAACTCCCTCACCAAGGTAACTGGTCAACGATTTTTCTCGATCCACTAGTCCATTGAGGACTTTTTTCCGTTTTGCGGGCGTCGGTAGTAGCGTGGTAAAAGTGTCGAGTAGTTCGGAGTAAGCAGAGGTTAAATCGTTGCTTGAAATATCGATAATCCGATTAGCGGAAATATAACGGTCAATGTGCATCTTTCAGGGAAGGAAAGAAGACGAGAATCGGCCTCGGTCTTGTAGAAGGCAAGTCTTGATTATTTCTCCCACTCAAGTGCGCCACTTTTCAATTCATATACCAAACCCGCAGCGAGTACAAAAGTGAAGAAAAGCATTGGTCCTAAAATCGGAATTCCGGCAGCAACTAAATCACGATGTGTAAGCACCCATGGGATGAGGAAGACGACATCGATATCAAATAAGATGAAAAGCATCGCAGTGATGTAAAATTTAACCGAGTATTTCGTTACTCCTTTTGATTCAGACGCGAGTCCACATTCATAAGGCGAATCTTTAATTTTACCCGCAATTGCCCGTTGACCAAATAAATGACTGGCAAACAGAATCCCAAAGCCCATGCCAATCGCCAAAAGGATTTGGATGAGTACCGGAAGATAGTCTAAAAGTGTCATGCTTATTGCATGGTACGAAATTGCCTCAAAGGCAAGGAGATTCCTTAGGCAATTGAAGGCTTTGATATATATTTCAACAGGCTTGCCAAATTATGCTTTGATGAATTAAAGTATTTTAATGAATACTTCTGCAAAATTTCGTTCTCTCCGACTTAGTAAACAAAAAGGATTTACACTTGTTGAAATTCTAATCGTCTTGGCTTTAATTGGTATCGTTGCTGGGTTGGCAATGTCAAATCTTGGCGAAATCTTTGGTGGTGGAAAAGTGAAAGCAGCTCAGACTTGGGTTAATAGTACTGGTGAAGCGTATGTAACTAGTTATTTTGCATTGGTTGGCCAATATCCCAAAAGCTTGGCTGATCTTAAGACACCCCCTGCTGGTACCCCACCATTTGTGAAAAGAGCTTCAGATTTACAGGATCCCTGGGGGAAAGAATATATTTATCAGTATCCTGGTACTCACAATACGGGAAGCTTTGATATTTCCACCACTGCACCAGATGGTACTGTTTTAGGGAATTGGGATACTGGGAAGTAATTTGAAAGAGGTACTCAAGGCGTACCGAAAACGAGCCTTTAGTCTCATTGAGGTGCTGCTCGTTCTTGCCTTGGTGGCTGTTTTAGTTGGGATTGTCGCTGGTAATGCAGGAGCCTTTATCAAGGGGAGTAATTTTGAACCACCCGATCGAGTTTTGAAAAAAGCAGTTCTCGACGCGGTATATAATGCGAGTGAGACTAAGCGGGCAGCGTATTTGAGTTATTTTGAGGAGAATGCAACTTTTCGAGTTACCGATTCATTTGGAAAAGTTCTAGCTGAGCATCGAGTTTACCAAAAATTGGATGATCAAATCAAAAAAGATGAATCTCTTCTTCCTCAAGTAACCTTTTATGCGGTTGGCCCATTGGCGGGAGATGATGGAGACTCGTCTCAATACGATAAGCGTGACCTATTGCTCAATCGAGTCTTATTTCACTCGGGATCAAGTGTCCCATTTTCTGCCGAAATTGATTTTCGGGAAGTAAAGCAAGAGTTGGAGTTCGATCCTTTTTCGGGTTATGTTTTGAAAAGTAAGGAATGAAATATTTTCGTAATCACCCCATTAATCGCAATGGGTTTATGTTGATTGAAGTTTTAATTGCTTTGGCCCTTTTTGGATTATCTGCGGTATATCTAGTCGATGGTGCTTTTATTGCATCTCGTACAATCCGCGTAATGAAAGACACGAGGGAAATGGAGCAAGATCTTCTTTGGGTAAGAGGGGAAATTTTTAAAGAATCAGATTATGAAAAAATAAAAGATGGAGGTGATATCCAGGCCTTATCCATGGGGGAGGTCTGGTGGGAGACTGAGGTCGAAATGTCTAATGTTTTGGATGTCTATCAGGTCACACTTTTCCTTGAATACGACGGGAATGAAGAACTGGGAGTGGATTCGGGTGAGCGGGTTTCCCAAATGTACCTTTTTCGACCTTCATGGGGGACTCATAGCGATTTTGCATCTGAACGGGCCCGATTATTAGAGGATAAAAGAGATAAAATTAGAGAGATCCAAGAGGAAAGGAGGAGGCAATGAGAATCAAAAAAGGGTTTTCAATGATCGAGGTCCTGCTTGCCCTGACAATCGGAGGACTTGTTTTGACTGCAGCCACTTCTCTTTTAATCACAATTGCGAGAGCCTGGGCGGATAGACCTGCGACTCGTGATGCATTTGATGCACATGTTAATGGGGTTGCACATTTTCTGACCGCAGTCTTAGAGGAAGCCACTTTAGCTACATTGAATCGTGCAGGAGATGATGTGATCGATTTACAACGACCGGTGGGTTATTCTGATTCAGACGATCCTTTGATTCATTTCTATTTGAGAGAAGCCCCGCCTCTTTTAGTCTGGCCGACTGGTTCTGCGAGTCGGGTACATTGTTATTTTCAATTTATGGATGGCGAGGGCTTAAGTTTTTTATGGTTTTCGGAACTGCAAGAGTTGGAAAAAAATGATGAAGGACGATTGGAACTTGAGGATGAGGATGACCTTTTCAAAACTTTGATCAGTCCATTCTGTGCCGAAATCTTTTATTGTTACTACGGAGATGAGGATGCCGAGGCGGAAGATATTAAAGAGTGGGAAATTTTAGACGACCTAGATGAAAATGTTCAATCAGCTAAATTTAGGATTCCGGCTTTTATTAAACTTGTCTTTAAATGGGATGAAGAGAATTTGGAAAGAACTATTACACTTCCGATTAAAAGAATTTCGCCGAGTGGAATTGAGGAGGAACCTTTTTAATGGCTTCTAATAGAAGGGGTTCAATCTTGGTATTTATTCTTGCTTTGATCGTGTTGCTTTCTGTTTTGTGTATGCGTCTAATGCAGGAAACCATTCAGGAACTTAGGCATGTGAGTCAATTCCACCGACGGGACGACTTAAGAATGCACGCTTATTCGGCATTGGATGTATCAGTCGGAGTATTGAATGAATTTATGATGGTGGAGAGAACTTTATATTCCCCATCACAGGGCTGGGGAGATCCATTAAGTTACGCAGGGATTTCACCTCTCGATGCTTCAGTAAGATGGTCAGTTTCGTTGATTGATGAATCGGGTAAAGTGCCAATTTCCTCAATATCAGAAAAAGATTTAGTCTCTCTTTTTTCGATTATGAGAGCAGAAGGAGATTCTTTGGTTAATGACGATGATGGTCAGCCTTTTTATGATAGCTTTATGGATTGGCAGGATGCAGATGAGGAAGAACGAGATGAAGGGGCGGAGGATGACTATTATGAAGACTTAGAATTCCCTTATTTTACCCCAGGCAAGAAAATTGAAAATTTTGAAGAGTTTCGCATGGTAAAAGGTTTTGCTTATAACCCAGATGAAGCGGATGAATCGGGTCTCTTTTATTCGCCAGACGGAAGCGAAACCACCCATATGAAAAATTTTCGCGATAGTTTTTCGTTTTTTCATCATGGCCCGATCAATGTGAATACCGCTTCTTCTTTCTTAATCAAATTTTTATGTGGCGACGATGACACTCTTTACAATGAAGTTCTTGCTGGTCCAAGTGCTTCATCGGGAGATCCTTATTTCAAGAATATGAATGACCCTAAACTTGCTCAACTGAGGAGTAACCGCTCCATAAGCACGAGCACGATGGCCACCGTTTTTCGGGTATTAGTTACGGTTGCCAAAGGAAAGGCAAATTTTCAATTACATGCAATTCTTGCAAGTGGAAATGGCGTGAAGTCAAACCCACAGGGTGGGAGAGGGCAAGTGGCCACAAAGCCAAGAAGTCAGCAAAATGCGAAGATGCGATATCCTTTTCGAATTCTTTCAATTCGTGAAAACGAGAATTTGATCGACTGAGAACGCTTGTAGTATTAAATTAATAATACCATTTTTATGGCGGAACCCCCTGAAAAATCATCCGAGTTGCCTGTTGGAGAACTTCGAGAAATCACCCTTCGAATTCCTGGTGAACACTTTTTTTGTGACACAATTTCTCTACCTGCCTCACTCAAGGCCGATAAATATCAGGATTTTGCGGAATTTGTTTTAAATGAAGGAGGTTTATCTCCTTACCCAGTAGAGCAATTAGCTTGGGGATACCAAGTAGATGAAAGCCATCGGAAATTTTTTATATTTGCTACTCCATTGGCCAAACTTCGTCAATTAGGTTGGCAGAATTTTGAAATCTTTCGCCGGGTTTTCCCCTCTTTTATTTCTTTGTTAGGTAATGAATACCCTGAGCCGACAATCGCTCTTTTACTTTTTGAGGAAACGTTGACAGCGGCTTCTTTTCAGGAGGATTCGAGTGTGCCTGATTTACTCTATTCTATTGCTTTAGACGAAGAGGAAGGTGATGAATCTATTGAAGTTGCGAGAGGAAAACTTCTTTCACTTTTCGACTTGGAGAAATACGAGATCGTCAAAGATATTTTAGTGGCAAATGAAGTGGAAAGAACAAAGGATGGTTTTTTCAGATTTGAGCATGATTGGCTGGAAGGTAAAGATTCAGACCTCGCTTTAGATCAGGATATTTTACTTTCTGCTGATGAACTTTGGACATGCGATCTTCGGCAGCGTGAATTTATTGAAGTTGAGCAAAAGAGAAGGAATCAAGCGAGGGCTCGTTGGAAAGGAATTCTTATTTGGAGCGTGGGCATGGCGGCGATGTTGTTAGCGTTTGCTGGCATTAAGATTATGGGAGTGAAGTTGGAAGACAGGAAGTTACTCAGTAAAAAATATGCGGAAGAAGTTCCTTTAGTGATAGAATCGCAAAAATTACTTGAAAAACTTCGCCAAAATAAACTTGGCGGAATCGATCCATTTGGTGCTTTAATTCGTGTGGCTGTTCATCGAGGAGGTAGTGCAGATAATCCAAGTCTATGGTTTTCATTGGCTCATTTTCAAAGCAGGAACGAAGTGAAATTAGAAGGCGAAGGAAAAACGATTGAAGCAATTAACACTTTTATCAAAAGCTTGGAAAAAAATAATGTGGCCAATATTCGTGTGGGACGCTCAGGAGAGCAGTTGCGCGAAATTAAAAGTGGTGGTGGCAAGACAACTTTTGAAATTGAGATCAAAATAGTAGAGGAAGGAGATACCAAGGCCGCACAGATTTTGGGTGAATCATCGAATCAACTTCTCCATAAAAACGGATGAATGTATTAAAAAAACTTTTTTTCAAATTAAAGGACAGGGAACAAATCCTTTTACTCATTTCCCTTTGGGTAATTGTCACGGTTTGTTTTTTTAAGTTTTTTGAAACGGGAATTTCTATCTATGAGGACTGGGGGTTGACAGAGCAAATGATTGCCACTCACCAAACAGTAATCAATTTGAAGCCTGCAATAGATAAGGCTTTAGAGGCTCAAAAGTTGGAGCAGGCAAACAAGAGTTACGACAAAAATAATCTGAGCAATCGAGTTTCCACTCTTGCGGATAAAGTTTTCCCACAACGGGATTATCGTGAATTAGACACCGAAGAGAGGGAAAGATATTCTCAACACAAGGTAAGGATCAAATTTGCTCGATCTAGTTATGAGAATGTAAATGAGTTTGCGGGTTTGATCAGGCAAGAGAGTCCTTATATGTTTTTAAGCGAAGTTAAAATTGAACCGAATTATCCGCCCAAATCACGTCCCTATGATCCAACCACATACGACGCTACTTTTGTAGTCAGTTCGGTGGAGTTTGTGAATCAATAAAATCTAATTCTATTTATTATGTTAATAATTAAAAAAATCCGAAATCTTATTTTTCGATCGACACTGTTTTTAGTGTGGCTCGGGTTTTCATTTGATTTGCATAGTCAAGTGCCAGTGGACGAGTTACCTGTTGCTCCTACGTCGCCTCCCGTCGAAGAACTCGGTAACGAATTTGGAGATTTGGGCTTGGGTGCCTTGGCAGACCCTGTTGGACTTGCTTTAGTAGATGGACTGGATGAGCCATTAGAAAGACTTCGTTTAAGGGATCAAGATACGAATATGATTTTAGATATGATTCAATTGTTGACCGAGAAATATATTTTAAGACCACAAAACTTGCCTCAAGTAAAAATAAATTTTGATAGTTTTAGTATTTTGACCAAAAGGGAAACCCTACTTGCATTGGATAGTTTACTGGCCATGAACGGAGTGGGAATAACTAAACTTGATGACCGATTTTATAAGGCTGTGCCTGCCGCAGGAATAAATGTTCATGTCCCTATTTGGTTAGAGGGACCAGCGTCTTTACTTTCGCCTAGTCAAAGAATTTATGTGAAGATGTTTCATCTTGACTATGCTCCCGCGATTGAAGTTCGTGAGCAGTTGAGTCCTCATTCAACTCCCAATGTCGGGACCCTTCTAGTTTTTGAGAAGGCCAATAGTATTTTGGCTACGGATTGTCTTCTTAATCTTCAAAGAATGGAAAAGTTGTTACTCTCAATTGATCGTCAAATAAGTAGAGAGGAATTAGGGACCGAATTTTTTGTTTATCCCACTCAGCACGCTGGTGCTCGTGAACTTGAGGGGAAATTGAAAACAATGATTGAGGGGAGCTTTAAATCATTTCTTGGGGGAACAACCCAAGTTGATTCAGATGAACGAACGGGAAAGCTTATTGTAGTAACTCGTAAAGAAAACTTGGAGACAATTAAATTCATTTTGGAAACCTTAGACGCACCGGTTAAGATGAAAACAACAAGCAATCTTTTTAAACTTCAGCATGCCGAGGCAAAAGATATCAAGTCTATTCTTGATGAAGTGGTAAAAAACCAGCAAAATATTAAGCAAAAGCTCCAAGGCGGGAAAAATGCGAGACCCTCTGCTAGTAATACTAATTCTGCAGCAACACCGCCATCTCCTGGTGGCAAAAGTGCATCGACTACAGCCCCTGGTCAGTCCAATTCCTCCTCAAGTGGTGGAGATGGTAGCGAGGGGTCACATGAGTTTAGTGATTTTATTACGATTTCGGCCGATGAAAGAAGCAATGCTATTCTTGTT
>Ga0115004_10005486_pt1 | contig 10014 bp, 8 predicted proteins | sample ArcticOcean_MG_C_10_FD_88737 | JGI IMG/M metagenome (GOLD analysis project Ga0115004, IMG submission 88737) | Marine microbial communities from western Arctic Ocean - ArcticOcean_MG_CB11_90 | ecosystem: Environmental > Aquatic > Marine > Oceanic | place: Arctic Ocean: Canada Basin | collected... | reverse complement strand
TCTGGAGATTCATTTGCTTTACTTCCTCCGTATAATTTAGGTGATTTTGTGATGCAACAGATTGACGATATTACGCGCAAAATTGCTGTGGAATTAAAAACAGTTGGTTTAATGAATATCCAATTCGCTATTAAAGATGATATTGTTTATGTCATTGAGGCCAATCCTAGAGCTTCTAGAACAGTTCCCTTTATTGCTAAGGCATACGATGAACCATATGTAAACTACGCAACAAAAGTAATGTTAGGTGAGAAGAAAATTAAAGATTTCAACTTCCAGCCTAAGAAAAATGGATACGCAATTAAAATCCCAGTATTCTCTTACGAGAAATTTCCAGAAGTTAAGAAAGAACTTGGCCCAGAAATGAAATCTACGGGGGAAGGAATTCTTTTTATTGATACATTGAAAGATCCTTACTTCTTAAAAATATACTCTGAGCGTAACATGCATTTATCTAAATAATGGTTATTGAATCCAGTGCTACCGGATTATTCAGAACACTTCTCGTAATTGGTGGAGTGCTCTTTGTTTTACGCTTTTTAGGCCAATTTATGATTGCTAAACGTAATATGGAAGATGAGCGAAAGCACAATCAAAATCAGCAAAATTTTGATACTGAAAAGCGATCTAAAAAGAAATCTGAAGGAAAGATAAAGATTTTAGGGGAAAACATATCAAACAAGAGTGATATTCAAGATGTTGATTTTGAAGAGTTAGATTAACCAAAAAACTTTACTGCTTTGATTGTTGTTAAGCTATTTCTTTAACGACAATTTTATTATATTCATCCTTTAATTATTTGAAATTTCCCACTATGGATATTAAGTCTTTTCTCACAAAGAACTGGAAACATTTTGCAATTCTTGCTGTATTTGTTATTGTTACTGTTGCTTATTTTTCTCCAGAGTTTGATGGTTTCGGATTGAAACAGCACGATGTTGAGCAACATAAAGGGATGTCCAATGAGACGCAACATTTCCGTGAAGCCACTGGAGAGGAACCCTTTTGGACGAATTCGATGTTTGGTGGAATGCCAACTGTTCAGATTTCGACACTATACAACGGAAATGTATTTCAAAAGATAACTATATGGTTTTTGGGATCCATAGGTGTACCTGCCGGCATTTTTTTATTACATCTAATCGGGTTTTATATTCTTGGATTGTGCTTACGAGTTAAACCTTTGATTGCTCTTTTTGGGGCACTAGCATTTGCTTTATCTACTTATGAGATTCTAATTTTACAGGCTGGGCATAATTCCAAAGCTATTGCTGTCGCTTTTATGGCCCCTGTAGTTGGTGCATTTATAATGTCGTATCGTAATAGTTGGAAATGGGGAGTGATTCTTTCAGCGTTATTTATGACTTTTGAGCTGTCTTCAAATCATTTACAAGTAACGTATTACTTAGGAATGTTGCTTTTTGCAATTGGCCTTTACGAATTGGCTAAAGCGCTTAAAACAAAAGAACTTAAGCAGTTTTCAATTACAAGTGTTGCTTTGGCTGGGGCTTATGTATTGGCTTTGTTGATTAATTACGGAAACATCACTGCAACCAATGATTATGCAAAACATACCATTCGTGGAGCAAACGATTTAACGATTAATCCAGATGGCTCAGAAGCTAAAAATACAGGTGGTTTAGATATCGATTACATTACAAATTGGAGCTATGGAATAGGTGAGTCATTTACCTTTTTATCTCCTTATGTTAAAGGTTCACATTCGAACATTTTAGCCAATATGCCGTTTAGAGAAAAGCTAGAGATTTCAGGTAGAAGTTCTGCACAGGTTAAGTCTGCTCTTAGCGCTTCTTATTTAAAAGCTGATGGTCGTGGAGGTGTTCAAGCAAGACCATTTTTACTTTACTGGGGAGAGCAACCAATTACATCTGGTCCTTTCTACCTAGGAATCGCTGTATTATTTTTAGCAATGCTTTCATTGGTCTTTTTGAAAGATAAGATCAAGTGGGTGTTTTTCGTAATTACAGTCTTAGCGTTAATGCTTTCATGGGGAAAAAACTTTATGTGGCTTACAGAATTTTTTGTAGACAACATACCAGGATATAACAAGTTCAGAACTGTAACGATTATCAATGTGTTAATTGAATTGTGTATTCCGTTAATGGGAGTTCTCTTTCTTCAAAAGATATATCAAAACCGTGAAGAGTTTAAGGCAAAGAAGAAATTGTACATTATTTCATCAACTTCATTTCTATTTGTTATGTTGGGGATTACTGTAATCGGAATCGGGGATAACTTCACAAACCCTACGGAGGTAAATAGCATGCGTGATATTGAGTCTTACGCAAGAACAGACATCTACACTACTAATCCTCAGGAGTTATCGGAATATGGAATTGATGTAAATAATCAGTCTCAAATGCAAAGTGTTATTGAATCCCAAGTGAATCAATATGAAGAGTCATATAAAGAGTTGAAGTCATTTCGTTCTGAATTGTTTACGAGTTCAATGTTACGTTCAGTGGGGTTCTTAATTCTCTCAATTATTATAATTGCTTTATTTTTCTTTACAGATATTTCTTCAATTTCAATTGTTGGAGGTCTAGTTGTTATTGTCTTAATTGATCTTGTGCCTGTTAATCGAATGTACTTAGGGAGCGATAAAGATGCTTCTGACAATTACGTTCATTGGGTGCCAGAAGCTGAAATTGCATATCCAATTAGTTCTCAAGAAACTGATTTGATAATTTTAGATACTGAAATTAATCAGAATCCGACTTTAGCCATAGCGATCAATGAAGGAAAGATTAGAGGAGAAAAGAAAGCAGCTGAATTAGAATATTCAGGGAAAGATAAACGTAGAGTTATTGATTCATATATATTTTCAGCGTTAAATATGAATACTAATTATCGCGTATTTGATATGAATGGAGGATGGGGTAGTTCTCGTGCTTCATATTTCCATAAATCATTAGGTGGGTATCATGGTGCGAAATTGAGAAACATTCAAAACTTGTTTGAATTCCAGATTGCGAAATCAAATTCAGCAGTATTGAATATGTTGAACGTAAAATACTTCATTCAAGGTGGAGCAGTAAATCCAAATTTAGGAGCACTTGGAAATGCTTGGTTAGTAAAAGATATCAGATCATTTGAAACTCCTGATGATGAAATTAGAGCGTTAGGAGGTAAGTATCAATTGAGTAATTTTGGTAAAGGTAAAATGATAATTAATGGAAAGACTGAACAATCGTCTGTAGTTTATGGCTCTGAACAAATGCTTTACATTTCATTGCTAGGTGATACTTTGGAAATCCCATTGTCTAATGGATTAGCGATAGGATTAAAAGTGTTATTCGTTGCCGATATTAATGGACGTACTAATTTGGTTCCTGAACAAACAATAAGGTTAGATACAGCTAATTCTTTTACTTCTATGGTTTCTATTGAGAAGATAGAAGAATTTATTCCTTCGAAAGAAGTCATAATGCTATCATCAGAATCTAAGAAGTTGTCAAAACAAAATTATACCGGTATTGGCACGATTAAAATGAAGTCTTATGCTCCTAATAAAATTGTTTATGATGCTGAAATCGATGACAAGCAGTTAGCTGTATTCTCCGAAATATACTATCCTGAAGGCTGGGGCGCTAAAGTGGACGGGGAAGATGTGGAGATTCTAAAAGTGAATTACTTGTTAAGGGGATTAGAATTAGATGGAGGAAATCACGTGATTGAATTTTCGTTTGATATCCCTAAGATTAGAACATCAAATACAATTGCTGTTTTAGGTACAGTATTCTTAGTACTTTGCTTTGGAGTTGGATTTTGGAAAATCCCTCTTTATGATACAGATGAAAAAGAGTTGCCTACAAAGACTTAGAGATAAGGGCAAGGATTTCTTTCTCTCTTCGCTCTATACTGAACTCAGAAGCGATTCTATTTCTAGCCTTAATACCAAGCTCAATAGAATAATTTGATATTGCTTTTTCTATGATTAAGATTAATTGATGTTGATCTTTTTCTTTTAATAGATAACCTGTTTCACCAATAATGTAAGGCATTGCTCCAGTATTAGATACAATAGGCGTGCATCCTGATAACATTCCTTCACACAAGGCGTTAGGAAAGCCTTCACTTATAGATAATTGTAAATAAAATTGTTTAGTCGAAATAAAAGCAGGCAATTCATCGTGAGGTATATTATCAACAAGGATTATATTTTCAGGAACTTCAACGTTGATTTTGTCTCCACCAACTATGTAGAAATTACAGTCGTTAAAGTTTTGTGCGATATTTAATATTAAATCAATTCCCTTTAATTCAATTCCAAAACGACTTCCTAGATCTGCTGCTATAGTTACAAAGGAGTTCTGTTCCTTTGTATCCGAAACAATCCATTTATACGAGTTGTATCCGTTATAAATCGTTTTTACCGGCGTATTTATAGAAGGTGCATGAAAAAGGTAGCCTTGCTTGTTAAAATCGTTGTTTTGATATGTGTAGTCATATTCAATTAAGGTTTCTGAAACAGGCACAAGTAAATCGGCCCGTTCTAGACTTTTTAGAGTAACAAATCTTAAATACTTTTTGTAAAAATTTCCGTATTTAATAGAAGGAAAGCTAACGGTATCTGTACCGCCTAAAACGAGAATACATTTCTTATTAAACAGCTTAGCTAATATAGTAGGGAGGTAAGATTGATATCCTGCAAATTGGATAATGACTCCTTCAGATTTCCGAAGAGATGTCAATAACATCCAAAGTTGATTAAAGAAAGTTAATGGAAGTCGCTTCTTTTGCTTTAAATCGAACTCATGAATATTTAGTATGTACTCCTTTGAAAGAATTTCTATATCCTTTCTCACAAATGATGAAAGTCCAATGTGGATATAGATAAGATTCTTTTTAGCCATTAAAGATATTTAGCTTTAATATTCTGAATAAGCTGAATGAATTTTCCTTTTAATACAATTGATTTAGTTTTTGTGTCACGAATTAAAACGATAGATAAATAATTATCGACATTGGTATGGATGGCGTAAGGGCGGATACTTTGAACTTGGAAGCCGTAAGGATAAGTATTATTTAATAAATCTTGCATAGACAAGGATTGATCAATAATCTGTAAAACCTCTGGGCGATTTTCTCTTGTCCAATTTAATGCATTCGGTTCGGGAATATTAATGAGCACTTTTGTGTTTGGTTTGCAAACACTAGCGACATTCTTGAATAGATTTGAATGCTGTTCAATAGGTATATGTTCAAGTACATCAGGAAAAACAATAAAGTCAAATTTAAGGTCTGATCTGAAAGAAGTCATATCGTCTACTCTAAACTGTACAGAATTACTCTTGTGTAGTTCATTAGCCAATTTAATACTGTTTGGTGAAATGTCACACCCTAAGAATTTACCTTTTGGAGTTGACTTAATGATTAAGCTACTCGCTGTGCCAATACCACAACCAATTTCTAGTACATTAGAATCACTTCTAAGGCCTATGGTTTTAAGTGCTTTGTGCATTAATTGATGACGGACGGATACTCCGATTTTTGTTTGTGTTTTAACAAAATCATCGTAAAAATTTTCGACTTGCGCTTTACCTGCCATTTCTATCTTTCAATTACTCGGAAAGCTAAGCTAACCGGGTCATAATTATTTTATAAACGCTCTAATTTGAAGCATGTGTACCTTTTCAACAGTGTTTGCTGTTACAGTAACTGTTTTCTTTATTTCATTTTTCTGACCAGCTTTTGATTTAAAAACTACTTCAATGACATCAGTTTCTCCAGGAAGGATAGGTCCATTCGGTTTCTTAGGCGTTGTACATCCACAGCTTGCTGAAACCTTCGATATAATTAGTGGGGTATCACCTGTGTTTTTGACAATGAATTCAGCTCTGTTTTCTTTTTCAGCTACAACATCTCCAAAATCATGATTTAACTTATCAAAGCTGATAGTAGTGACGCTTGAAAGTTCATCTCTTCCGTCTTTAAGGACTTGCGCGAGTGATTCCTTAAGTTCTTTGTCAGTTTTATTGCCTGCAGATATATATGAGGTAACCTCTCCATCTTGAGTTTTAATTTCTAAAGAGTTTTCCACACAAGCACTTACTATTAATAGTACTCCAATTGTAAAATATGTTTTAATCATTATTTTATTTATTAAGTCAAAAATATAAAATCTATTCATTCTATTTAGCTAAATCAGCTTTATTATATTGATTGGACTCAATAATTTTAAGCGCTCTTTGAAGTATTTCGTTTGAATCGTTATAAATCTGATAGAATTCGCTATATCCCCAAATGTTTTGAGCAAACATAGCTTTAATTCTAAGCTTTAAAAGGCCTTCACTTTCTTGGTATTCCTTTTCGTCAAAAACAAGCTCAGGATCTTCGTTTTCTACGTATTCAAAAAATGTATCCATGAAAGATTTGTCCATATTGAAATCAGTTTTAAATTTTTCGAAAACAGGATATTTTTTAGTCAAAATAGATCTGTTTTGATTTACGTATGTTAGGATGTAGCTATTTAGATGGCCTCCACGAATAATGGAGGTAAAGTAATTAGATACTCCATTAGTGTCTAATGGTACAAAATAATCTGGCATAATTCCACCTCCACCATAAACAGTTCTTTGTGTGATAAGCGTTTTACGCTTTAGTGAGTCTGGGAATTTAATCGAATCCTGATTCATGAATTCTCCGTTTTCATAACGGTTCAATAAGTCTTTTTTGTAAGAATCAACATCATCATATGGTTTTTGGATAAAACGCCCACTTGGCGTGTAGTAACGTGCTATAGTTAATCGAATCTGAGACCCGTCGGTTAAGTTAATAGGTCTCTGTACTAGTCCTTTACCAAAAGTCCTTCTCCCTACAACTAAACCACGATCCCAATCTTGCACGGCTCCTGAAAGGATTTCACTGGCACTAGCAGAATATTCATCAGTCAGTAGGATCAATCGTCCTTTTTCCCAAAGTCCTTTTTTTTCGGAATTCAAATCCATCCTTGGTTGAGCACGACCCTCTGAGTAAACGATAAGCTTGTCGTCAGATAAAAACTCATCTCCAAGATATTTTGCTGCATAAAGAAGTCCACCACCATTACCTTGCAGATCAAATATTAGATTTTTCATTCCTAACGCTTTTAATTTCTTAATGCCACCTACAACTTCTTCATGTGAAGATCTAGAGAATGTATTAAGTTTTATATAGCCAGTTTCTTCAGTGATCATGTATGCTGCATCCACTGAGTTAACAGGTATGACGTCACGGGTTATAGTGAAGTTGAGTGGCGTATGTTTGTTTTTACGTTTAATGCTAACATTAACCTTTGTTCCTTTGTCGCCTAGTAATTTCTTTCGCACTTGACTATTCTTCAAACCAATTCCTGCAACTAGTTGATTTTCGATCATAACAATCTTGTCGCCTGCAAGTATACCTAAATTTTCAGATGGGCCTCCAGGAATTGTAGCAACTACATTTAATGTGTCTTTTAGTATTTGAAAACGAATACCTATACCAACAAAATTACCATTAATACGCTCATTTGCATCATCAACATCATCCTTTGATATATAAGTTGAGTGGGGGTCAAGCTTTTGCATTAACGCTACGATTGCAGCATCAGTTAATAATTTATTTTGAACATCATCAACGTACATATTGTTGATATAAGTAATTACTTCATTGAATTTGCTTACTGACAAGGCTTTTTCGTCTTGCTGCGCGAAAGTTGTCCCAATAAATAGTAGAGATATAAGCGATATATAAATTTTCATTATTATTTGATTTTAATACTTTTTTTTTTCAAAAAAGTACATACAGATACAATAACGCGATTTAAACGTTTTGCGAAGATACAAATTATACAATTTATGTTAATGTGTGTGTAATTTGAAATAAACAATTGAGTGTGGAATGAATTATGCGTGATGCTCAAAATACATAATAGAATATTTGTTACTTCGCAATAGATTGTATTTCTATGAAAAAGTCTGCCCTATTATTTACATTTATTTTTATTGGTTCTCACGTTCAGGCTCAGGTTTCTGAGTTTGATAAATTGGAGATGCTTTTTTCACAGCGACATTATAAAAATGTATATCGTAAATCTGGGCGTTTATTAGATAATTCTGAATACAATTATTCCATGATACCTTCATATTATCGAAGTCTAAGTATAATAGAATTGGCACAAAATAGTTTTTGGAAAGAACGCCATTCTAACGCATTAGAATCTGTGAAAGAATTTTTCCTTTCTATTAAAAAGTCAGAGCATTCAGAAGCATTATTTAGTGCACACATGTATGAACTTAATCAGTTAAAGGATAACATGGAAAATTGGGCTTCTGGCTTAAGGGATAGTGGTTACATCTCAGGTTTTGAAGAGGTGCAGTCTTTGACGCTAATGATATTTGGTGTTTTACCAGAAGGTACTGCAGATGGATTAGCGAATATTAACTTAATTGAATCACCAAATGGGAGTGATATTAGAGCATTATTGGTCTTGTCCGCGAAGAAGCATATTGGTATACCTTATGTTTGGGCAGGAAACTCTCCATCAGGATTTGATTGTAGTGGATTTACCAAATACATAATGAATGAGAATAAAATAGACTTGCCACGAAGAGCCGAGGATCAGTATAATGAGAGCAGGAAATTAAATCGTAAAAATGTTTCTATGGGAGATCTCATTTTTTTTAGTAATGGCTCAGGTGTTTCGCATGTTGGGATGATTGTGTCTGAATTAGGACAGCCATTATCAATGATTCACTCAAGCTCAAGCAAAGGAATTATTCTAACGGAAATAGATAAGTCTGAATATTGGCTAAAGCTACTGCATGGCTTCGGAACTTTTGTTAAGTAGCCTGTTTGCGAAATAAAGTGCTTATACTGACAATTGTTGTTGTGAATAACGAAACCCTAATTAGGGACCCAAAACTTTGAAGCCAGCCTGTAACAAGACAAAATCCGATTAAGATAGGTCCTGTTAAGAAAAGTATTTTTTGAAATAAGTTCAATTGATTTAACTTCAACCTAGTCCAAAGAACAAATGTACTCTGCATAAGAAAAAATAGGAGTAGGTAATTCCAGATACTAAAAAAAGACATTGAATTTTGAATACAATAAATAGTTGTAAACATTGTGATTACCGATAGTGCTAAATTGATTAAATTCATTTTATCGTCATCTTTTAAAGAGAATCGAAATAAAATTAAGCTAAGTGTGATTAAACAAAAAGTAGAAAGTATTTTTCCTTCACCTAGCCAATCAAAACTAACACTTGTTATATTTATATATGTGTAGATTATGCCTATGACCAATAAGACGATAAAGATGCTTAACATAGTTCTTAGCGTTTTCATATTCTAAAACTAATCTTTTTCTAATAAATTATTGGGTATAAAAATACACAGACAGAGTTGGATTCCGCATTATAAAAGCTTGTAACAACACGTTGAATATATTATGCTGTTAGCAGGTTCTGTAACCTAAGTATAAGTTTCTCGTAAAATTATTTAGAACACCAATCAAATGAAAGTACTAATAATATTAATCTGGATTATACTCACGACTTCAACTTTCGCTAGTACAAAGTCAAATATTTCAAGAGATCAGTATGCGGAAGCATGGAGCTCTCTGGCTATTAAACAAATGACTCAGTTTAACATCCCTGCAAGTATTAAATTGGCGCAAGCTATTTTAGAAAGCGCGAGTGGGAATTCTTATTTAGCTGTAAAAGGAAAGAATCACTTCGGGATTAAATGTCACGGCTGGAAGGGGGGGGAGATATATCTTGATGACGATGAAGAAGATGAGTGCTTTCGTGTTTATAAAACAGTAGAAGAGTCATATTCGGATCACAGTGAGTTTTTAACTAAAAATAATCGCTATACTTTTCTGTTTGAATATGAATCTGGTGATTATAAGTCATGGGCAAGAGGTTTAAAGAAGGCTGGTTATGCTACTAACCCTAAATATCCACAACTACTTATAGATATTATAGAGGATATGGGGTTAGATAAATACGATGCTTGTTCTAAGCCT
>Ga0115004_10005482_pt1 | contig 10018 bp, 8 predicted proteins | sample ArcticOcean_MG_C_10_FD_88737 | JGI IMG/M metagenome (GOLD analysis project Ga0115004, IMG submission 88737) | Marine microbial communities from western Arctic Ocean - ArcticOcean_MG_CB11_90 | ecosystem: Environmental > Aquatic > Marine > Oceanic | place: Arctic Ocean: Canada Basin | collected... | reverse complement strand
TTCTTTATAGGTAAATGGTATTAAGATTAACCAAACAGAAATCCATCTAAAAGTATTTAATGTTAATGGTGGGATTTCAAATAAAGTTGCAAATTTTCCAACAATAAAATTTCCAGACCAGCATAAAGAAGCTACGACTAATAATATGTATGCTAAATATTTTTTTGACAATCAATTCCTAAGTAAATCTTTTTGAGCTATAAGGAGTTAAATTTAAATTAGTTTTTTCTTCTGCTACTATTCCAGAAATAATCTTGCCTGTAACAGCACCTAAAGTCCACCCTAAATGATGATGGCCAAAAGCATAAATAATATTTTTATTTTTTAAGGAGGGTCCCATAATTGGCAAGAAATCTGGTAAAGTTGGCCTAAACCCCAACCACTCATCTTCATGTTTACCTAATTGAGGTAAAAGTTCTTTGGCACAATTTACGATATATTCAATTCTCTTTTTTGAAGGAGGATTTTTTAATCCACCCAATTCTACTGTTCCGACTGCTCTTAACCCTTGATTCATTGGTGTCATACCAAATCCACGGTCTAGGAATATAACTGGTCTTTTAATTAAGTTATCTTTGTTTTTAAAATGAACATGATAGCCGCGCTCAGTATCTAGTGGAATATTTTCACCTAATTGATCCGTTAATTTTTTAGAAAAAGCACCTGAAGCAATAACACTTTTTTCGAACTTATATTCCTCATTTTCTGACCTAATAACTGTTTCATTAATATTAACTTGTTCTAAACTTTTAATGTTTGTTTGAATAAATTTTCCACCTTTTTCTAAAAAAAGTTTAAATATTTTTTTAAGTATTCCATGAGGATCTCTCGCATGCATAGCATTTTCATAAATTACACCTGCATCAAATACAGGATTTAGATTTGGTTCTAGTTCGAGTACTTCTTTCTGTGATAATAGTTTTTGTTCAATACCAAAATCATTTCTTACTTTAATTTCTAAATTTCTACTTTTAAGACTTTTGTTCGTCCAAACGTAGATAATTCCATTTTTTTCAACTAACCCTGTTGTGTCAATTTCTTGAAAAATTTCTTCATAAGCATCATTAGACAAGTTTAGTATTTGATGCATATATTTTGCTGTGTGCAACATAGATTTATGATTACAATTTTTTAAATAGTGAATAAACCAGTTAAACATTTTTGGAATATGATTCCATTTTAAAGCTAATGGCCCATATGAGCTTATCAGCATTTTTGGTACATTATACAAAACATCAGGACGGTTAAATTGTATTATGGCATACGGTGAAAAATGTCCCGCATTTCCATATGAGGCCGCTTTAAATTCTGCTGATAAAGGATCGTGTCTATCAAAAATTGTAACTGGTATTCCTTTTTTAATCAGTTGAAGTCCAGTGCAAACACCTTGGATACCTGCGCCCACGATACCAACTGACTTGCATTTATAATTTTCCATAAGGAAATTATATTGTAATGTTCTGAAAAATAGTAGTGCGGTAGATTAGGCTATGGCCTCTTTATTAACTACGTCTGATCTTTCTTCAACTTCTGATGATCCTTTTTTGTCTTTTTTCTTAAATAAGAAATCACCCGTTAACTTAGATTTAGAATTGTTAGTTTTCTTAATGTAACCATCGATATCGGCACCATTTTCTGTTTTTAAATTATTGCCAAATTCAATATCACCTTTTACAGTACCACTCGCTCCAATAACAATTTCTTGACCAATAACTTTACCATCTAAATGGCCGTGAATTTCAACAACGTCTGCTTCAATTGTTCCTGTGATTGAACCTGTTTCTCTTACTATGATCTCTTTTGAATAAACTGGGCCTTTGACAAGACCTGCAACATCAATTGCTCCTGAACTATTAATAGTACCCTCTATGCTTACTGTCTCGCTTATAAGAGATCTTTCTGAATCTTTGATTTTTACTTTTTTATCACCAAACATAATTTCTCAATAATTAATCATCAATTTTAAAATAAAACAAGCTATTATTAATATAAAATTTGATCATTTTAGGTTAGATTTTTTTTAGTTAACTGGGGTATCTTTATAGATCTTGCAAGACATTACGATACCTAATCCAAACATTGTTGCCATCATTGAAGACCCACCATATGACATGATTGGTAAAGGTGAACCTACAATAGGTAGTAAGCCAAGAACCATCATCATATTTACTACTACATAAATAAAAAATGCTGTGGCAAAGCTATAACAATATAATTTACCAAAAGTGCTACGAGTTAAATTTCCTATTTTTACTATCCTTGAAACAATTAATGCATAAAGAAGTAATATAAATAAAGATCCAAAGAAACCAAACTCCTCTGAGAATAGAGTAAAAATAAAATCTGTGTGCTTTTCTGGTAAATAATCAAGATAACTTTGAGAACCATTTAAAAATCCTTTACCAAATAATCCTCCTGAGCCAATAGCAATTTTAGATTGTATGATTTGATAACCTGCACCCAAAGGATCTCTTTCTGGATTAAGGAAAGTTAAAATTCTTGATTTTTGATAAGGCTTTAAAAAAGATATTGCTACTGGCAATAAAATTATAAATATTAATACGCTATAGGCAAAAAATTTAATTCTAACTCCTGCAAGCCAAGCTACAACTATTCCTCCGGCAGCAATAAGAATTGAAGTGCCTAGATCGGGCTGAGTTGCAACTAGTAATACCGGGGATATTAAAGCGACGATTGGTAAAAATAAATATCTTAAACTATTCATATTTTCAATAGAAACACGATGATAATATTTAGCTAAAAATAAAATTAAACCTACTTTCATTAATTCGGATGGCTGTAGATTCATAAAGTAAAGATCTAACCATCTTTGTGAACCAGAAGAAGTAAGTCCAAAATATTTTACACTTAACAACAATATAAAAAAGACAATATAAATTAAAAAACTTTGATTATGCCAAAATCTAATTTGAACTAAAGATACTAAGAAAAATAAACCAAAGAATACAAAAAAACGAAGTATATGACTATTAGTATGGTATTTAAATTCTCCGCCATCAGTTGAATACATGGCAAACATACTGATAATTCCAAGAACTAAAATAGAAAAAACTAAAACATAGTCAATTGAAAAAATTTTATCTTTTAATCCCGATGATGAATGAATAGATCTTTGCAGAAGCATTAAACAGGTTCTCCAATCGAATAATTTAACTCTTGCCTCATGTCGTGTCTTTCAAGAACTTTTTTAATAACTTTTTTTGCTATAGGTGCGGCGACTTTCCCTCCTGAACCACCGTGCTCAACTACAACACTAATTGCATATTTGGGATCATTATAAGGTGCAAATGCTATAAAAAGAGCGTGATCTCTATCTTTGTAATTTAAATCAGATTGCTTAATTTCAGCTTCTCGTTGAGCTTCGGTAAATCTTTTAATTTGAGATGACCCTGTTTTACCAGCAAAAGTAAATTTAGGATTTTCCATTCTATGTCTATATGAGGTACCACCAGGCTCATTGGATGATGAGAACATTGCATCTTTAACTAAATTAATATTTTCTTGATTTTTAAATAATGGTTGTAAGTTGAAGTTATTGACCGCAAGGTCGACGGGTAATGTTTGATCTGGATTTTTATTCTTAAACTTAATGTAATCTCTTAAGCTATTATCATTTTTATCAAATATAATTCTTGGTTTAATTTTAAATCCACCGTTAGCTATTTGAGCTGTCATTAAACATAGTTGTATTGGTGTGCTTTGAAAATAGCCCTGGCCAATACCTGAATGCAAGGTTTCTCCTATATACCAATTTTGACCAATAAATTTTTTCTTCCATTTAGTATTTGGTACTACGCCCGCTCTTTCTTCCACAAAATCAGAAAGCACTGTTTTACCTAAACCAAATTTTTTTGCAGTTTCTGATAGTCGATCTACGCCAAGTTTTCTTGCAACTTCATAAAAATAAACATCACATGATCTTTGAATACCTTTTCTAAGATTTACTACTCCATGACCTTTTTTTTCCCAACAATGAAATTTCTCACCATGAAGTTCTATTTTTCCTTTACATCTAAAAGTATCTGAAGGTTTTACAATCCCATTTTCTAATGCGCTCAATGCCACCAATGTTTTAATAGTAGATCCTGGTGGGTATAGACCAGACATAGCTTTATTGGTTAGAGGCTTCTTTTCATTGCTAATGAGACTATTCCAATACTTTTTATCTAAACCATGGACGAATGCATTAGGTTGAAATGTTGGTGAAGATACTAATGATACAATGTCTCCATTATAAATATCCATTACACAAACAGCGGCAGCTTTATCTTCTAGAAGTATATTTGTATATTTTTGAACTTCATAGTCTAAAGTTGTTTTAAAACTTTTTCCTGCTTGTCCTTGATTAATTTTAATTTCTTTAATTCTTTTACCAAAAGCGTTGACCTCGTATCTTTGAAAGCCTATTTTACCAATTATTTCTTCATCCAGTTTTCGTTCAAGTCCTGTTTTTCCCACTGTCATTCCAGGAACAGATAAATCTTTTAAATATTTTTTTGTTTGAAGGTCTTTAGCGCTTATTTGAGAAACATATCCTAAAATATGTGCTGAAGAATTGTCTGGATATTTTCTGGCCACAGACACAACAGGTTCTACTCCATCTAACTCATGTAAAAATAAATTTATTTTTGAAAATTCAGACCAATTTAAATTGTCAGATACAATAATAGGTTCCCAAGGTTTTTGTTTTTTTATTATTCTTTTTAAATAAGATATTTTTTTTTCAGGAATATTTAAGATAACTTTTAATCTTACAAATAACTTATTTATATTTTGGGCATTTTCAGGTACTAAGTGCACTTGATATAAAGGTTCATTTGAAGCTAGTTCTTGGTTAAAAAAATCTTTAATAACTCCTCGTTCTGGAGCTAGTTTCCATTCTCTAAATCTATTTTTATCTGATAGTGATTTATATTTAGTTGCTTGATTTATTTGAAGTGAAATTAATCTTCCTACCAATCCAAGCATAACTACTGCTTTAGCAGCGGTTAGTAAAAACATTCTTCGGCTTATTAATTTAGATTTGATGACGGTATTACCTGAACCAGGATTAAGCATCTTTTCCACCAATAAAATTCATTTGATAAATTGTAAACAATAACCAAAAGATTGGAAATAAAAATAATGTGAAGAAAGTATTATAAGATATTTTACTATACGAAATTATTGTATCAGAAAAATTATTTAACAACGAAAAAAATACTATATTAGCAAATATTAAAGCAATAAAAAAAGTGAACCAGTCTGAAGCAATTGTAGTGTTAATACTTTTATTTCTTACGTAATTTGAAAAAAAACATACAACTAAATTCGATAATGAGCTAATTCCTAGAGGAAAACCCATTACAACATCATTAATAAGGCCTGAAAAAAATATGTGTCCAGTACCCATTATTGAAGGTCTTTTTAAAATCCAAAAATAAATAATAATTATTGGTAAATTAAAAGTAAAAATTTCAAATATTTTTTCAAGATTGGTATCAACTTCACTAATTGATAAATAATATAATAAAAATACAGGTCCTATATTGTAAATTTTATTCAAAAAATTGAACTTACTCATTAATTTTTTTCCTTATTTAAACGAATTAAATGTACTGTGACGAATGAAAGTTGATTTGGGTCAACAAATAATTTTACTTCATTAGAGTACTTTCCTTTGTTGGCTTTTGTTTTTCCAATCGGTGTTCCTGGAGCAAAAATACCTTCCTTACCTGATGCAAAGACACTGACTCCTTCCGTAATTTCATATCCTTCAGGCAAATATTCTAATTTGGGGTTCGGTAATCCGCTTCCTGATAAAATTGCTTGTGAATCATTTTGACCTAAAGTTACAGGGATTCTACTGTTTAAATCTGTTAAAAGTAAAACTCGTGAAGACATATAATTCGCATCAACTATCCTTCCGATTAAATAATTATTTTTAGTAACTGGCATTCCTTTTAAAACCCCTGCTTTTGTTCCTTTATTAATTATAATAGATTTTAAAAAAGGACTATTTTTATCAATCAAAACTTTAGTTAAAACAATATTTTTTTGACTATTATCATTTTCTGAATCTAAAATTTTTCTTAAATTTTTATTTTCATTAGATAAAAACTCTAAATTAAGTTCAAGTGATTTATATTTTTCAATCACTTGTCTTAATTCTTCATTTTCTTTTTTTAAATAAAAGTGTTTTGCTAATCCTTCGTTTGCAGTTGGTAAAATCCTTACTGGACTTGAAGCTAAATAAGATATTCTAAACACAACATCGTTAACCACACTTCTTACTGTTTTCATGGCAGTGAAGCCATAAACGTCAAGAAAAAATATAAATATTGCTGATATAATTAGAGATAATATTGAAAATTTTTGCGCTCCTCCTCTTTGTAAAAGAGCTGAACGAAAAGCTATGCTAAAATCATCTCTGCTGACTGCCATCTATTTAGTAGGATAAATTAATATTCTGATAGCATTGTAGAAAATAATTCTTCATTTTCTAAAGCTCTTCCAGTTCCTATAGCAACACAAGATAAAGGGTCATCTGCAATTGTTACAGGCAAACCTGTATCTTGCGAAATTAATTTATCAATATTTTTTAATAAAGCTCCACCACCTGTTAAAACTAACCCCATATCAATTAAGTCTGCAGATAATTCAGGTGGTGTATTTTCTAAAGCTTCTTTTATTCCGCCTAAAATCTGATTTAGAATTGGCATTATTGCTTCACAGGCATCTTTTTCTGTTAATTCTATTTCTTTTGGTGTTCCTGATCTTATATCTCTGCCCTTCATTAAAAAAGTATTATTTGTTGAAGGTATCGCAGTACCAATTTCTTTTTTTATTTTTTCAGCAGTTGAGTCTCCAATCATTAAATTCATTTTTTTTCTCATGTAAGCAATAATTGATTGATCAAGAGCATCCCCTGCTACTCTTAAAGATTTTGAATAGACTACTCCACCTAATGACATAACAGCTATTTCTGTAGTTCCTCCACCAATATCTACAACCATTGATCCTGTTGCTTCAGATATTGGTAATCCAGCTCCGATTGCTGCGGCGATGGGTTCTTCAATTAATTGAACTTTTCTGGCTCCTGCTGCTAACGCAGAGTCTTGAATAGCTTTTCTCTCAACAGGCGTTGATCCTGTTGGTACACAAATTAAAATTCTTGGATTTGCAAAATAATTTTTTTTATGCACTTTTTTTATAAAATGTTTAATCATTTCTTCAGTAACAACAAAGTCAGCTATTACACCGTCCTTCAAAGGTCTTATTGCTGAAATGTTTCCAGGCGTTCTTCCTAACATTGTTTTGGCCTCATCACCTACAGCGAGAACAGATTTTCTTCCACCATCTTCAATTACAGCTACGACTGATGGCTCATTTAAAACTACACCTTGATCCTTTAATACTACTAAAGTGTTAGCCGTTCCTAAGTCAATTGCCATATCTTGTGACCACATTGAAGCTAATCCTGATAAACCTTTAAAAAACATATTAACCTTTCGTTGTTTGAACACTCAAATTTTCATCTGGTGCAGTTTTTGATCTTTTAATAATTAATTTATTTAACGCATTTAAATATGCGTTTGCTGACGCAACAAGTGTATCTGTATCAGCCGCTTGTCCTACCGTTGATTTTCCTTTTTCCTCTATTCTTACGCTTACTGTAGCTTGGGCATCAGTTCCTTCTGTTACTGCATGTACGTTATATAATAAAAGATTAACATCATGCGGGTATAAACTTTTAATACATTTGAAAATTGCATCAACTGGGCCATCTCCAGTTTCTGTTGCACTTTTAACTTCACCGTATACTTCTAAAGTCATTTCTGCTTTTTGAGGTTCACCTGTTCCAGCGAAAACTTTCAATGATTTTAATTTAATAACATTGTCTTCTGTAACTAAACTATCGTCAATAATTGCTGCAATATCTTCATCGTAAATATGTTTCTTTTTATCTGCTAAAATTTTAAATTTACCGAATGCTGAATCTATTATATCATCTGTTATATCGACGTATCCCATGTCAGATAACTTATCTCTAAAGGCGTGTCTGCCTGAATGTTTGCCCATAACTAAAGATGTTTTTTTAACCCCAACACTTTCAGGTGTCATAATTTCATATGTGTTTCTGTTTTTTAACATTCCATCCTGATGAATACCCGATTCATGAGCAAATGCATTTTTTCCGACTATCGCTTTATTAAATTGAACAGGAAAACCTGTTGCATTGGAAACTACTTTTGATGCTTTACTTAAAAGTTTTGTATTAATATTTGTTGTGTAAGGCATTAAGTCATGTCTTGTTCTCATTGCCATAACTACTTCTTCAAGTGCTGCATTTCCAGCTCTCTCTCCTATTCCATTAATTGTACATTCAATTTGTCTTGCTCCAGCCATTACACCTGCTAATGAATTAGCTACAGCTAAACCTAAATCATTATGACAATGAGTAGAAAGTATCGCTTTATCAATATTTGGAACTTTATTTAATAATGTTTCTATGATTTTTTTAAATTCTGAAGGAACTGTATAACCGACTGTGTCTGGGATATTAATTGTTTTCGCACCCGCTTTAATTGCAAGTTCAACTGTCTTACACATATAATCTATATCTGTACGCGTACCGTCTTCGCATGACCATTCTACATCATCAGTAAATTTTCTTGCGTATGTAACACTTTCTTTAATTGCATCTAAAACATCTTCTGGCGATTTATTTAATTTGTGCTTCATATGAAGCGGGCTTGTTGAAATAAATGTATGAATTCTAAAATTCTTCGCGTGCTTTAAAGCTTCATGACAAGCGTCAATATCTTTTTTTGTTGCTCTAGCTAATCCTGCAGGGATTGATTTTTTTAAACTTTTGCTAATTTCAGTTACAGCTTCAAAATCACCGGGTGATGCAATAGGAAAACCCGCTTCAATAATATCAACGCCTAATTCATCAAACACTCTAGAGATTTGTAACTTTTCTTCTAAACTCATTGAAGCGCCAGGAGACTGTTCACCGTCTCTCATTGTTGTGTCAAAAATAATTATTCTATTTTTATTGCTCATTTTTTAAAACGCTATCGAAGGTACAGTACAATTAAAACTAGAATAAGTAAATAATTTTACTCATCTAATTTTTAACTTAAGTATCGAAATGGGTTAATTTTTGTCTTTGTCGACTAATTTATTTTTTCCAATCCACGGCATCATAGCTCTAAGCTCTTTACCTACTTTTTCAATTGGATGATCAGCTAAGTCTTTCCTCATTTTTAGGAAATTTTTTTTACCTGCTTTATGTTCTTCCATCCACTGCTTAGTGAATTTACCTGACTGGATATCTTTTAGGACTTCTCTCATTTTTTCTTTGGTATTACTGTTAACTATTCTTTTACCTGAAACATATTCTCCATACTCAGCTGTATTAGATATAGAATAATTCATATTTGCTATTCCACCCTCGTAAATTAAATCTACAATTAATTTAACTTCATGAAGTGTTTCAAAGTAAGCCATCTCTGGTGGGTAACCAGCTTCTGTTAACGTCTCAAAACCATTTTTAATAAGTTCAACCAAACCACCACAAAGAACTGTTTGCTCTCCAAATAAATCTGTTTCGCACTCATCTTTAAAAGTTGTTTCAATAATTCCAGATTTTCCTCCACCAATAGCTGATGCGTAAGATAAGGCTAGGTCTCTTGCTTTACCTGAACTATCTTTGTGTACTGCCATTAGACATGGAACTCCTCCACCCTTTTGATATTCACTTCTTACTGTGTGGCCTGGTCCTTTAGGCGCAACCATAAAAACATCTAAATCTTCTCTGGCATTAATTAAATCAAAATGGATATTTAAACCATGCGCGAAAGCTAAGCTTGTTCCTTCTTTCATTCTTTGTTCAATATGATTTTTATAAATTTCAGATTGTAATTCGTCAGGCGTTAACATCATAACAACGTCGGCCCACGCAGCTGCATCTGATAATGACATAACTTTTAAACCTTCACCTTCTGCTTTT
>Ga0115004_10005479_pt1 | contig 10019 bp, 9 predicted proteins | sample ArcticOcean_MG_C_10_FD_88737 | JGI IMG/M metagenome (GOLD analysis project Ga0115004, IMG submission 88737) | Marine microbial communities from western Arctic Ocean - ArcticOcean_MG_CB11_90 | ecosystem: Environmental > Aquatic > Marine > Oceanic | place: Arctic Ocean: Canada Basin | collected... | reverse complement strand
TGGTGGAGGTGGTGCTGGTGGTCAAATATTTAACATCGGAAAATCCAAAGCTAAAATTTACGAAAACGGAAAATCAACTAATGTTACATTTAATGATGTAGCTGGTTTAGAAGGGGCTAAAGAAGAAATTGAAGAGATTGTTGAGTTCTTAAAAAACTCAAAAAAATATACTGACCTAGGAGCCAAAATCCCTAAAGGTGCATTACTTGTAGGGCCTCCGGGAACGGGTAAAACACTACTTGCAAAAGCAGTTGCTGGTGAAGCAAAAGTGCCATTCTTCTCTTTGTCAGGATCTGACTTCGTAGAAATGTTTGTTGGGGTTGGTGCATCTAGAGTTCGTGACTTATTCAAGCAAGCAAAAGAAAAAGCACCTTCAATTATCTTTATTGATGAAATTGACGCTATCGGACGTGCAAGAGGTAAAAACAATGGATTTAGTTCAAACGATGAACGTGAAAACACATTGAATCAGCTTTTGACTGAAATGGATGGTTTCGGAACAAACTCTGGAGTGATTATTTTAGCTGCAACAAATCGTGCTGATGTTTTGGATAATGCCTTAACTCGCGCCGGTCGTTTTGATCGTCAAATATATGTTGACATGCCAGACATTAATGAGCGTAAAGAAATTTTTGATGTTCATTTGAAGCCACTTAAGTTAGTTGATAACATGGATGTTGATTTCCTTGCGCGGCAAACACCTGGCTTCTCAGGAGCTGATATAGCTAACCTTTGTAATGAAGCTGCATTAATCGCTGCACGCCATGATAAGAAGTTTGTTGAAAAACAAGACTTCTTAGATGCTGTAGACAGAATTGTTGGTGGACTTGAAAAGAAAAATAAAATCATTACTCCTCAAGAAAAAAAATCAATCGCATTTCATGAAGCGGGACACGCAACAATTTCCTGGATGCTTGAACATGCAAATCCACTTGTTAAAGTGACAATTGTTCCTCGTGGTAGATCTCTTGGTGCTGCCTGGTACCTTCCAGAAGAACGGAGTATTACAACAACGGAACAAATATTAGACGACATGTGTTCTGCATTAGGTGGTCGTGCTTCGGAAGAGATTACTTTTGGCAAAATAAGTACTGGTGCACTAAGTGATCTTGAAAAAGTAACTAAACAAGCTTATGCAATGGTTTCTGTATATGGGCTAAATGAAAAAGTTGGTAACATATCTTTCTATGATCCGCAAGGAAACAATCAATTTACAAAACCATATTCTGATGATACAGCACGTATTATTGATGAAGAGGTCAGTAAACTAATTGAATCTCAATACCAAAGAGCGAAACAGATCCTCAAGGATAATGAAACACAGTTGATTTTACTTGCTGAGAAGCTACTTGAGAAAGAAGTTATCTTTAAAGAAGATTTAGTTGCTATATTTGGAGCACGCCAATGGGATAAAATTGTAGAAGAAGATAAGATTATAGCTGAGAATAAAACTATTACTGATTCAACAAATGAAAAAAAAGCAATTGATAATGGGGTTGATACAGAATATTCTTCAGAAACGAAAAAGCCTTCGAGCGAAACTAGTGAAGGAGCCTAAATGGGTTACTGCTTTCCAATCGACTGACGAATATATAGTACGTATTTATAAAATGAAACTGGAAGCTCATGATATTCCAGTTTCTATTTTTGATCAACGTGACTCCTCATATAATGCTTTTGGATATATCTATTTAAATGTATGCGCGGAACATGAAAAAATTGCACTTGAACTAATTGAGGGGACAGATGAATAAAATCTTACTAAGATCATTAACAGGGGCGGTATTTATTTCTATAATATTAATACCTATATTCTTTTCCGATAGATTTTTAGCAGTTGTCCTTGGCTTTTTTATGGTAATAGGACTAATTGAATTCTATAAGTTATTTGAGAGAGGTAATTCAGCTAATGTGAGCTGGGAAACTTCTTTGTATTATGGGGTTTTTACTTATGGAGTATCATCATTAGTTTTATTTGACGTTTTACCAAACGAGGCATTGGTTATATTAATTCCTATGCTCTTCTCACTGTTTTTAATTGAGCTTTGGCGTGAAAAGAAAAACCCACTGATTAACCTTTCCGTATTCGTCTTCGGAATTATTTACGTTACAGTACCGTTTATTTTAATGGTACATATTACAGTAATGGACAATAATACATTCCCTTTACTTGCTGGTATGTTCATTCTAACATGGGTGAACGACACTTTTGCATATTTATCGGGACTTATTGCTGGGAAAACAAAGTTGTTCGAACGAATTTCTCCAAAAAAAACTTCAGAAGGAACAATTGGCGGTGCTGTATTTACTATAATTGCAGCAATAATTATCGGGTATGTCTTTGACAATGATCATCTTATATTTTGGATTCTCGCATCACTAATCATTATTCCATGTGCCATTTTAGGCGATTTAATGGAATCTCTTTTTAAACGAAGTATGAACGTAAAAGACACGGGGAACATAATGCCTGGACATGGCGGTATTCTAGATAGATTTGACGGTACCTTTTTTGTCGTTCCTTTCTTCTTAATGTGTTGGGTTCTTTATAATTATTTCACATAAAAATTAGTGCACTAAACACAATTATTGTAATTTAGGATAAATTAAAATTAAATCATGAAAAAAATATTTTTAGCTCTTTCTTTACTTTTATTCGTTGGGACATTTAGTTCTGCAGCTTTTGTAGAAAATTCTGACACTCAAACAGAAATTAAAAAAGACGACGACAAAAAGAAAAAGAAAAAGAAAAAGAAAAAGAAAAAATCAGCCTGCTGTACTAAAACTGAAACGAAGTCATCTTGTTCTTCTTCTACAACAGAGAAATCTTGTTGTTCAAAAAAGAAATAATATTCTTCATTGAAGATAATAAAAAAGCCGAAAACAATGTTCTCGGCTTTTTTATTACGTGATTTTTATTCGCACTGGACAATGATCCGAGCCCATAATATCATTTAAAATGGTTGATTCCTCTACACGTGAAGCAATTGATTCTGACACTAGAAAGTAATCTATACGCCAGCCAACATTTCTATCTCTTGCTCCTCCGCGGTAACTCCACCAAGAATACTTCACTTCATCTTTGTTCTTAAATCGAAACAAGTCTACTAACCCACTCTTAGCATAAGCGTCTAATCCATCTATCTCCTCTTGCATATAACCAGCTGACTTATTATAGTTTGGTTTTGGTCGCGCTAGGTCAATGTCCTTATGAGCAACATTTAAATCTCCACAAACAATAATAGGCTTTAGCTTTTCAAGTGTTTTTATATACTTTAAGAAAGTAGTATCCCATTGCTGTCTATAATCTAATCTTCTTAAGTCATTTCCAGAATTTGGTGTATAAACAGTAATTAAGAAATACTCTTTAAATTCAGCACAAACAACCCTTCCCTCCTTATCATGTTCAGGAACCCCCATATCATAAGAAACAGAAATAGGTGACACTTTTGTAAAAATAGCTGTTCCTGAATATCCTTTTCGATCAGCTTCATTCGCATAAACTTCGTAATCACTTAATTCGTTAGACACCGTTTCTTTAACCTGATCTACCGTTGCTTTTGTTTCCTGTAAACAAATAAAATCAGGCTGTAACCGACGCATGTCCTCAAAAAAGTTCTTTTTTGAAATAGCTCTTATGCCATTTACGTTGAATGATAATATATCCATCTCTTGTCAATTGTTTACTCAAAAATAAAAAGGTTATCTGTGATATCAGCTTAAAGATAAATTAATTCAACATTAATTTATAATTCAAATATAATTCATACATTTACCTAGGTAATTAAAATTAGCTATTATGAATAATAACCAAGGAATCACCGACACATATTCCTCCGTAAGTTTGGCCTTGGGCTTAGCTCAATAAGCGCCATTCCATTTCTTGGATCTTCAAAATAATACTCTAATTAAGCAATTGACATGAAAACTGAACAAAAAATAAAATCAATAAAACCTCTTGGGTTTCAATGGGAAACAGCAGATCCATTTTTATTCTGTGTGCACCATGAAGACAAATATCCAAAAGGAAATGAAGAAATGGGACCATCAACTTCTTTAGAAGGAAGGCATATGGGACAAGACTTTATTATAAAAGATGGCTGGAGAATGTATCATGGGAAACGTGTCCCAGGATTCCCAGGGCATCCTCATCGAGGATTTGAAACTATTACAGTGGTTCGCGAGGGAATAGTAGATCATGCCGATTCACTCGGTGCTTCTGGTAGATATGGTGATGGAGATGTGCAATGGATGACTGCAGGTTCAGGAGTTCAACACTCTGAAATGTTCCCGTTAATAAACGAAGATAAAGAAAACCCGTTAGAGCTCTTTCAAATCTGGTTAAACCTTCCACGTAAAAACAAAATGACTGCTCCTCATTTCAAAATGATTTGGAACGATTCAATTCCAATTATTAACTCAACAGATTTAAATGGGATCAACACAAAAACAGAAGTTATTACTGGGGAATTAAATGGGCAAAGCGCTCCAGCTCCTCCTCCAGGATCATGGGCGTTTGACGCATCAAATCAAGTTAGCATACTTAATATTCAAATAGAAGCTAACGGAGAATATTTTCTTCCAAAAACCTCTAAAGAATCGAATAGAACAGTTTACTTTTATCAAGGCAGAAACCTCTTAATTGAAGATGTATTGATTCCTGAATACCACGCAGCTGTAGTTAATCCATCCATAGATTTAAAACTAAAGAATAACAGCTCAGAAATTATAAAAATTCTAATCCTACAAGGAAAACCTATTAATGAACCCATTGTTCAGCATGGTCCATTTGTAATGAATTCAAGAGAAGAAATCCAAGAGGCTTTCGATGATTATCACAGAACTCAATTTGGCGGTTGGCCCTGGCCAAAATACGATCAAGTTCACAAAAGGTCATTAGGACGTTTTGCCAAACATGCAAACGGTGACGTTGAAACGAAAGGATAAAAGCCTCCGTGGAAAATCAACTTAATAAACCTTTGTGCTTAGGCTATCCTTGCTCTTTTTTTAGTACTTTCAAAAAGTATAGATAAACTTTGCCTTAGACAATGAAAAAAATAATTTTAAGCTCGACATGGATTATTCTAATAATGTTTGCAACCGCTTGTAATAAAAATAAATGTTCCGATTCAGTAAAAGCTGAATTGAAAGACTTATCGAGTCTAGATGGGTGTGGGCTTGTTATCAAATTAGAAAATGGAACTAGGCTTGAACCCCTTAATTTGAGTAATTTCAATATTGAAATGACAGATGGTAAAAAAGTTTGGGTAAGCTATCATCTTACAACAAATTTAATTGCTACCATTTGTATGGTAGGCGATATTATTGAGATTGATTGCATCACGAACAGATAAAGCTAACTAGGTTTCTAACATTTAGTTAATAGGCGAAAATTGTACTAATCTAAAGTGAGAGAAAGTAAATTATTGTAGGAATAAACAAAACACTGCAAAAGATTGAAAGTCGCACTGATACCATTTCTTTTGAATGCCAATAAGCTAAGATTATTAATGGGATTTGAAACGGTATCCTAATCAATGCCTGCTCTTTGGTTATTTGCAAAACTTCCCTTGGTATTTCAGATAAATACAAATAAATATTTGCTGGGAATACACCTATAAGTAATATAATGATTCCCCATGCGCCAATTTTTCTAGTTCTTTTAATGAATAGAAATAACCCCATTATTACCTCAAGGAAGCCACTTAAATAGACTAACTCTTTTTTAAACAAAAAAAACTCTGGAACTATCGCTATAAAAAAATCAGGTTCTATAAAATGTTTTATACCTATTACAATATAAAATAGGCACATTGTGTATATCGTAAAGTACTTAAAGTAACTAATTAAAGATTTAGTAGCGTTGACCATTTTGATTAAATCAAAAGCCAAACTTAACATAATATTTTTATTATTTAATAGATAATAATTTTAGGAGTGCATTGACTAACTTTGAAATGCAATGATGATAGACCAACAAACTTTAGAAGATTTAGAATTTACAACTTTACGCAACTGGCTGCAAGAATACGCAATCGGTCCAACGGCGCAAGAAAAATTGGGGATATTAAGTCCAATTAAAGATAAAGAGAAAATCAAGATTGCGCTGCAACAAGTTAATGAGCTCAAAAACATTCGTACTGAAGCAGAAGTATTTCCTCATCTTGACTTCGAAGAACTCAAGAGTGAACTAAAACTACTTCCGATTAAAAATGCATCGATACAACTTGAGGGGTTCATGCGAATTCTTTATGCGTCACAAGTTATAAATAGACTCCTCTATTTTTTTGATAAAAGAGAGGATGACTATCCTCTTTTGTCTAAAGTACTTGAAAAGACTTATTTTACAGGAGAGATTACCAAAGCCATTGAGGTGGTTTTTGATAAGCACGGTAATGTGAAAAACGATGCATCTACTGAATTATTTGAAATTCGAACAAGTTTAAAGTCCGTGAAAAAGCAAATAAATCGGAATTTCGATAAAGAAGCTCGAAAGTTGATCAAGAATAATATACTTGGAGACACAAAAGAAACGTTCATTAATGATCGTCGTGTATTAACCGTTTTATCTAATCACAAACGAAAAATTTCTGGTTCTGTTGTTGGTTCTTCAAATACGGGTAGCTTAACATACATTGAACCCGAAGTTAATATTGCACTGAATAATGAATTTGAATTACTTCAGGATGATGAGCGTAAAGAAATTTTCAAAATACTTCAAGTACTAAAGGAGTATTTACTAAACCACATTGAATTGATTAAAGAGTACCAAGCAGTGCTTACTGAATTTGATTTTATCAATGCAAAAACAAAACTAGCCCTTTCCCTGGATTGTAACCTACCATGTATCATGGATGAGTTAGAGATGGAACTATTTGATGCCTACCACCCTATTCTTTGGAAGACAAATAAAGATCAGAAGAAAAACACAAAACCTCAGCACATCAAGATAAATAAATTCTCTCGTATGCTAGTAATTTCAGGTCCTAATGCTGGGGGGAAAAGTATCACTTTAAAATCCGTAGGACTACTTCAAGTTATGCTACAATCTGGACTACTTGTTTCTGTAGGAACCAATAGTAAAATGTGCTTCTTTGAAAATGTATTGAGTGATATTGGGGACAATCAATCAATCACCAATGAGCTGAGCACTTATTCATACCGCCTAAAACGTATGAATGAATTCTTAAAAATTGCAAATAAGCATACTTTATTGCTTCTAGATGAATTTGGGACTGGTTCAGATCCCGACTTAGGAGGTGCATTGGCCGAGGTTATTTTTGAAGCATTATACAACAAAAAGAGCTACGCAGTAATCACTACGCACTACAACAATATAAAATTAAAAGCAGATCAATTGCGAAATGCTGTTAATGGAAGTATGCTTTTCAATACCGAAACACTTGAGCCAACCTATACGTTTTCAATAGGTCAGCCTGGAAGTTCATTTACATTTGAAGTTGCAAAAATAAATGGAATTCCAGACGAATTAATTGAAGAAGCAAAGAACAAGCTAGACGATAAAAAAGTGAGAATGGACAAGCTCTTAAACCAGCTTCAAAAGGAAAAAACGTATTTATCTAAGCTTAATCAAGAACATATTGAAGCACAGGACCTAGCTCAAAATGCACTCAATGAATATGAAGAAAAACGAGACTTTTACGATGTAAAACTCAAAAACTTTAGAACAAATTCTGAATCAAATCAGCGTTTTATTCAAGCTGGCAAAAAACTAATCACTTTCATTGAAAAGTATAACACGACTACACGTAAGAAGGCTATCAATAATGATCTTCTTGAAGAAGTTCGGAAATATTTGGCCGTAGAGAAGTCTAAAACCGAAGGAGCTAAGCAACGTGAAAATCAACAGCAACTAGCTAAGCAAGGAAAGAATAAGGGGAAAAGTAATGCGAAATCAGTTCCTGATATTCACCAAAGAGAAAAAATTATTGTAGGTTCTCGTGTTAAGCTAATTACAACCAAACAAATTGGAAATATTGAGGAAATAAAAGGTGAAACCGCTATTGTTTCTTTTGGATTTGCTCGAATGAAAGTAGCTAAATCTAAATTGTCTTTCGTTGATTAGCGCTTTGCGTTTTGATATAACCACCAAGCCACTCCTCCAAAAATAATATTGGGGATCCAAACAGATATTAATGTAGATAAGCCTAAGTTTATTGCTGCCACAGTTGTCACCTTCATAGCAAATATATATATAAAGATAATTCCCAAACCAATTGCAATATTAATCCCAACCCCTCCGCGTTTTTTTCTGCTAGCAACAGCAATACCGATAATTGTTAATATATATGTTGCAAAAGGATAAGATGTTCTTTGGTACAATTCAACTTCATACATTGAAACCATAGAAGACCCCTTAAAACGCTCCCGTTCGATAAACTTCTTCAATTCAAAATAAGTCATTGCCTGGGCAATATTATCACGCGTTGCCATCTCCTCTATCCCAAACTGAAAACTAGTATCCATAACAGCTCCTTCAGTAATCTGGTCTCTTGGATAACCTACATTACGTTTATAGTAATTCTTTAGCTGCCACCTGTCAGAACCAATAGCATTTTCAGCTGTTTCAGCTTTAATAAAAGAAACAATCTCCCCTTTGTAATTCCATTGTTCAATGACTAGATTATTAATCAAGTTATTGGATGCGGAATACGATTTAAAATAGACAACCTGATTTCCTGGGAACTCTGCGTGATAGTCTTGCACAGAAATTGCGTGTCTATAAGACCGCTCTTCAAAAGCCAGCCTTACTTTGTTTGAACGAGGTATTACGAAGTGATTAAAAACTAATGAGATAAGCATTAAAATTGTTGCTGCAATCATATAAGGGCGGACAAACCGACTAAACTTTCTGCCGCTATTCCATATAGGAATAATCTCAGTTTCTTGCGCCATCTTAGCTGTAAACCAAATAACGGAAACAAAAATGATCATTGACGAAAACATATTTCCGTAGAACAGTATGAAATTTAGATAATACTCAAAAACGACCTCATATAAGGTTGCATCATTTTCAATAAACTCACCTAACTTGTCGGCAAGATCAAAAACCGTCGCTAGTATCATAATCACACCCAACATGAAGAAGAAGGTTGTAAGAAACTTACGAATGATATAACGATCGATTATTTTTAACATCTAGAGACGGTTTACCAATTTTTGTACCATTTGGTTCTTCCAAGAAGTAAACGTTCCATCTTTAATTTTCAAACGCGCTTCCTTAACCAACCAAAGGTAAAATGCGAGGTTATGAATTGTAGCGATTTGAATTGCTAAATGTTCTTTAGAACGCATTAAATGTCTTAAATATGCTTTGCTGTAGGTCGAATCTACGAACGAAGTTCCGTTTGAATCTAATGGAGAAAAATCCTTTTCCCATTTTTTGTTTTTAATATTGATAACCCCCTCTGAAGTGAATAACATTCCGTGTCGCGCATTTCTCGATGGCATTACACAATCGAACATATCTACACCTAACGCTATACATTCCAAAATATTGGCTGGCGTACCAACTCCCATAAGATACCTTGGCTTTTCAGTAGGTAAAATATTACATACTAAATCTGTCATTGCATATAACTCTTCAGCAGGTTCACCAACAGAAAGACCACCAATGGCATTACCAATGGCATCATGAGAAGCAATTGTCTCAGCGGACTCAGTTCTTAAATCGTTATAGACACTCCCTTGAATAATTGGAAATAATGCCTGCTCATGTCCGTATTTAGATTCTGTGCTATCCATTTGAGCAAAACAGCGTTTTAACCAACGATGTGTCATTTGCATCGACCGTTTCGCATAATCATAATCACATGGATAAGGTGTACACTCATCAAAAGCCATAATAATATCAGCACCAATTGAACGCTGAATGTCTATTGCTTTTTCTGGAGAAAAAAAATGAGAACTTCCATCGATATGCGATTGAAAAGTAACTCCCTCTTCTTTTATTTTCCTTGCACCTGACAATGAATATACTTGGTACCCTCCACTATCAG
>Ga0115004_10005476_pt1 | contig 10021 bp, 8 predicted proteins | sample ArcticOcean_MG_C_10_FD_88737 | JGI IMG/M metagenome (GOLD analysis project Ga0115004, IMG submission 88737) | Marine microbial communities from western Arctic Ocean - ArcticOcean_MG_CB11_90 | ecosystem: Environmental > Aquatic > Marine > Oceanic | place: Arctic Ocean: Canada Basin | collected... | reverse complement strand
TTTTCTTTTCTTTTTCTTATTCTTTCATCAGATCTATTAATTGTTTCGTTTAATAAGTACTTTGCAATTTCTAAATTATTATTTAACCATACTTCAAAGTGATCTTTTAAATAGCTTTCAATTGATTTTTGTGTTTTTGGGGAGGATAGTTTTTCTTTTGTTTGTCCTTGAAATTGGGGATTTGTAATAAATATTGATATAATTCCATATGATTTGCCTAATAAATCTTCAGATGTAATTTTTTCAGATTTTTTTATATTATTTAATTCCCCAAATGATCTCATGGCTCTTGTTAAGCCAACTTTAAAGCCATTTTCATGACTTCCACCTTCTATAGTTGGAATTGTATTACAGAAACTTACTAAATTGGATTCTAATCTTAATGGCCAGGCTATTGCCCATTCTATTACTTCCTCATTCGATTCTAAATTTGTTTTGCCACAAAACATTTCTTCAATTAATAATGGTCCATCAGATAATTTGTTTACTAAAAAATCTTTTATTCCGTCAGGAAAATTAAAACTTTGTTTTTCTTTATTTTCAGATACACCTGTATCATATTCCCAATTTATAGTTATTCCTCTAAATAAATACGCTTTTGATTCTGCCATTTCTTTTAGAATTTTGGGATCAAAAATTACTTCATTTCCAAATATTTCTTTATCAGGAATAAACTCTATATAGGTACCTTTTTTATTACTTTCTTGTATTTTTTTTGTCTCATATTTTGGCTTACCTTTGGAGAACTCTTGTCTCCATAAACTTTTATCTCTATTAACTTCTATTAATAGATCTTCTGAAAGCGCATTAACAACTGATAACCCTACACCATGAAGTCCACCAGATGTGTTGTAAGCTTTTGAACTAAATTTTCCACCAGAATGTAGAGTTGTACATATTACCTCTAAAGTTGATAGTTTAGGACGCTTAGGATGTTTAGCAACGGGTATTCCTCTTCCATTATCTTTAATACATAATTTATTATCATCTTTTAGTGTAATATTTATAGTTGAAGCATAACCTGCTACAGCTTCATCCATAGAATTATCTATTATTTCTGATGCTAAATGATGGAGAGCTTTTTTATCAGTGCCTCCTATATACATACCAGGTCTTTGCCTTACAGGTTCTAACCCTTCAAGAACTTCAATATCCTTCGCTTCATAGGAGTTTTCTTTTTTTGGTTTTTTATCGAATAAATCTAACATGATTAACGTATAATTATTTTATTGATAACCATCAAGTAATATATTTGGTATATAATAAAAATTTAGCAACCACATATAGAAAAAGCTATAAGAGTTTTCCCTTATAGCTTTTTCTTAAGTATTGTATTAGCAAGAATAGTACATATCAAACTCTACTGGATGTGGAGTATAATCAACTCTATGTGCTTCTTCTTTCTTAAGTTCAATATAGGCATCTATTTGTTCGTCAGTAAATACACCGCCTTCAGTTAAAAATGCTCTATCTTTATCTAATGCATCTAATGCTTCAGATAGACTTGCAGCAACTGTAGGCACATTTTCTAAATCTTTAGGTGATAAATCATAAAGGTTTTTATCCATTGGCTCTCCTGGATGAATCTTATTTTTAATACCATCCATTCCTGCCATTAACATAGCAGAAAAGGCTAAATAAGGGTTTGCTGTTGGGTCAGGAAATCTTACTTCTACACGTTTAGCATTTTTACTTGTTGCATAAGGTATTCTGCATGAAGCTGATCTATTTTTAGCAGAATAGGCTAAAAGAACGGGTGCTTCAAAACCTGGAACTAACCTTTTGTAAGAATTAGTACTTGCATTAGTAAAAGCATTTAAAGCTTTTGCATGTTTTATAATTCCGCCAATGTAAAAAAGACATGTTTCGCTTAAGCCAGCATACTCATCACCAGCAAAGATTGGCTTATTATTTTTCCAAATAGATTGATGACAATGCATTCCTGATCCATTATCATCGACTATAGGTTTTGGCATAAAAGTAGCAGTTTTACCATAAGAATGCGCTACCATATGAACACAATATTTATATATTTGTATCCAATCAGCTGTTGCTGTCATCGTTCCAAATTTAAAGCCTAATTCATTTTGTGACGGAGCTACTTCATGGTGATGTTTTTCCATGGGAAGTCCCATTTCCATCATAGAAGTAACCATTTCAGCTCTAATATCAGTCATGGAGTCAACTGGAGCTACGGGAAAGTAACCTCCCTTTACAGCTGGCCTATGGCCTACATTACCGCCATCAAAATCTGAGTTAGAATTATAAGGACCTTCTTCAGAATCTATCTTATATCCTACGTGGTTCATAGAGACGTTCCATTTAACGTCGTCAAATACAAAAAATTCAGCTTCAGGGCCAAAGTAAACTGTATCACCAACACCTGATGCTTTTACGTATTCTTCAGCTCTAATTGCTGTTGATCTAGGGTCTCTATCATATCTTTTGCCTGTACTTGGTTCAATAATATCACAAAATAATATCAGGCTGGGTTGCGCAGTAAATGGGTCTAAGACAGCACTATCAAAGTCAGGCATTAATATCATATCTGATTCATTAATAGCTTTCCAGCCAGCTATAGATGATCCATCAAACATAATACCTTCGTTTAATACATCTTCAGCCAAAGAGCTTACTGTTTGAGCTGTATGTTGCCATTTGCCTCTTGGATCAGTAAACCTAAAATCTACAAAAGCAATATCTTTATCTGATATCATCTTCATAATAGACTTAGCTGTATTTTTTTTTGTAGTAGTCTTATCAGTCATGTTTCCCATTCCTTATTGTTTATACATTATTAATTAAATAGCAGATTCACCGGATTCACCAGTTCTTATTCTTACTGCCTGTTCAACATTAGTTACAAAAATTTTACCATCGCCAATTCTACCAGTATGGGCAGATTTCTGAATAGCTTCTATAGCTTGCTCTAATAAATTATCTGCAATTATAATATCAATTTTTAATTTTGGTAAAAAATCTACAACATATTCAGCACCTCTATAGAGTTCTGTATGACCTTTTTGTCTTCCAAAACCTTTTGCTTCAGTTACTGTAATACCATGTACACCAGCCTCTTGGAGAGCATCTTTTACTTCATCAAGTTTGAATGGTTTTATAATAGCTTCAATTTTTTTCATTTTTAACTCCTTAAAATTTTATAATATTATATAATACTTTAATTATAAGCATGTTTTATGCCAAATATTAATATGATAGAAACTCTAAAAAAATTATTTACAATATAACATAAATTAATAAATGTGTCGCAAAAATAATCATGTGATGATTAAAAATTATACAAATTATACAAATTAAACAAATTTTAATTTTTATAATTATTATTTATAATATTATATTTGTTTATTTTAATAATATTTAGTATTAGATTGATATTAATTTATGGCGGGTGTAGCTCAGTTGGTTAGAGCACTGCTTTGTGGTAGCGGGGGTCGCGAGTTCAAATCTCGTCATTCGCCCCATAAATTTTATTTAATTTTAATTTTATATCTTCAGTTATTTTATAAGCTTTGGATTCTTTTATGTCTGCATAAGCTAGTATGCTCTTAGCCGAAGCTCTACATGTATCATCTACAAATAACGCTTGATCAAAGGTTATAGATTTATTTCCAATAGAACTTATGTATGTTCCAATTTTAATTTTACTCGGATAAAATATCTGGTCTATATAATTAATATTAAAATTTACTATCACAAAGCTATATTTCTCTGATTCTAAATTTCTTATTATATTAACTCGAGCACTCTCAAAATATCTTGAAATAGATACGTTATTAACATGGTTATAACCATCTGTATCTCCCCATCTAACATTTTCATCAAATATATTTTTATAAACAGCTAATTTTTTAGGGGTATTATTTTTCATAATTTTCCTTTGGTTTAGTTTTGAATAATAAAAAAAATGGAAAAAATATCAATGGTAAAAATGTTAGTATAAACATTATATTTATAAAAGATATCAAGTGTGATTCTTGAGAAATAAGGTTAATAAAAAAATTTGTATCATTCATATTTAATGGATATATATTATAATTATATAGTAAGCCTTCATTTTGATTGTAATTATTTTTAACTCTATAACTTAATTCAGACATACTAGTTTTGTAAAATCTATCCATTAAAATTACAATTATAGCAATTGCAACAGCCGAGCCAAGGTTTCTTATAAATTGAAATAAGCTAGCTCCGTGATCTCTAAGTTTTCCAGGAAGAGTAACATATGTTGCAGTTGCTAGTGCAGGATAAAAAAGACCTATTCCTAGACCTCTAATTATTCCATTTGTCATCATCATACTCATAGTTACTTCTGAATTCCATAAGGTCATATAATATTGACCTATCATGTAAGCCAATAAACCGATAATCATAAAGCTTTTATAATAACCATAGGATAAAAGTCTTGAAGCTATTAAAGTCCCAGTCATTCCGCCAAGCCCACTAGTTGCTAGAATCATACCTATTGCATCTATAGGATAACCACCTATTGAGGATAAAAAATCAGGCATTAAAATAAAAGGAGGGACTAGAAGTAACCCAAATAAAAAGACAAAAATTAACCCACCTATATAGTTTGAATCTAAGAATAATTCTTTAGGAAATAATGTTTTACTTTTTGAAAAGTAAAGTAAGAAAAACAGAAATAAAAATATGCATGCTGATATAGTTAAATTTATAATTAAACGAGAAGAAAACCAATCTAGTATTTGTCCTCTATCAAGTACAAGCTGCATACAAGATGCTCCTATAGCTAAAAAAATAAAACTAAAAAATGCAAATTTTATGTTTTTATTTATTTTATTTGCTTCTAAGCTTACATATGTACCTATAAAAGCAACAACCCCAATAGGGATATTTATTAGAAATACCCATCTCCAGCTATAGTTTTCTGCAAAATACCCTCCTAAAAGGGGTCCAATAAGAGGCCCAATTAACAGCCCTAAAGACCACCAAGATAAAGCTTTCCCCCTTTCTTTACCTGGAAAAGCATTGATAATAATAGATTGGCTTAGTGCAACTAACGGAGCACTAAAAACACCTTGTAGGCCTCTAAATATCAGTATTTGATCTAAATTTTGAGATAATCCAGATAAGGCTGAAAATATTGAAAAACCTGCTATACCTATCAAATAAATATTTTTTCTACCAAATTTTTCTGATAAAAACCCTAAAAGAGGAATACAGATAGCAGTAGAAATTGAGTATACTGTTATAATCCAAGCAATTTCTATTTTACTAGCAGAAAAGAAGCCTAGCATTTTTGGTAATGCTACAGATATACATGCTAAATCGACCGTAACTAATGCTGTCGCAAGACACGCAAATAATAAAATATAGTTCTTGTTTCCTTTTAGATTATAAAACATTTTTATTAATATTACCTACCTTATAATCATAATAGAGCTATGTATTAGTTATTACTTTTTTATATAGCTTTGTTTATTTTTATTGTATTGATTTTATTAAATAACAGCTATGTCATTTTTAATGGAAACCATCTTATGAATTTATTTAAAAATTTTATTATAAAGATATTGTATTTTTTTGTTTCATTAATTTTTGTTATAAAAATTGCTTATTCAGAAGATAATATAATGAAAAGATCAAATATTCTTTTTGATGAAGGTAAGTATATGGAGGCTGTAGATAATGCTTCAGAAAATTCTTTTATTGAATCATACATATTTCGTGCAAAGACTTTATCAATATATGGACATTTTTTATTAAAAGGAGAGAAGGCAATTACAGTTTTTAAAGAGGCTAGAGGGTATGCTGAACATGCTTTAGAAATGGACATATATAATGATGATGCGCATGTAGAAGCTGCTCATGCCATGGGCAGGTATAGTCAGCTAATAGGTGTTTTAAGTGCTTTAAAGCAAGGTTATGCAGAAAAAATTGAGTTTCATTTAGATGAAGCTATTAAATTAAATCCAAGTAATGTATCTGCGCAAATTGCAAAAGGTACTTGGAATGCTGAAATAGTAAATAAAGCTGGTTTTATGGCAAAATTTTTATATGGAGCTACTTCTGATCTTGCACGAGAGCATTATAAAAAAGCTTTAAATTTAGATAGCAATAATATTGGGGTTATTTATGAAGCTGCAAATGGTTTAATTTTGTTAGATGAAATTGAAGATATAACGAATGCTAAAAAGCTTTTAATTAATGCATTAGGTATAAAACCTATAAATCATTTGGATAAAATGTATTTAAATAAAGTAAAAGCTTTAATAGATAGTTTGTAATTATTATTATAAATAACCTCTCGCATCTATTTCCCATGTATCATCTATTTCATTGTTGGTTATTACTTTACAGTTATTATATAAGTTTACAGTGGGATCACAATGTGAGGGCTGAATGAAAATAATTTCTCCTAATTTTGGTGGTTTTTTACAATTATTAGGTATAGTTATTTTACCATGCTCGTCACCCATAAAGCTATATTTAGAACCGATTAGAAATTCCCCTGATGGTACAGGTAGAAGCTTTGAACCTGTAGATAAAGCTTTTAAGCCAGCATCTATGATTAAATTATTTTTATCTATAATACTAATAATTGAGGAAGCTACAAACAACCCTGGTTTATATGGGTTTGGTTTTGTTTTATAAATAGATACTTTATCATATTCAGCATCACTATATATGTAACTACCGGGTTGAAGTTCAGTATATAGTTTGCTTTTAGCATCAATATCGTGAGAACCTGTACCTCCACCAGAAATAATTTTTGGAGATAAGTTTACTTTTTTTAAGTTAGTAATAATTTTGTTTAGATATTCATGACGTATAGTGGTTTCAATTTTTCTTTCTATATAATTATCAATATGTTGTATGTCGCCAGCGTAGGCCGTTATTCCTATATAATTAAGCTTTTTGTGAGAATTAATTTGGTCTGCAATATTTATAATTTCTTTAATAGATCTTACACCTGTTCTTGAAGTTTTATTACTTCCAATTTTCATAATGTCACAGTCTATTAATACATTAATATTATTTTTTAAATTTTTAGAAATGCTTTCAAGATATTTAATTGAAATAGAATTATCAACAATCATCATAAAGCTTTTAGATGATACAATAAGCTTTTTAAGGCGCTCTTTATCATGCTCGTTAGTAATTGGTGTAGTTAAAAGAACACCTTTAATTTTATTTTTTACCATTACTTCAGCTTCATACAAAGTTGCCACACATATACCTATTGCTCCATTTTCTAATTGAAGCTTGGCTATATTAGATATTTTATGAGATTTTGCATGGGGCCTTATATTAATATTATTTGCAGTTGAATATTTTGACATTGTTTTAATGTTTTTTAAAAGACATTTTTTATCAATAATCAGAGAAGGAGTATGTATTTTAATATTTTTATTAATCATATTTTTATATTTCTTTAAATATATAAAATATTAACATTATTTTTAATAAAAGTATTTGATAATTTTTTATAAAAGAGTTTAAAGTACTAAATACTGGGAGTACTTTAAATGAAATTAACTAAATTCATATTAATATTACTTATTAGTATTACATTATTTTCTTGTGAGAAAACTGATGATAAAATTTCTAAAAATAAAATTAATGAATCTAAAAATATTAGTATAAAAATGGCTGCTGCTTTTCCTTCTAGCTTAATCATATTAGGAGAAACTGGATTGAAGCTAACAAAAACAATCAATGATGTGTCAGGTGGCAAAATTAATATTAAATATTATGAACCTGGAGCATTAGTTCCTGCTATGGAAATATTTGATGCAGTATCAACTGGAAGTGTTGATGCTGGTTGGGCTTCGCCTGCTTTTTGGGCAGGGAAGGTTCCCGCTTTACAATTTTTTACAACATTTCCTTTCGGTCCAAATCCAAGTGAATATTTAGCATGGCTTAGATATGGAGGAGGCAACATAATTTTCCAAGAAATATACCATAGGCATAATATCCATTCTATTCATTGTATGGCAATTTCTCCAGAAGGTTCTGGTTGGTTTAGAGAGGAAATTAATAGTGTAGAAGATTTAAAGGGATTAAAAATGAGGTTTTTAGGTCTTGGAGCTAAAGTAATGGAAAAATTAGGAGTATCCACTCAGCTTCTAGCCGGTGGCGATATATATCCTGCACTAGAATTAGGAACTATAGACGCTACTGAATATGGAATGCCAGCTATGGATTTAGAATTGGGCTTTCATGAAATTGCAGAAAATTATTATTTTCCTGGTTGGCATCAACCTGCAAGTTTAGGCGAACTTATGATAAATTTAGATTTGTGGAATTCCTTATCCTTAGCGCAAAAAACACAAATTGAAGTCACATGCGGAGAAATGTTTCTAGACAGTTTAGCAAAAAGCGAGGCAGTTCAAGTTGAAGCAATTAATAAACTTAAGGAGTTAGGAGTTAAAATTCATCAATGGTCTCCAGAAATGATGGACTTATTTAAAAAAAATTGGTTTATAGTTGTTGAAGAAGAAGCTAATAAAAACATAGAGTTTCAGAGAGTATGGACTTCAATTAAGAACTTTAGAGAAAATTATGCAATTTGGCATAATTTAGGATATATAAACTAATATTTAATGTTTGTAAAAATTTGGCTTTAATTTAGCAGTACAGGTTGCTGTTGCTATTAATTGACCTTCTGAATTTTCTAATTTGCCTTCTATAAATGCTATTGATTTAGTGTTTTTTATCACTTTTGCTGTAGAAATATTCTTGCCTATAGTTGCGGAATTTATAAAATTAACTTTAATTTCTAATGTTAAAACTAACACATCAGGTCCACACTTTGACATACAGGCAAGAGCCATTATTGCATCTATCCAGCCTGTAATAAAGCCACCTTGAACAATACCTCCAGAATGACACATGCTTTCAGTTGCTATATATCTAGCAGATGCTTCACCTTTTTGAGTGTTTATATATAATACTTCGTCTATTCCTAATGTTGATTGGGGGTAACCTAAAAACATTTTTCTTAATTTTTTAATAGAATCTAAATCACCTAAGTCATTCATAGGAAACTTTCTTTTAATATTTTTAATATAAATAACTTAAAGAAATTGTAATGTCATATTTATATAATAAATATGACATTACAAGGCTTTGATTACTCTACAAACCCTAGATCTTTCCATGTTTTATAGCTTTTTCTAAATTCACTTAAAGACGCCCAAACTTTTGCAAAATCTTCATTTTTTGATGCTTCTTCTTCAACAACTTCAAGCCAAGCATTTTCAAATGTTTTAAGTATTTCATCTGGCCATCTATGAAGGTTAACTCCTTTAGCTTTGAGTTCCTCTAATGCTTTAGGTTGTCTAGATTCAGCCATAGTTAAAAGTTTTACTACACTTTCCGTACATGTAGCTTCTATTTGTGCTTTTTGGCTATCAGATAATACATTCCATTTGTCTAAATTTATAAGTAGTTCTAAAGCAGAGGATGGTTGGTGCCATCCTGGAAAATAGTAGTGCTTTGCAACCTGATAAAAACCTAATTCTAGGTCTATAGAAGGCATAGCAAATTCTGTAGCATCTATAGTTCCAAGTTCTAAAGCAGGATATATATCGCCCCCAGCCAATAGCTGAGTGGAAACACCAATTTTATCCATGACTTTAGCACCTAATCCAAAAAACCTCATTTTAAGGCCTTTTAAATCATCAACACTTGTAATTTCTTTTCTAAACCAGCCAGATGCTTCAGGAGATATTATTCCGCATTGTATAGGACGTAAATTATGTTCTGCATATATTCTTTCCCATATTTCTCTTCCTCCACCTTCATGATACCAAGCAAGAAATTCACTAGCATTAGGACCAAATGGAATAGCAGTAAAGAACTGTACTGCAGGAATTTTCCCTGCCCAATACCCTGCGGTAGACCAGCCTGCATCAACAGCTCCTGAAGAAACTGCATCAAATATTTCTAATGGAGGTACTAAAGCACCTGGTTCAAAAAATTTAATTTTTATATTACCATTCGAAACCAAATCTATTCTTTTAGTAAAACTTGT
>Ga0115004_10005474_pt1 | contig 10023 bp, 7 predicted proteins | sample ArcticOcean_MG_C_10_FD_88737 | JGI IMG/M metagenome (GOLD analysis project Ga0115004, IMG submission 88737) | Marine microbial communities from western Arctic Ocean - ArcticOcean_MG_CB11_90 | ecosystem: Environmental > Aquatic > Marine > Oceanic | place: Arctic Ocean: Canada Basin | collected... | reverse complement strand
TCTTTATTTAGTTGAGATACAGATTCAAAAAGTTCAATTAAGCCTTTTTGTAACACAAATCGCCCAGTAAAAAGTAATTTTATTGGAGACCCTAATTTTTGATTATCACGAATATAAAAATCACTATTTCTTAGTGTGGTGGTTTTTATTTCATATATAGAATTACTTAAATGTTTATGGTCATCGTATATCTCAGTAGAATTGACTATTAATAATTTATCTTTAAGTGATTTTTTGAAGATTCTATCATTCCATAAAACAAAGCTTTTAACTAAAAAATTTCTAAATGAATTTTGGGGTATCATTTCTGCACCTTTTTTGTAGTCACTAACTATCATAAAGACTAACTTTTTATTTAATGATTTAAAGTTACTAAAGTATGGTGCTAAAGGACTAGGACTCCTGATTATAAATGCATCTAGGGAATTAAAATATTTAATTTTATTTGAAATGATTTGATTAGCAAAAATAGCTCTATACCATGCAGTTTCTTTGTTTCCCATATTTATCCAAGTTATATTTGGTGCAGAAATTGGGTAATCTGCAGAAGATATCTGAGCTACAGTTTTCGCATCATATAGAAATAAAAATAAATTATCTACATGGTTAGCGAGCTCATCAAAAAAAACAGCCAAATAACTAGGTAATAATACTTTATCATCCTTTCTTAAAGCGCAAACATGATAATAATAACCTAATTTAATTTTTCTCATAACTATAACTTATTTTTTATTCGAAGGATTGTGGTTAAAGCTAAACATATATTTAACCATGCTAAAGAATTTACAATGGCATTAATAAAATATAAATGCACCAACATACAAGAAAATGAAATAAGAATTATTAAATCAAAATCATTTAATTTATTAAAAATAGAAATAAAATTTTTAATGATAAATAAAAGAATTAGTAAGAATGGAATACCCAAAAATAAACCACCTTCAGCAAACATATTGATGTAAGAATTATGTGAACTAGTTTTTTCGAATATGTTTTTATCAATAACATATTCAGAACCCACAAAATTTCCAGTAATTTCAGTCTCACTTTTATTAAAATTATTTAAGCCGACACCATATAATATATTACTATTTAATAAACTGATTCCTTTTTCTATCATAGCTTTTCTTACCAAAGAAGATCTATCTGTTTCTAAATTATTTAGATCATTGTATATGATACTATGTATTCTTGGACTTGAATTAAAAATACTATTTTTGATTGGCTTAATTTGAAAAATTAGACCAATAAATAAAATAATAATTATACTTTTCATTATTTTTAAAATTGAAATATTTTTAAAATTATCATGAAAAAGAGTTGCTAAACCACCAATAAAGACAAGACCAAAACCTGCTCTTCTTCCTGATATTAATAAACTCCCCAAAATAATAATTAAAATGAAAAAACTAATTTTAAAAGAGTATCTACGTTTTAAATAAAATATCAGGTAAGGGACATAGCATATTAGTAAAAATGAAATATTGTTTGGTGTAAATTTTTTAAAAAACATTTTATTAGCTATTACATCGTGTAAAAATAAATAATAAAAAATTACAAGTATTACACCAAACGATATTGATTTAAAAGCCAAGTATTGATTAATTTTAAATTTATTTTGAAAACTTGAAAAGAAAAATATCATTATAACCCAATAAATATAGTTTGGAAGTACACTCATGGAGCTATTAAATAATAATTCATTATTGAAATTACTTATTGTACTTAATAAAGCACCTAAACCAAATAATAGAGCAAAAAATTTAATATTATTATTTATTTTGAAAATATTTAGGTTTGTGCTTTTTATTGATTTAAAAATTAGACTAAAAAAAAGGAAAAATGATATATTCACCCCAACAATCATTAAAAATGAGGCAAGCATGAAAAATAAATAAATATTGATTTTTTTAGTCATTAAAATTATGAATTTAAGATACTGCTAAATATTTTCAAGTAACGTTTTGCAACAATACTATAACTAAACTCTGAAATTATAAATTTTCTTATTAAATCTCTAGAGTATTTAGTACCTAGAGCTTTAGAAATAGCTAATGCAAAATCTTTTTTATTATAATTGGATACAGTAATGCCAAAATCTTCTGAAAAAATTAATTCAGGAATTCCACCTATTTTAAAAGCAACTACAGGACACCCACAAGCAAAACTCTCTAATATCGTATTTGGTGAATTATCTTCTTTACTGGGCACCAAAGAAAGATCTGCAGCTGAATAGAGTAGTGATATAGAGAAGTCATCATTAAATGAGCCTAAGTGTATATATGGTATTTTTATTTTATTATTGATTTTTTCACTACCAATTGAAACTAATGTTAGATCTTGATTATTTAATAAATTAAAAGCATCAATCATTATCTTCATCCCTTTTCTTTCTGAATATATATTAGCTGATGAAAAAATTATTATTTTACCATTTTCTGGAAGATTAAGTATCTTTCTTGCTGTTTTTTTATCAATAGGTTTAAATATTGAAGTCGGGATAGGGTTGAATATATGCGTGTGTAACTTTCCTTTAAATGCAAAACTTTTTTTAGAGAGATCTAAAAGCCATTTAGACGGGGCAACAATGTTAAGGTTTGAATCTTTTACAGATTTATGTTTGATAGCCTCTATACTTTTTTCAATCTTATTATTTTTAATTTTATTATCAAGTTCATAATGGAATCCTCCAGAAAATGGGAGCATATCGTGAAGAGTCCAAACTATTGGTTTAGAAACTTTTTTAAAAAAACTTTTGTAATCTAAAAATTCAGGAACCCAATGTAAATTAATAACATCAGCCCATTCAATTAAATAATGTTTTTCTAAATCATGAAAAGAATATGGAAGACGATAGTTAGTGTTAGAACTTCCAAAATATATTTGAGTTATTTTTTTTTTTGGATTATTTAATATCTGTTTCAAAAATAATTTACTTACGCTTGAATACATAGAAACAATATTTATATCAGAATCAGTACTTCCTTCTAAATGTAAGATTTTAACATTACATCCATAAAGAGTAAGAGATTCATAAAGTCTTCGGCATGCCTTTCCAGCACCTCCGTTTATAGAATTAGTAATTAATAAAATTTTCATTTGTGGATTCCTAAATTTTTGTAACAATTCAATAATAAATTTAAATCTTGATCTACTGCATTTTTAATTTTTTGCTCGATATTACTTTTTTCATTTTTCATTAAAAAAAATAAAGATGCCAGAACATCATCTTTATTTAACTGATTTGTCGAAATAGACATTTTTTGTATGCCATACCTATTCATAAGTGATGAAATTTTACCTCCTTTTCCAGTATAATCAATACTAATAAATGGAATTCCTAGGGCGGCCATAAATATATGACCATGATATCTCATAGGTAAACCAAAACTACTAGATTTTAAATTTGCTAGCAAGTCATGAAGTGTAAATATATTTGATGAGTTTTTGAATGAAGGAATAACTTTATAATCATTTATTGATTTTATATATTCTCGATCATCATTACCATACCAAAATGTGTGCATAGGTAATAAAGAAATAATATCAAAATCTGAACTCACTGAGTTTAGAAAATGATTAAATATTTTTATATTTTCAAATGAAATATTTATAGAATTTCCAGAATACTCATTTGTTTGTTCTCGTAACAAAGCAACTATCTTATTTAATGGAGCTACTTTTATGTTATTATAACTCCATCTTCTGACAAATCTTAACGCTGGATCACAAGACCATAATAACTTTCCTTTAAAACCTAATTCTCCAGCTAATTTTGCACTATTTTCATCTCTAAAAAAAGCTGAGGATGAATTTGTTAAAATAGAAGAAATAAGTTTATTATTAATTTTCTTTTTTATTGGCCCAACACCACAACCAAAGATTATAGTCTTTTTACCTATACTATTAGCCCATCTAAACAAAACTTCTATATACTTTAATTGTGATGAATCCATTAAAGGACCACCACCAAAAACGACAGCATCAATATGATTAAGTTTTGAAAAATTTATATTATTTAATTCATAAATTTCAAAATTTAAACCTAATTCTTTATTTGTCAAATTACTTAATCCAGGTATAATCGAAGTAATTGAAAATTTAACATTAGGATTGCTTTCTCTTAATGAATAAATAACCTCCTTAAGAATTGCTTTATCTCCTATTGTTTCTGTACCGTACCAACCGGTAATTAAAATATGTTTTAACTTAAAAATTGGTTGTTGATTTTTTAATTTAATTCTAAAAAAACTATTAAAAAAAGCGGAAATCTTCATTAATTTCAATCGCCAATCGTATTTTCTAAAAATTAACTCTTTAAAAAAAATAATTTGATGAAGAAAAATTAAAAAATTACTAATATTCTCAAAATGAATAAATTCTCGATTTTCAGTAAGATTTTTTATGCTTTTACTATAATATTCAATCCAGAACCAAGACTTTGATAAAGAATAACTTTTATGTATCAAATTGTAACGATGAAAACAATCTTGTAGATCAGTAACTTGATCACCTTGTAAATAGGTGACATTGTGTTCATCCATGATTTTAGTACTAAATTGATAATGATTACTCTTTAGAAGACGAACTACAAATACAAAACTATTAACTGATACTGGATTTGTTGAGATAAAATTTAAAATATCTAGATCAGATTTGGCACCAATAATTATTATTTTTTTATATCTAATAACAGTATCTGTAGAAATTTCCTCAAAGCAATTAACAAGTAACCAATCCTTGCTTACTTCTGTCTTTTTAATGTTGGTTTTACATAAGTTATTAACTATAAACTTCCATTTTTTAAAATTAAAATCAAAAGGAATTTGCTTTAGTTTATTATATATTTTTCTCATTTACTGATTATGATTGGTTTTTATCAATAATTTTTTAAAAATTTGCTCAATTTCTTTAGATGTTTCTTTGAAGAACACTTTAATTAAAATTAAATACAATATACCACCTAAACTAAATAAAATAATGAGTGAAAGCATTTTACTAAAGTCATACGTATTTACATATGAGACTTTTATAATAAAAATTATAAAAGAAGTAATTGAGGCAGCAAAAAAAGAATTTTGCATCTGCTTGAAAAATGTTAAAACAGAAGTTTTTAATATTTTTGCTAAAATAATGAAATTAGCAAAACCGAAAACTGTTCTTACAAAAGTTACTCCAATAGCAACTCCGATAATATCGTAAAAAGATCCAATATAAATACCAAGTAAATAAAAAGGAATCATTGATAATTCAATTTTTAAATTAATATCAGGTCTACCAATTGCTTTATAAACAGCTACAATTGGAGCTGATACAGAATATCTAATTGCAAAAATGAGTAGTATTTGTAAAGGAATTATGGATTCATGCCACTGAGATCCATAAATACCTAATATAAATTCTTCTGCTAGAACTATTAATAAAAATAAGAGAGGAAAAGTAATAAATGATAATACACGAAATATTTTATTAATTTTATATAATATATCAATATAATTATTGCCAGATTTAGCAATGTAAGGAAATGACAGTTTATTAACTAAAGACACAATATTTCTTGAAACTAAACTACTTGCTCTCCATGATAAATTATAAATACCTAGTTTATAAGATCCAATAATTTTACCTATTATTAGAGTGTCACCTTCTGTTATAAAAAAATTCGTCACAGAGTTAGCTATAAGTTTTGAAGAATATGAAAAAATCTCTCTCCAGTGCCTAGTATTAAATGTTAATTTTGGTCTCCAAACTGAAATATAAAAAGTAATTAAAAATCTTATAAATACGGAGATAATACTTGGAAAAATTAATGACCAAACTCCAAAACCAGTTAAAGCCATTAAAATAGAAATACTTATAGAGGTACATTGGACAATAATATCTCTTTTTTCAAGTATTTTAAATACTAATTTTTTATTGAAGGAAGAATCTATAATTACAATTACACTTTCTAATGGAACTCGTATAAGTAATAAATTAATTATTAATTGAAGTTTGGGCTCATTATAAAATTCACTAATAAAAGGTGATATTACAAATCCAACAGCAACTATAACAAGTGATATAAGCATATTTAGCCAAAATGCTGAATTCAATCGTTCATCACTAACCTCACTGTCATATATAACAAACTGAGAAACACCTTGTGAGATTATATTATTTAGAAATGTGATTAGAATAGATGCAATAGCCACTAGTCCAAATTCAAAAGGAGTCACTTTTCTAGCTATAATAGCAATAGCTATTAAATTTAGTAATTGAACTAAAATTAGTCTACCAAAAACCCATTTTGAACTCGTTAAAATTGAATCTGTTTTATTTTTCAATACTTTTTGATATTAAACAATTTGAAAATTATTTAACTAAAGATTTTAATTGATTTTTTTTTTAAATAATGTTTACTTTTTTTTTTTTTAAACTCGGTAAATAGAATTGTTTCATTGTTTGCAAAACATTTATCTGCATTTGTTGAATATCTTTATCATTAGATTTAATTTTTATTAAAGCACTTTTTAATTTATTATTGTTTCTATTACTAATAACACTACCGCATTTATACTTAACAAAAAACTAATATTAAAGACAGTGCATAAGTATTGGACCACAAGAAGCTAAATATTTAATTGTTTTAAATGGAAAGGTAAAAAAACTCCTTATTAATGAACTTCTAAGTGTGTAAGGTTATATAATCAGCATCCGTTTTATAAATATATATTTGAATCAGGCGTGTATGTTGGGCTAATTAATGCTGAATTAATTCTGTTTACCAAATAATTTGGCAATGATTTATCTTTTAATAATTTCAATAATATTTCTTTAGATTTTTCTTTTTCATTTATGTAAGCATGGTAAGCAGCTTTATGAATATAAGCTGTTACTTTTTCTTTTTTATTTAATCGATTTGCAATTTCTAATATCTTCTCAAATGCATTTTCCATAACATTTGAATCCATTGATTTAGGGTTGTCTTTGAATACCTCAAGTACGTCTTGCTTAGATATATTTTTTATTAATTTAAATGCATATGTTGAATCTTCTACATGAACTAACTCTAAATAATCTTGAATTATAGCTGTAAAATATGGAATCCAAAAGCAAGTAAATCTGCCATAATCTTGAAATAAGAAATAGGTTCCAGGTTTAGATAAATCAAGAAGTTCACTACAAAAACTTCTTGTTGAATACCAACTTTTACAACCGTCTATAAAAATAGTAGATATCTTTAAATCTTTAAATAATCCATAATCAAATTTTTCACTTGGAGAATCTGGTATTTTAGCAGAAATTGTCTTTATATATTTATTATAAGAATGGTTTTTATGAAAAGCTTTAAAAATTTCAATAAATTCAACATCATTATTTTTAATAAACTTCTTGTCAATATCTAATCTAAATTGAGTAAACTCATTTAGAGAGTAGTAATCTGAAAACTTGTCAATCGTTATTAAGCGTTTTTGTTTTGAAGATTGATCGTCTTCAATTCCTTTTGCAATAGCTCTTGTTGTGCCTCCAAGGAAAGGTCCTAGCTCAATTATATTTCCATCTAATGCGATTTCTTTTGAAAAAGCGTATAAAAAAAGTCTTTCATTTATTGAAGTTTCAGATGGAATTTCATTAAAAAAATTTATAAGATTTTTATTAATTGATTTATATTTTAAGAAAGGAAGCTTGATCTCTTTTCTCCTAATAAACAGATAATTTATTAATTTTAATAGCCGTTTTAAAATTTTATTCATAATAATTAATTATTTGTAGTTAACGTATCGTATAATTTTTTCTGAATTCTATTTAAAGAAAAAATTTCCATTGTTTTTAATGCGTTTAATTGCATTTGTTTAATTTCTTCGCCATTGGCTTTAATTTTGATAATAGCTTTCTTTAATTCATCACCATTTCGCTCAGTTACTACTGTACCACATTTGTGCTTTTTAAAAAATCTAGCTAAAAAATAATGTTTAGGACAATGAACAAGTATTGGGCCACCTGAAGCCAAGTATTCTACAGTTTTAGTAGGGAAAATAGTTGATAACTCTGCTTCATGTACTTTTGATTCATCTGGCCAATTTATTGCAAGGATTAATATGCCATGACAATTTACTGCGTTTATGTATTCAGTTCTTTTAGGGAAAAAAGTCTTATTTACATTAGAAGTGTTTCTCACTTTCAGTGGCGACAAAGAGGTTATAGTTAATATCGTATTTAATTCTCTTAAAGCAATTTGGACCCTTTCAAAACTATTTTCATTTATTGAATAAACCTCTCCTCCCCAAAAAGCTTTTTCATTCCTTTTAAAATTAGGGTATTCTGAAACCTTTTCAGGATAAGTATGTTCCAATGGAAATGTTTTAAGATTGTATTTTTGAAAATAATAATTAGACATCCCTTCACTCATAGTAATAATTTTATGGGCTATCTTAAAAACTTTTTTTTGAACATTTAGTGCTTTTTCAGAAAACTGAGAGTGAGCTAATCCTTCAACAACTGTATCATGTAAATAAGGAAAATATCTAATTCCTGTTATTTCAGCTACTCTAACAGAAACATCCAAGCTTGCAATAGTAGGATACAATCCTATAATACATTGTGGCTTTTCTTTTTCAACATATTTAACTGCTTTTTTTACTGCATAGTTATATTTTATAATAGGGAAAAAGTATCCTAAAACCTGAATAACATGAAAGTTTGGGATTAATCTAAACAGATCTTGATAAGAATCATATTTGCGATTAGGTTTCATTTTAAAGTTTCCTAAATATGCAAAGCAATATGAATTTTTATTAAAAGAAGAAAATAAATTTCTCAAAACTACCGTAACTCCACCAACTGGTGTATAAGGGTTGACTTGAGTAATAATCATAATCTTCTTATTTTTAATTACATCATTCATTATTATATATTTTTATTAGCCTGTTCATCGATCCATTTATATGTTAATTCCATACCATGATATAATGGAAGTGTTGGTTGCCAATTCATTTTTTCATAATACAATTTATTATCAGAGTTCCTTCCTCTTACTCCAACAGGGCATTCAAATCCGTATTTATTTATAAATTCTTGTCCATTAATATTAATAACTGAAACCTCTTTATTTGAAATATTAATTGCAATTTCTGCGAGTTCATTAATTGTAACCATTTCTTCAGAACCAATATTTACTGGCCCAAGGAAATCATCTTGTCTCATAAATCTTAAGATTGATTCTAAACAATCCTCAATAAATAAAAATGATCGAGTTTGAAGGCCATCACCCCATACTTCTACCGATCCTTTTGAATTTGAAACTTTTCTACACATGGCTGCAGGTGCTTTTTCTTTCCCTCCTTCCCATGTGCCTTGAGGGCCAAAAATGTTATGAAATCTTGCAACTCTAACATCTAAATTGTAATTTCTATTGAATGCCAAAAACAATCTTTCACTAAATAATTTTTCCCATCCATATTCTGAATCAGGGTTTGCTGGATAAGCAGAATCTTCAATACAATTTGGGTTACTTGGATCTAGTTGATTATGTTCAGGATACATACATGCAGAAGAACTGTAAAATATCCTTTTAACTTTTTTTATTGAAGCTTCGTGCGCTACATTAAGATTAATCAATGCAGAATTATGCATAACATTAGCATCATTCTCACCTGTAAATATGTATCCTGCACCACCCATATCAGCGGCTAGCTGATATACTTCATCAAAAATTTGATCACTATCTAAATCAAAAACCTCAGAAACTACTAAAGGATTTCTAAGGTCTCCACATATATATTCATTACAAATTTCTTTATCTTTCCAGAACTCATGACTTTTTTTAATATCAACTACTCTAACCCAAAAACCTTCAGATTTTAATCTTTTGGCTAAATGGCCACCAATAAAACCTCCACCTCCTAATACTAATACATTTTTTTTCATTTTTTTTATTTTTTATTAGAATTATTATTATTTAAATATGTTGTTTTAACCGAAATTATATTGGACAAGCCCCGCGTTGCAATATTTAATTTTTGAATATTATTGGTAAACTTT
>Ga0115004_10005473_pt1 | contig 10023 bp, 9 predicted proteins | sample ArcticOcean_MG_C_10_FD_88737 | JGI IMG/M metagenome (GOLD analysis project Ga0115004, IMG submission 88737) | Marine microbial communities from western Arctic Ocean - ArcticOcean_MG_CB11_90 | ecosystem: Environmental > Aquatic > Marine > Oceanic | place: Arctic Ocean: Canada Basin | collected... | reverse complement strand
TAGCGCACATACAGGTTTAGTGGATGCGGTATTATTTGATGAGGGTTATCTCACTGATGTGCGCACCGCTCTTGCAGGTGCTTTAGCTAGTCAATATTTAGCCGTTACCAATGCTCATCATGCAGCTGTGGTTGGCGCTGGAGCCCAAGCACGGTTGCAAATAGAAGCATTACTACTGGTACGACCCATTACACATTTATCTGTGTACGCTAGGGACTTACACAAAGCCCAGTTATTCAGCCAACAAATGGCAGCAGAGTTTGGTTTAGTAGCTAACGCTTGTAGTAGCGTAAAAGAAGCCTGTAGAAAGGCTCAAATACTCATCACAACGACTCCATCAACGTCTCCATTAGTAACATTGGAAGACCTACCTGCTGGCATACACATTACCGCTATTGGTTCAGACAACCCCCATAAACGCGAACTAGATAAGCGCCTTGTCACCAGTGTAGACCTGTTAGTAGTAGACCAAATAACCCAAAGCCAAACTATGGGGGAACTAAAAGAAATCCCCATAGCATTACTCGCTATTTTAACGTTAGGCAATCTTATTGCCCAACAACAGTACCCCAGAATTAACCAACAACAAATCAGCCTTTGTGATCTAACTGGCACCGGTGTACAAGACACTGCAATTGCGTGTTACGCATCCCAGTGTTTAGAGCCACATTAATACTATGGCTATAAAACTATAAGATTTTTCCATGGGTATCGATACCCAAGCCCTACTAGCAAGTGATCGTAAAAACGTATTTCACGCGTCATCCCAGCTTAAGTTGAGAGTATGGTTGATCGGGTTCACCGAGCCGTTAACAAAGTGATGATCCAACTCATCTGAGTGGTGAATGGAAGGGTTAGCCCTTATTCACTAGGGCTTAGGTTAGCTATGCTCTAGTGATTTTGACAAACGTACGCTAGTGTTTTGGTAACCATACGTTAATTCTTTGGTAGCAAGGCACTAGCAAATTGTTCACCCATCAAAGCCCCACATACATTGCCGGAGGTCATAAAACACAGACCACCGAACATTTTCTTCTGCGTGGCATAAGGATTACCATCCAGTAATTCCCTAACACGCTGCGCCAAACCTTCATCAAAAGCCATGACTGACCTCTTTAGAACGATTACTTAAAGAGACCGTCGCCCATTTGATCAATGCACTGCTTGGCCTTGAACAAACTTAAATCATGACCACTTTCCATGCTGTGAGACTGGTCCGCACGAATAAAGTGATGCTCTTTGCCGTCTTTACGAATCCAACCTTGTACTCGAAAACTACCACCTTCTTTTAGTGGTTGAGTTTCAATGCTAAACCCTTTGTGTTCGTGATGCTGGCTGCTCTTAACGCCTTTATTTTCTGAGCCTTCTTCAATAGGCCGAAATAGAAAATCTTTAATACTAGATAGTAAACCCATGGTGTAAATCGCCTGCAAGATAATAATGATTACGTATAATTTTAATGCATACCAGAACAAAACTTAAGGTATTAACACTAATAAAACCACTTTACATAAAAATTGACTATAAAAAAGCCCAGCGAGGGCTGGGCTTTTTTAGGTTTCTTAATGGTTTATATTAAGAAGGGAAGGCGAACTGCTTGCCTTCACGTACGCCACTAGAAGGCCAGCGCTGAGTCACTGTCTTACGACGAGTGTAGAAGCGGATAGCATCTGGGCCATGAGCACCTAAATCACCAAACAATGACCGCTTCCAACCACCAAAGCTGTGGTAAGCCACTGGCACAGGTAAAGGTACATTAATACCAACCATACCTACTTTAATATTATCAGAGAAGTAGCGTGCTGCTTCGCCATCACGGGTAAAGATACAAGTTCCATTACCAAATTCGTGATCATCAATCAACTTCATAGCTTCTTGCATAGTATCAACACGCACTACACACAGCACAGGGCCGAAGATTTCTTCTTCATATACCACCACATCTTTGGTTACTTTGTCGAACAAACAACCACCTACAAAGAAACCATTTTCATGGCCTTCTACAACCAAGTCACGACCATCTACAACCAGTTCAGCACCTTCCGACACACCTTGGCTTACTAAGCGACGCACTCGCTCTTGGGCGGCGGCAGTAATTAATGGGCCCATTTCATTGCTAACATCGGTACCGTTACCTACTTTTAGCGCTTCTACTTGCGGCTTTAATTTAGCCACCAATTCGTCAGCTGCTGCGTCACCTACACATACTGCAACAGAAATAGCCATACAACGCTCACCACAAGAGCCGTAAGCAGCTCCCATAAGTGCGTTTACGGCATTATCCATGTCTGCGTCAGGCATAACGATAGCGTGGTTTTTAGCGCCACCCAAGGCTTGTACACGTTTGCCATTAGCGGTGCCTGTGGCATAAATGTACTCGGCAATAGGTGTAGACCCTACAAAACTAACAGCCTGTACACGAGAGTCTTCTAAAATAGTATCAACAGCAAGCTTGTCACCGTTAACAATGTTAAATACACCATCTGGTAAACCGGCTTCTTTAAGCAACTGACCAATCAACAAAGGCGCACTTGGATCACGTTCAGATGGCTTTAGTATAAATGTATTACCGCAAATGATGGCCATAGGGAACATCCACATAGGCACCATGGCAGGGAAGTTAAACGGTGTAATACCAGCAACCACACCTAAAGGCTGGAATTCTGACCAGCTATCAATGGCTGGACCAGCGTTTTTGCTGTGTTCACCTTTTAGCAATGTTGGTGCGCCACAGGCGTATTCCACTACTTCAATGCCACGAATGAGCTCACCAGCAGCATCGTCTAGAACTTTGCCGTGTTCATTAGTAAGAGCCGCACAAATTTTGTCAGAATTTTCTTCAAGCAACTGCTTAAAACGGAACATCACCTTGGCACGCTTTTGCGGTGGCGTATTACGCCACGCTGGAAAAGCAGCTTGTGCTGCAGCAATAGCATCTTCTACCGTAGTTTTACTAGCTAAGGCTACTTGACGCACTACTTCACCAGTAGCTGGGTTATATACGTCTTGTACGCGCTGAGTGTCGGCAACCATTGCGCCATTAATAAAATGTCCTACAACTTGCATTTTGTTTCCTCACTGTCCACATTTAGGACTTGATTGGTTATCTGATGATCATACTACTCTTGCAATAACAAAAGCACTATTGGCTATATATCTAATCTGATTTTAATCCATACTCTGAATGGCATCGCCTAAAGCGTTCACTAAGCGAGTGATGTCTTCTTTTTCACTTACAAAGTTGGGCCCTAGTTGAATAGTATCACCACCATAACGCACATAAAAACCAAGATCCCAAGCTTTCATAGCAATTTCATAGGGACGTCGAGCAGGTTCGCCAGGATAAGCCTCAATCGTTAAAGCTCCTGCTAAACCATAGTTACGAATGTCACTAACGTATTTTAAGCCTTTTAAGCTATGAATAGCCTCTTCGAAATGAGGCGCTAGGTCTGCAACACGCTGTGCCAACTGCTCATTTTCAAAGATATCCATAGCAGCTAAGCCTGCAGCACAGGCTACAGGATGCCCAGAATAGGTATACCCATGAGGGAATTCCACCATGTATTCAGGCCCACCAGCATCCATAAAGGTATGATATATTTCACTTTTTGCAACTACAGCACCCATTGGTATAGCACCATTAGTAATGCCTTTAGCTAGGTTCATAATATCAGGAATCACACCAAACGCATCGGCACCAAAGGCTGCCCCTGCACGGCCAAAGCCAGTAATGACCTCATCAAATATCAATAGAATACTATGGTCATCACATATTTTACGCAAACGCTGTAAATAACCCTCAGGTGGCACAACAACGCCAGCTGAGCCTGCAAAAGGCTCTACGATTACAGCGGCAATATTAGAGGCATCATGCACTGCTATTTGTTCTAACAAATGGTCGGCGAGTTCTACACCATGGGGCGGCATCCCTTTGCTGAAGGCATTTTCAGGTAATAAAGTATGAGGTAAATGATCAGCGTCTATACCTGTGCCATACATTTTACGGTTGGCAGCGATGCCACCAACACTTATGCCGCCATAGTTTACGCCATGATAACCCTTGCTACGCCCGATTAACTTAGTTTTGCTAGGTTGGCCACATTGACGCCAATAAGCACGAGCCATTTTTAATGAGGTATCAGCAGATTCTGAGCCGGAGTTAGTAAAAAACACATAGTCCAAACCTTCTGGTGACATTTTGGCTATTCGGTCAGCTAGTTCAAACGCCTTAGGATGGCCATGTTGAAAAGCGGGAGCATAATCCATCGTTTTCATTTGCTTATACACAGCTTCGGTAATTTCTGGTCTATTATGACCAAAACCACAACACCATAAACCTGAAAGCCCATCATAAATACGACGGCCATCGGCAGTGATATAATGACTTTGTTCAGCCGACACAATCATGCGTGGCTTTTCTTTGAACTGACGGTTGGCAGTAAACGGCATCCAGTGGGCTTCAAGCTGTTCACGGCTCAAACCACCAGTAAGTGATTCAAAACTCATAAGGTGTCTCCATCATTAATATTATCTACAGTTTAGGCTTGCACTTACAACAGTTAAATATTAAGTTAATTACATTAACTTAACTAAATGATTAACTATCTAATTGACCAACCACTATGTCAACACACTTGGGTTTAAGTCGCTTATCCGACATTGATTTGCGCCTGTTGCGTATTTATAGAGCCGTAGTTGAAGCTGGCGGCTTTGCAGCAGCAGAAGTAGAGCTTAATATCAGCAGAGCAGCCATTAGCATGGCCCTGGGCGATTTAGAAACTCGCCTAGGCTTACGCCTTTGCCAACGCGGCCGGGCCGGTTTTTCGGTAACCGATGCTGGGCAGCAGGTCTATGAAGCCATTTTACAATTATTCACTTCTATAGAAGGTTTTCGCACACGGGTTAATGCTTTACACGACCAACTTAAAGGCGATTTAAACATTGGCATTGCTGACAACTTAGTCACCTTGCCGCACATGAAAATTACTGATTCACTACGCCAATTAAAGCTACAAGCATCAGACATTGGTATCAACATTAGCATGATGCCGCCTAATGAAATTGAAAAAGCAGTATTAGATGTCCGCTTACACGTGGGAGTGATTCCGCGCTTAAGGAAAATTGCAGAACTAGAGTACATTCCTCTCTATGAAGAGAAATCTCACCTGTACTGCAGTTATCATCACCCATTATTTGACATAGCTGAGCAACAAGAAGTGATTTCGCAAGTGCCAAACTATGACGCTGTGGCCCCTGCTTATGCCCAAACCGCCGATACCAAAATTCAATATCAAGCACTGAAAACTAGTTCTACAGCCACCGATAGAGAGGGCGTAGCCTTTCTGATTATGACGGGTTGTTTTATCGGTTACTTACCTACCCACTACGCCGCACAATGGATACAACAAGGTAAGATGAAAGCCATATGTGCCAGTCACTTTCACTACAGTACAGATTATGCAGTTATTCACAAAAAAAATGCGCCTACGAATTATCTCGTAGACGCATGGATCAAGGAATTGTTAAAAATCTAACCTTGCGGTGCTTCACTTAGCCTAGCAAAGGCAAATTCGCTGCAGCTCTAGTGGATAACCACTGAGCTCCGTCTTCAGTAATCACAATATTTTCTTCGTGTACCATTTGCTTAACCTTGCCATCACCATTTAAGTAAGACATGCCGGGCTCTAAGGTCATTATCATGCCCACTTCCAACACGGTTTCATCGGTTTCGGTATTAGATGGCCATTCAGTTAAATCAGAACCTAAGCCATGGCCTAAGCGCCCTACGTCGTTTCCTAAGGCACCATTGGAATGCATGATAGGCCACATGGCACGGTATAAGTCACTAGTAGTATTACCAGGTTTAGCCGCAGCAAAACCTGCACTCGTAGCGGCGTAAACAGTTTCATAAGCTGCTTTTGTTTCTTTGGAACAATCACCAAAACACCAGTTACGGTCAAAATCGCAAAAATAACCTTGCCACACAGTACCGGTATCAATGATTAATAAGTTGCCTTCCTTAATCACTCGGTCTGTTGGCCCCATAATAATGTCGTCGTACCCGTCTGGGCCAGAAGACGACACAATAAAGGGTGAATGATCTGCACCTTGGCGTAATAATTCCATTCGAAATTCAGCTACTACTTCCCGCTCGGTCATACCGTTACTAACAGCATTGCTGGCAAAGTTGGGCAGTTGAGCAAATGCCCTAGAAGCAACACCACACACATGGGCTACTCTGTCAATTTCTGCTGCCGATTTAATACTACGCAAATGCAATACATCACGGCTTACATCCACCAGTTCAAAGCCACTAGATGTATACAAAGACTGTACTTGCTGCTGCGGCATGCGTAAGTGAGTTTCACGGCCAAGGGTCATACCTAAACGGCCAAACCGCTTGGGTAATTCGGCTAAAGTTTGGCTCAACAAACTTACCCCGTCATCTTCTGGGAATGGCGACGGCCAAGTCCGTACGTCGTCTACCCAGGTAGCACTCATACCAACAATGCCTATGGTTGGAATCACTGCAATAGGTTTACCTACTGCCGGTAAGATTAAAAACCAAGGCCGCGTGGGACTCTGCCAAAACTGGGTAAAATACCCAGAAAAATATCGCACGTTAGTTTCTGTGGTAAGTAACATGCCATCTAAATTAAGTTTGCGCATTACCACTTGTGCGCGCGCCATGCGTTGTTCAAACTCATCTAAAGTAAACTGCCGCTGAGGTTCTTGCGTTAACGTGTATTGAGTCATTCTATTTACCTCGATTTGATAACAAACGCATTATGCGCCAAAAACCAATTGCTGATATAGCTCTGGATCTGTGGCACCCTCAGTACCTAATACCAACACTCGGCTTTTTTCATTAAGCCCTAAAGAATCTCTCCATTGTGGTTTTTGCGCTGCAATTATACAGGCAGCTAAGCCTGCAACGGCAGATTCACCAGCTTCGATACTTGGGCTATGTTGCTCTAATGCTTGCATACATGGAGCCACTGAATTTTCACTTACGGTAATAAAGTCATCTGCACCTTGGTCTAATACGTGCCAAGCAATGTGAGAGACCTCACCACAAGCAAGGCCAGCCATTAATGTGTCTAAATCGCCTTCAACTACTTTTAGCTCACCTGCCTTGGCACTTTCTTGTAAACAGTTTGCCGCCTCTGGCTCTACAACAATAAAACGAGGCCTTTGCTCTGCCCATAAATCCCAAAAGTAACCACATACGGCTGCTGCCAAACCACCTACTCCAGCTTGTATAAACACATGCGTAGGGATTTCACCCTCAAGCTGCTCTACTATCTCTGCCAACATCACCGTATAACCTAGGGCAACATTGGCTGGAACTTCTGTGTACCCCTCGTAGCTAGTGTCAGAAATAATTACGCGGCCATACTCTGCTGCATCCACAGCTGCTTGGCGCACAGATTCGTCATAATTACCGGTGATACGAATAACCTTAGCAGCATAAGCTTCCATCGCTTGTTGGCGGCCAGCAGAAACATCTCTGTGGATATAAATAATACATTGGCAACCAAACATTTGAGCTCCCCAAGCCACAGATCGGCCATGGTTACCATCCGTTGCACAGCTCACCACCACATCTTTTAGCTGGTCTTTATATTGGCCTGATAATAGCTGCGCCATCGTTGGCTCTTCACCATACAAACCTCCTAGGTGCTGTTGTAGGAAGCGTGTCACTGCATATGCACCACCCAACGCTTTAAAGCTTTTTAACCCAAAGCGGGTACTTTCGTCTTTATAATAAATTTTGTCTATATTGGCTTCTTCTGCGATGCCAGTAAGAAGGTGTAAATCTGTAGCTTGGTAATTTGGCCAACTAGAAATAGTCTCTAAAGCCTTTTTACCTTTGTTTACACTCAGTATAGCTTGGCGTTGTGGGCCATAAGCAAGCGCTGCATTGGCTCGTCCATTGTGAAAAAAACCTAAGTGGCCAGGCAATACGGCAGTTAATGATGACATGTAAACAACTCCAAAAAAATTAATTAAATAACTAGTTGCGGCTTGGCCACATGGCCTGCGCAACACCAGCTGCGATTAACGCAATACCCAGTAACCCTTGCAGGCCCATGGCTTCACCGAATAAAAACCACGCCTGAATTGCTACTGCAGGCGGTACCAAATAAAACAAGCTACCTACTTTAGCCGCAGCACCTTGACGCATCATAATCATCAGCAATAACACTGCGCCAATAGATAAGGCTAATACCTGCCAAGATAAACTCACGATAAACTGCCACTGCCAATCGACAATACGCGTTTCAAAGGTAAACGCAATAATCAAGCTAAATACCAACGCTGCGGCGTACTGCAACCAAATAGAGGTTAGGTGGTCTACCCCATGACAATATTTCTTTTGATATAACGTACCAAAAGAAATCGCCAACAATGCTGCTCCCACTAATACTGGGGACCAGCCAGAAAATCCATCAAAAATAGTACTTGCGTCTACGGCAAACTGCTCACCTAACACCAAGTAGAGCCCTGCCAATCCCATGAATAGGCCCAACCACTGGCGTTTAGATACCCGCTCGCCTAACATAAGGCCTGCAAACAAGGCCATAGTTAAGGGCTGCAAACCAATAACCATGGCACTTAGTCCTGCTGGCATACCTAAGGATATGGCTTTAAAAATGCCACCCAAGTACACCCCATGCAACAACAGTCCCACCACCATACAATGCAAAACTAAACGCCATGTTGCAGGCCAGCGACTATTAAATAATTTGGTAATGACCCATAGCACCGCAAGGGCAAAAGCAAAACGATAACTTAATAACGTAAAGGGCTCGGCATAGGATTTGCCTAATTTAGCCACCAAAAATCCCGTACTCCATACCCATACAAAGATCCATGGCATCAAGCGTACAAAGGTGTGATTTAAAGTTAAAGACATAATATTCATTTGGCTGGCAATTTAGACCGTCTATCTTGTCACACGCTGTGGTTTTTTCACAAGGCATATTCAGCCTACATCTTTATGCCAATAAATATTAGCAGGTAGTTTGTTTTTTAAAGTAGATTTAGTAAACATATTATCAGCATTTTATAACCAATATTGATCAAAGATTGCCTAAGAATGAGCACATTTATCGAAATCACACTTTACTATGATGTAATCAGAGCAATATACTGATATCTCTTCGAATGTATTCAAAATGAGCTGAAAAAAATCAGATGAAAACTTGGGATCAGAGCGATCGGAAAATATTACATTTGTTACAGGAAAATGCTCGTGAAAAACTTGAGTCCATTGCTTCGGAGACTGGCTTATCAGTAGCCACTGTCCAAAGGCGGATAAAGAATTTTAGATCGTCCGGCGTGATCGAGCGAGAAACTGCATTAATTTCTCAGGAAGCCGCTGGCTACTCCATGACATTTCTCATCTTTGTCGAAATGGAACAAGAAAAATCGTATCAACTCGATGCCTTCCGCAAAAAAGTTAAGGCAGAGCCTCAAGTTCAGCAATGTTATTACATTACTGGTGAGGCCGATTTTGCTTTGGTTGTGTTGGGAAAAGATGTGGCAGATTTTGAGCTTCTCACCCGTCGTTTGTTTTTTGAGGATAGCAACGTGAAGCGTTTTCGCACTTCGGTAGTTATGAACCACACCAAAACTGGAATGACTGTGCCCTTAGAATGCGAAATCAAGGAAACACGACGCTAATCCATATGACCTAATAGAAAGGTTTATTCTAAGCAATGTGAGTTGGGTTTGATGAATTTTATCATCACCTATACATTGTGTTTATTTTTAATCATTGTGAGACCATTGCACAAAGGCCTTGTTATGACTCATAAATAGCGCAAGCCTCAAAAAAATAACCCAAATAGGTTGAAATGCTCAATAAAACCTAAAATCAACCGATTTAAGGCCAAATAAGGCTATTATTTGCCCTTTTAGGGCACGTTTCCCAATCTTTAGACGCAACTGTACTGTGACGGATTACACGATCGCTGAATGTTTATGCCGCGCTTGAGGTTGTAGGCGAAACACATC
>Ga0115004_10005472_pt1 | contig 10024 bp, 5 predicted proteins | sample ArcticOcean_MG_C_10_FD_88737 | JGI IMG/M metagenome (GOLD analysis project Ga0115004, IMG submission 88737) | Marine microbial communities from western Arctic Ocean - ArcticOcean_MG_CB11_90 | ecosystem: Environmental > Aquatic > Marine > Oceanic | place: Arctic Ocean: Canada Basin | collected... | reverse complement strand
GAAATCTATTAATTTTGCAAGAGATGGTAGTCAATCTGGTGGTGCTAGTCAATCAGGCGGATCCGCGCAGCGACCGCCCGTGCAGCCTTACGTGAATAATAACGATTACGTCGAGCAACAACAACAACAACAACAACAAGGCGCAAACGCTGAAGATTACGCCTCGGACGCTTCAAGAGCTCGCGTCTTGAAGTTTCTACAGCGACATACGGCATACGAGCTCATACCAGAATCGAATAAAGTGGTCGTTTTTGATATTAATTTACCAGTTCGACAGGCGTTTCACGCGTTTTATGAACAGCAGCTCGCCGCGGCGCCGTTATGGAATCCCGCAAGAGGTGATTTTTCCGGCATGATTTCCGCCGGTGAATTTATAGACTTATTGCGCGTGCTTTCAGAGGCATTTAAAGATGTACCTCAAGTCACCGAAGAAGATTTAGATAAATTTACCATTGCAAGAGCTAGGGAAGAGTGTGGAGAGAGCGTTGATAATGCGCAGCTTCTTTCGGTGAGACCGGAAGATTCTTTACACTTGGTCGCGCTCGTATTGCTGAAGAATAATATGTATTCCGTTCCGGTCGTTTCTTATGGCGGAACGGGGGGGAAGAATCAAAACGGAAACAAATTGAACCTAGACAATAACGTAGGCCATGATAGCAGCAAGATAGCTCAATCGTCTGCGACAGCGAATAGTAGAAACGAGCGGAGCTCCGCGCAGCTTCTCCACGTAACAAATCTCGCGGAGATTTTTGCGTGCCTACATCGACATTTCCGAGGCGTCCCTTCCTCGTTGCCGCTCTTTTCGCAACCTTTAGGTGCTTTACCAATTGGAACGTGGACGAAAGAGTTTGGCGGAAGAAGGTCACCGAGTGATTCTCTACTTTGTCGCACGAACTCATTCAGTGAAGCAGACGCTGTTGAAGCCAAATCGGACGAACAGTTTTTTGGGAACCTTCCTGAACATTTGGAGAGATTGGCTCCGTTGCGGTGCGTACTTCCTCAAACGACTCTCGCGGATGCGTTCACAATGATGAATGGCGTATCATGTTTACCAATAGTAGATGAAACTGGCCGCTTGATTGATGTGTACGCAAGAAGCGACGTCGTGAAATTAGCCTCAAATAACGCGTACTTGAACGTAAACATGGATGAATTTTCCATATCTCGAGCTTTAACAAATTCGCGACAAACGGGATCTAATGGTTCGTTGCACTCTTCATACGCTGATGGAAACTCTGATATGGCCATGGACGGCACTTCGATGAACACGATTGCTGGCATTAATAAGCCGCCGAGTCCTAAATGGACAAGCGGGGCTAACAGTCCTTTTGTTACAGGAGCAAAGAGTGGGTCGTCAAACGCGGGCGGGTTTTCAACGTGTACGAGATCGGATACTTTGAGAGCTGCAGTGGAGGGATTAGGTTTACCTGGCGTGAAGCGCTTAATAGTCATAGATGAGAGAACTGGCGCTTTAGAAGGTATAATCGCATTGTCCGACGTGATGCGCTTCTTATTGCGATAATGCTATAGCCGACATTATTGGTTGTAATTGTTGTAAATACTACTACTAGCGCGCGCTAACACTGACGCAAAATTGAGTTGTTCCGGTTCCTTATAAATTACAAAAGCAACAATACAACAACACTTAATAAACCAAAAATCATATTAGAATTTAGTACACTGATAGTTAGCCCGCTGCTGCCGCTAACTTCAAAACTGACGTCATTAACAGCCGGCGTGGAAGGTGAATCGTTTTGTGGGCCTCGTAAATCGTCTAAATCGCTCGGGTCGATGCAATTTCCAATACCGTCGCAAACCTTAGAGAAAATCCCAGCCACTGTATCGTTCGGAATGACTGAACATGGATATCCTTTGTTCGGTACTGTTGAAAAAACGTGGGACTGGAAGCACGAATTTATTGCATTATAGCACTTAAAATTTTTCGTCGAGCACGTTTCGGCTGGAAACGAAACCTTAGAAATGCAAAACCCGCCAAACGAAGTTGGATCTAAAGCTTGACACCAATAATTCGTGTTTCTGCACTCATTCTTAAAGCAGCTGCCGATATCGTTTGGATAAGTTGGGTGTGCGCAATACGATCCGTACGGTTTCCATACGTCCACGCTACAGGATTTCGTAACGCCATCGCACGATTCTTGTACGTCGCAGCCACCAACGACGGCTTCTCGACAGACTGCTCCGTTTGATTTTATTGCGCAAGAATCGTTACAGCACCCGTCGTGATAGGACGAACATTGCTTACCTGTGTTGAGTTTACACGTTTGCGCGTTACAACAAGTAGCTTCGGTTCCGTATTTACTTGCATTTGAGCAATCGTTTTCATAACAATCACACTCTTCTCCATCTTCGACGATACCGTTACCGCACACATTATCGTCGCCGCTCTTCAAGCAATTAAAAAGCCCAATATAACTTTTATATTTATCAACCGAGCACGTGGACCATTCCGTTTCGAGTTCGTATCCAGCTTTTGCAGCCATGATGAGACCTGTATCTGGACAATCATCGGAGACACCGTCGTGCTCAAATCCGAGGTTATGTCCAATTTCGTGCGCCACAGTCGCGGCTGAGTATCTCAAAGAATTCTCTCGAAAGACTTCATTCACGTTTACTGACGATCTTTTATCGCACATTCCTAATCTGTATGCTAATCCAATTGTACCAGAGTCAAAGTCGGAGCCTGAAAATATAGTGAGTACATCCGCTTTATATAAAGCATTCGATGGGCTTATATTATTTTTCCAATCGCCCGCTTTGATCAGTAGAGTTTCGCTTGGAATCTCTTGACTCGTGCAATCGCTGCACGAACCTTTTGTAATCGATCCCCACGGATCTAAAGACCCAGAAGCTGTATACGCCATTGCTTTTATGACGATTTTGATGTTTGGATCGAATACGTTTTCGTATAACGCTTTAACGTAATTCATGATTGAGATGGAATCCATCACGCAATCTAAAGCCGTCGCATATTTTTCAGTTCTCGCCAGATCACTATGCACGTATACTTCAACAACTCTCGTCGTTGAATAATTAATCGCATTTAACTTTCTTCTTCTCTTATTATTATTATCATTATTATCATTATAATCATTATTTGTTGGAATTTCTATAACGCGATCTCTCGCTTCTCCAACGTCATCCTCAGCGACCTCGTCCTCGGCGTTGAACGCCACGAATTCTAACGACTCTAGATCGTGCAAATCATCATCATCATCGACATCATCATCACCGTCATCATCACCACCATTCAATAACAACAACGCCCGCCTACTATTCCTACGTCTCAACTTCCTCTCCTCCCTCTTCCTCTCCCGAAACACTCGAACTTCGTCCGCGAAATCGTCGTGCGGTAACATAAAACTCACGGAAATATTCATCTCCCTCGATAGCGCGTTCACGTGCGCGTACCCCCCATCCCGACACAAGATCCCAGTCACTCTCGAAAACTTACTACCGACGACCGTGCCTTTATACGCGCACTCGTTCACGATCTCTCGCGCCTTTTCCGTGGTCTCTTCATCGACTTCCGCGCGTTGCGCTCGCGAATCGTACCTATACACCTGGAACGAACGCTCAAATCCTTCGATCTTCTCGAATTCGATCTCGAACGTTTTCTTGAACACTTCGCATTTAAACCTCATCGTCTCCATTCCTTCCTCTTCCTCTTCTTCACCACGCAATCGACGACGCAAAAGACTTCGATTTGAATCCGGATTTCCATCGCGCTCGACCGCGTCATCGGCATAGACTCTCTCGAATTGCACCAGTTCGTACTTTTTCAGCTTTTCTTTCGCCGGCGATCGCGTCTTCGCTCGAACTCCCTCGTTCGATCGAAACTCGAAGAAGAAGAGGAGGAAGAACGTGAGTAAGAATCGGATGTCGAGCGCGTTTGATCGCGTTCTCTTAATCATTTTCGTTCTTCTTCTTCTTCTTCTTCTTAAGCGCGAAGAATGGTCGAAAACAGAACACAAAAGAGAGAAAGAAAGAGAAAGAAAACGATCGAAGAAGACGACGAAGAAGAAGAAGATCACGAGCTACGTCGTCTCCTTCGTCTTCTTCTTCTCGGTGTCGTTTTTGTCGTTGTCACGCGCGTTCGAGCGTTAAGAATTTACATACACAGTCGTCATTTACTAAAGGGATTGGATGTTGCTGGCATGAAAGGGTAACAAAACATCAACACCCTAAATACCTTCAACACCCTACACCTTTTGAACACCTTCGTCCGTAAAAAGAAGAAGAAGATTTCGCGAGCGCGTCGTCTTTGTCGTCGTTCTCGTTTGTCGTTCTCGTTTGTTGTTCTCGTTTGTTGTTCTCGTTTGTTACTCGCGCGTTGCATAAAAGGTAACAAAAGTAACCAACACATCAGTACAACTTTTGAACACCCTACTAAAACATCTGATTCGTGTTACAGAGAGCGAAAACTTCCACAACGCGTTAAGAGAAGAGAGAAGAGAAGAGAAGAGAGAGATCACGAGCATTCTTCTCCTTCCTCTTCTTCTTCTTCTTCTTCTTCTTTTCGTTTGTTTCGTTACTCGCGCGGATGCATAAAAGGTAACAAAAGTAACACAACACTCTAAACATGTGAACACCTGATTCGTGCATAGAGAGCGAAAACGTCACAACGCGTTAAGATCAGAGAAGAGACGAGAGAAGAGAGAGATCACGAGCGGTCTTCTCCTTCCTCTTCTTCTTCTTCTTCTCCTTCTTCTTTGTTTGTTTCGTATCTATTACTCGCGCGTAATACATAAAAGGTAACAAAAGTAACACAACACCCTAAACATGTGAACACCTAATTCGTACACACAAAAGCGCGAAAACTTCATAACAACGAATTAAGAAAAGAGAAGAAGAAGAAGAAGAAGAAGAAGAAGAAGAGAGAGCGAAAACAATGACGCGCGAGCACAATCAGACGAATACTAGCGATCGCTCTAAAGAACAATCACCCGTTTTCGCTCGCGAGCTCTTATACTCTACTTTGTCCTCGATTAAGCACGCGATGAAAAAGAATGGAAACGAACGACGGATTGATTTAAATCCGGCCGCCACGACGACGATGAAGATGGGAAATGAGATCAATAGAACGCGCGTGTATTCGAAGTACGAGAGAGCGAGCGAGCTCGTTTTGTTGGGGGAGTACGAGTCAGCGATTGAGAGCGATCAAGTGCGCGAGTGTTTGATGAGGAGGATTAACGCGAGCGATGATGGATATGATGGTGATGATGAGTTCGGGGTGTTTGTCGCCGGCGTCGCGGCGTTGATGATGCACGTGAGAGTGAATGTCACTGGGCCACCAGTGCGGCACGTAGATGTTAGTGATGATGATTGTGATGATTTTTTGAGTGAGTTTTTGAGGAAGGTTAGAGGTGCGAAGAACGATGAAGGAGATCGTTTTGAGAGCGGCGAAGAGAGCGGACGGAATAAGGGTAAGATGTTAATCGATACGTTAGCCGTTGATGGAGAAGACGTGAGTGGGGTCGTGCAACATCCGAAATATTTGTGTTTAGCTGTGTGGTGTTTTATGCTCAGCGATGATCGTTGTTCGGATGACGTGAAGTTTATGGACGACTGCGACGTCGGGTCTAGTTCGGTCACGAAGTGCGCAAAGATTTTGGAAACTTATAACCTAGAAAAGAAACAGAATGAGAAAGAACGATATTATGGTGCCGATTTTTACATAGTCAGAGATTGGTTCGCTGCGAGAACTGCTTTAGCGCATCAACGAGTGCTGTTTGGAAGAACTTTGTCTTTACGAAGATTGTGTTTGGGGTACTTTGCGAGAGCTATCGAAGCTTTATCTCGAAGAAGAAAAACTTTAGAAAACAGAACAACAACAAGAACAACGACAACAACGAGGGAAGACGAAGAAGATGATGAAGATAGATTAGTAACAGATGCGCGGTATCTTTCCGGTGCTTGCTTAGTAGAAGCGTCGCTCATGGAGCACGAGTTCGGTGCGGACGAATCGGCGAGGTTTCTTTTGAAGCGCGCGAAAGATGAATTAGGGGTTACGATTGAGAAAACAGGTTTATTGGGATATCGAACGATTCATCAACAAGATGCAAAAGCGCAACTCGTTTTACGCGTCGCGTGTGAAGAAAGAGCGAGTGCAGAATCCGATGACGATGCTGCCACTGATGATGATGTTGAAGAAGAAGATGATGACATCATTAAGGTCGATAACGAGTTAGTAGAATCGACGAATACGCAATCTGCTGCAATGTCTCGTTTACGCATTGAACTTGAAGGCCTTTCTGCAGATGGGAACCAAATTCTGACAAACCCGAAATTTGAACACGCAACGGATTCGAATGATCCCTCTATAAGTGCGCCTTTGTCGACTATCGTGCAAGTTATTCTTTTAGCCGAGTGCGTCGCGGTGCGTAAAAAGCAAGCCGATGATGGTTTACGAAACTGGGAAATGTCGCCATATTTAGAGCGCGTTTTGATGCAGCAAAAATCACGGCCAATCGTTCGTGCATGTGCTACTGTGCTCGTTACGAGACATGAAAAAACGCGCACGAGAACGAGAGAACGCGCGTTGTTATCGTTGGAAGATATTACGAGATCAGTCTCTGAAATTCCATCAGATGTCTCAAAGCAAATGAAGAAGAACAAAAACAAACAGCAGCAGCAAAATAGTGTCTTGTCTAAAATGGCCAAACAACGCTTACGTTTTGCGTTCTCCGTGTGGTTTCCGCCAATTCATGCGTTGAAGAGAGAGCTTGGAGAACAACTCATCTCCGTTGGCATGGTTGGCGCGGCGTTGAAACTCTTCGAAGAAATCGAACATTGGGATGCATACGTCTCTTGCCTCGAGTTACTTGGAAAAAAGCAGCAAGCCGCAGATGTAGTGAAAAAACGATTAGGCGACGATCCCTCGAATGCAAAACTTTGGTGCGCACTCGGCGATGCCACTGGCGATGAGACGTGTTATCACAAGGCGTGGGAAGTTTCCGAGGAGCGAAATGCTCGTTCACAAAGATCTTTGGCGAGATTATGTGCCTCTCGAGGTGATTATGCTACAGCAGATATACACTGGACGCGAGCGCTTACGTTGAATCCTTTATTTCCAGACGCGTGGTTTAATTGCGGGTATTGCAGAATGAAATGTGGCGAAGGTCGCGAAGACGACGCGTTGGCGGCTTTTGTTCGATGTGCGCAGATTGATCCAGAGAATGGCCAAGCATGGAACAACGTCGCTGCTTTATCAATGCACAAGCGTCGATTTCAAGCCGCTCGTGCAGCTTTGCAAGAAGCAGTTAAGCATTACCGTTCATCGTGGCATACATGGGAAAATTTAGCAATTGCTTCGGCTAAAACTGGTCGATTTGTTGCGTCTGCGAGGGCGTTAATGAAAGTTATCGAATTAACTGACGGTGCTCGAGTTCATATACCAACAATATCGACTCTTTTGGATATGTGTGAAGAAGGACGAAAACTTGGTCCGGAGAAGTGCGAGTGGATGCGCGATGCTGAAAAATGGGAACGAGAGGAAAATGCAAAGCAAGACGCGACTTTGTTGAGCTTGAACGATGATGACGATGATGATGACGACGATTGGAACGACGCCGCTTGTGGCGATGCCGCAGCAGATATTGCTTCTTTCTTTTCTGATATTTCAATAAACGACGACAATGATGATGGTGAAAAAAGTATTTACACTAATAAGTTTACTGTGAGAGATGAGGAAATAGACGAACAATCGGGCGCGCCTCGAATAGTGCTCAAAATTGAAGAAATTCTGGAACTCATTTTAGCTAAAGCTGCATCTGGAAATTCATCCTCCTCCTCCTCTGCTGGTAATAACGGTACGGCGCCGAGAGCTATGCATGATACCGCGGCAATTTGGCATTTAGTTTCTAGACACGCCGAAAACTGTGGCGATTTCGTATCTTCGATCGATGCAAAATTAAAGGTTTTAAGAGCGTTAGATGCTTCGGGATGGCGCAAAGATTCCCTCGCGTACGACGCATACGTCTCAGCGGCAATTAATTGGGCAAAATCAATGCGCATGCAGCAAATGCGAGAAAAAATTCCTGTTAATAGTGCTGCAACGACGAAGAAAGCTTTCGCCTCGGCTCGATTATTACTCAGAGGCGCGGTAAAAATAGGAGAAAACGAAGGCTTTGACGAACGAGTGACATTCTTGACATTAAAACAAACGCTTTTTGAGATTGAAGAGAGTGAAAAAAATCTCATCTAGGTATATAATAAATATAATTTGTATGAACATAAGAAGTGGTATATCTGTATGTAGTATATTGTTTATTTTCAAATGTCTATATATAGTAATGTTTTGTTCTTTTGTTTCTTTCTTTCACTCTGATCGTAAGTTATTGCATTATAGCGTCTTGCTGATTTTCGAACAAGAAATTCGCGGCCATCTCTTCGTTTTTATCGCACGCCAAATACGCTTCGACGCATTGCTGCATGGTGAACCCCAAAGCAGTCAACCGCTCGCACGCATCGTGTTCTTCTTGTGTCAACGCAACTTGCTCGGCGTCTTCGTCTGCTCCCATGTCGTCGTAGTCTGAAGGTTCGTTCAATAATTGCAAAAATTCTTCTTGATTACTGTTGATTAAATGATATAACTGTGGGTTTTGTCTTTGCAATTCGCCGAGCATTGGTTGTAAAATCGATGGTTGCCCTTGAACCATCGCACGAATCGCTTGAAACTGAGGGTTTTCTCTGAGGAAACCTAAAGTGCTCTCTCCTTCTACTCCTTGATTGGCGCCGTTGGCGGCTGGGATACCTTGCGAAAACAAATTCAACGGCGCGGAACCGTCGGCGTCAGCAGTGGCAGTAGTAGACGGTACTGGATCAGACGTTCTAGCGGCCGGTCTCGGCGCTGCCGCGGCGGCCGCGGCGGCAGCTTGACCGCCGTCCGGAACCATCATATTCTCCGGAATCCCGTTCAACAAATACTCAACCGCTCGATCTGGATTATTAAACGCCGCTCTCAACGCCTGAACGCACTGATCTCTCGGAAACCCCATCGATTGCAACTCCTCGATCGCCTTCTCTAACTCCTGCCCAACGAGTAAGCCAGACCCGCCTCCGCCTCCGCCTGCGCCTCGTTCGTCGCTACTCGCCTCCGCGACCGCGACCGCCGCCGTCGCAGCCGGAACCACCCTTTCCTTACCCCTCTCATCACTCGCAACCGCGGCAGAAGACGCGACTAACTCAGCCGCTTTCTTCGTCTTCTTCGACATCACGACCACGAACCCGTCCTCGGTGATCTCCGCCTCTTTCACCGTCTGCTCGTCCAAAAGGACTTTCCCTTTATACACAAACACAAGGAATTCGCTTTCACCGAGCGCCTGGTTCGTTTTCACGGCCTGTTCCTTACACTGCTTGATCGTCTGTGTTTCCTCGCATTGAATCTCGAGCTTCTGCGCCGTACTTTTCGTAACGAATTCGGAGAGAGAGAGATTGAGAGAGGTTAGTTTTATGCACTTTAAAAGAATCCGAACTTTACTACTACACGAGTTAGTTTTGGAACATTTAGTTTCTTAAACTGGACGGAGACCGAAAATGGGCTAAAACCTTCGTTCGAAAAGAAACGTGTTCGTTAAACATGAACGACCTCGCTCTCTCGAATCTCGATCGGATCATAAACGAGAGAGAGCAAATAGAGAGAGAGAGAGGGAGAGTTTGTTCGCGCGTACTCACAGTGTTTTAAGATGGATGATCATCTTTCAAAGTGTGTGTGTGTGTTTCTAATTACTTTCAGTGGTCTATTTTTATGCAGTGGGGAAACTTTAGAAGCCGCAAAAGGAACAAAAAAAAGAAAAGACAGAAATGGGTAAAAACAGAAAAAGTGCCTCGTTTCAAAAGGTTTACTGTCTAAAGAAGAGCACAGAAAGTGATATTTAGGGTAGGAGATATTCAACTATAACTGAATAAGGACTGTAACGATAGGGGTCTGAGTGTGAAGTTCTATAGTGCAGCAATGGGCGTTCTATGGCTTTATTATCACACTTAGTAAGGTTCGTTAGCCTGT
>Ga0115004_10005469_pt1 | contig 10027 bp, 10 predicted proteins | sample ArcticOcean_MG_C_10_FD_88737 | JGI IMG/M metagenome (GOLD analysis project Ga0115004, IMG submission 88737) | Marine microbial communities from western Arctic Ocean - ArcticOcean_MG_CB11_90 | ecosystem: Environmental > Aquatic > Marine > Oceanic | place: Arctic Ocean: Canada Basin | collected... | reverse complement strand
TTTAATGACTTTACCGTCGCCAAAACAGTCTCTTACGCTTACCCAGTCAAGTACACTCATTTCTATTGCAACATACTCTTCGTAATTGTATTTAGAATCGTTGTTTTCGCGTATTATATCGATAATATTTTCCACTGGATGAATTGGAGAAAAAACAGAACAAGCAAATGAAAAATTGACGAAGCGTTCCTTTGGGATCAACGCAACGCACGTCTCCCGTTTTCGCATAGTTCTCGTTAATGCCATCAAAAAATTCTCGTAAGAGTCACTGTTATTTGTTTGCCTTTTAAGAATGAACTGTCGAAGTTCATTTTTAGAGATATCGCGTACACGCAGCGACACTTCTGAAAAATCTGAAGGCGTTTCCCAGCTCTCTCCCTTTACTACGACTCTCTTTAAAATGGCGCATTTGGGTCTTCTCTCAAAGTTGTCGATCGAATTTTTGTCGAACGATTTCGTAAGCTCATGAATTTCAACGATTTCAAATGTCTCTCTTAACGTCGCCTCGCAAGCACACTTCACGTTCACGTCAACCCCATTTTCAAAGCTTAAAATATTTTTGAACAAACTCGAGTTCACGTTCATCGACGCGTGCTTAAACGCCGCATTTGGCGTCATAATCATCTTTATTTTCCTCTCTAGTTTATTAGAAATATTGTTCTTTTCTTTCATTGCTACGATAGCGAGTGTTACGCTCAGGCCTCGTAACTGAAATCCATCGCTCGTTCTGTTCGGATCCTCATCGACTCTCGCCAATAATAAACCTTTTTTCTTCTCGTCCTCGTTCTCGAACAATACAGTCTTTTTTGTGTTCGAATTTCCGTCTTTGAAGTTTTCTATGGCCCATATCTTTACTCTGTAAGCGACTACTTCTTCCCTATTTCTTTCGTTATCGTTATTTTTAGTATTAAATCGTTCTTCTTCTTCTTCTGATTTACTAAAGCCACCAGCAGAATTAGAAGCTATGAAAACTTCTACGTCTTTGCTCTTCTCCAAAATCCTCAACTCGTTCTCTAAGATATCAATTCTTCTCCTCGTTCTGTTATTATTATTGTCTGGGGCGACGTAAACAGTTCGGTCGTCTACGCGTTGCTTCTCGTTAAATATTCCAATCGCTCTACACTCCTCGATGAAGTTTTTACTCATCTTGATATTAATATTAATATTAAATTGATTGTTATTCGTTATTCGTTATTATTGATTGATTGATTGACTGAGCAGAGGGAGCCACATGCTCTCGTTTATTCGTCTTTCACTCTCTCTATCGCGCGCGTACACACGCAAACAAATTTATGAAGGGCACTTTCTTTGATGCGCGTTTTTATCGTTACAACGTATTCGCGTGAAAAAAAAAGAGAACACGAGCGAAGTGTGCACGAGGATGAACGAAATACGAAGAATATCGCACAGAATTTTTTACGATTAAAATTAATCATCTAATCCTAATAAAGACCAATCTATCATTTGGAGCGTTTGCGAGGCTACATTTCCAGGGTTATTCTTCGTTTGCGCGGTCGTTTTGTTAGAATATGGTCGAACGAAACTCACGAGAATATCCGTCTCGTATTTTTTCTCGAGTCTATGCACAAACATCGAAATCGTTACGCTTTCGTTTACGTCGTTGCCGTTTTCGTCCTTTGAGGGCACGAGACAATTTTCTTCTTCAGCGAAAGAGATCCACTCGCACTTATCTTTCGTATAATCGAATGTCGTTTGAGTGCGTTCGCTCGTGCTCGACTCTTTATTTATTTCTTCTTCTTCTTCTTCTTCCTCATCAATTGGTAAAGTCATTAAACTTCCCATCGTTTCATGATCAACTCTATCTTCTACTACTTCACAGCTATTTTCAAACATTGAGCACAGTTTCGACACTACTGCTGCTTTTTTTTTATTTCCTTTTTCTTCCTCTATTTCAGTCGTTACGAACCTCCAATCCCTCGTCGTCGTCGTCGTTGTTTCCGAAGTTCTTTGTACGTCCATCAATTCTTTCAAGTCTTCTAAATAAAACTTGGCCAAGTTATCTTCCGCGCGCACTTTACTTGAATCTATTTTAGTCACCTCATCGCCAATGCTTTCCACAATCTCTACGCAAATCATAGACGGACGAAGTTTCTTCTTCTTCTTCTCTACTACTACTACTTCTGCTTCTACCGCTACTTCTTCTTCTCCTCCAAAATCACTGAACATCTCTTGATTATCCGGCACTGGTCTATAATCGGAAACATCGATCCATTCCAACGGTATCAAAACTGTCATCGCGTTGCCGAAAATCGCAACTTGCTTATATTCGAAACTCATCACTTATTTCTCTCTCTCTCTTTCTCGCTCTTGATGCGATACTATTATTGTAACGCGTGCACAGGGTATAAAAAATTAATTCGCTCGCTCTGTTTGATGATGCTGAAAACGAAAACACAGCAAACTGGAAAAAAGCAAGAAAAAAAAAATTAGCAGCATCTCAGCCAGCAGTCAGCTGTCAGCCAGCTGGCCATCAGGCAGCTGCTGCTGAAGGATGAAAAACAGAGGTAAAAAAAGCCCTTTCTCCAATCGAGCTACTCACACGTGAAGTCGTCATTAAATCTCAATATGCCGAAAAAACGCAGAGCTAACGGACGCAACAAACCTGCGGGAGCCAGAGGACACGTACGTAATACTGTTTATGATTAGAATATAATTTGGAAGACGACTTATATGGACGTTCGCGTGTCTATCGTTTTTTATTTTTTATGCAAGCGCTTTAGCGCACGCGTAAAAGTATTGAAAATTCCTTTTGAAATTTTGTTTTACGCGCGAGCAATCGTGTTTATTGTCAACATCTCTATATCGCGCGCGCGCGAATTATCTCGAGTGAAAAGAAGATCAGAAACTGATGAATTATGTATTGTTTTTCTTACACGCACGTGTACATATATCATAACAGGTCAAACGCGTGTTCTGTGAATCTTCCGGCGCCATGGTCCCAAAAGACAAAGCTGTCAAGCGCTTCATCGTACGAAACATGGTCGAATCTGCTGCGATTCGCGACTTGCAAGAAGCTTGCGCGTACGAAACATACACATTGCCGAAGATGTACAGAAAGGTTCACTACTCGATCTCAGCTGCGATTCACAGTAAAGTTGTGAGAGTAAGATCTAGAGAAGCGAGAAGAATTAGAGAACCGCCTCGTAGAGCACCGAGAAAGCAAGAATAAATTAAATTAAATAACGTGCGTGTTCAAAGATTTGTGTTAGAACGTAGAAGAGAGGGAGAGTAAATGGTTAACGAAAGAAGATTAGGTGCTTTTGTAGATATATATATATATAAACTAACATACATATATATGTAGAGAGTGTTTTAATGACTTGAGATCCGTATATTCATATAGTATTATATAATTGATATCAAACTCTGTATATTTTTGTTATTCACGCTGCGTCGTCATCGGTCTCAAGGGAACCATAACATCGACGGTTGGTTCAGCTAATAATGACTCTGGAGATATGTACTTCGGCACTCCACCTCCAAAATCTCTCGATACACCACCGTGAATAAAATCGGCTCCAAATAGGTACCAAGTACCGACCGTGATTACAGATATCACCGCTATGAGAGGCGCAAACGATATCGTCGACGTCAAGGCAAGTTTCAAGAGCTCAGCAGCTCGAGTCGGAAAACCTTCCAAACCTTCGCTATTTAATAGTCGCGATTTCTTCAATTGATCATCTTCTTCTTCTTTACTATTTTCTTGTGCAAACTTTGGAGGCGGTCTAGGAGCGAAGGTGTTGCTATTATTATTGGCATCCGCAAACGGTGATTTCACTTTGCTTTTGGCCTTATTGAAAGCGTTTCCAAACGGATTTTCTCCGGAGTCGCTTCGTTCATCATCATCATCATCGCTTTTTATATCCGACGCTTCTTTTATACCTCGTTTTTTCAACTCTTCAGCGAATGACATCGAAACGTTATTATTGGCATCGTCGTCGTCGTTACTACTCGCTGCTGTTTTAATTCGCGAATAACCACCCTTGCTCGTCGTCGTCGTCGTCATATTTTTACGATGCAGTAGAAGACGACGTGCTAGTACATGATTGTTAGCACTGGTGCTACGTTCGCTTAAATACGATGATTTCGTTCTTCTCGTTGTCGTCGTCGAACAACAAAACGAAGAGTGCGTACGCTGTTGCGTTGTTGTTAAAGTAAACATTCGTGTGTGTGTTTTTTATGACGCGATTCGTGCGGATTTTCTTGTTCTTTTTAATCAATCCTCAGAAAGTCAGAATAATGCAATAATCCTCGGTCTTCCATTAATTATAACGCGGCTTTCACTCTGTAAAGATTCATATTATTTCAATTCAACTACAATTTTTCCTTTTAAAGATGGGTTCAATAAAGCCGCATGCGCTTCGCCGACGCTTTGCAAACCGAAGAACTGACGCTCGTTGCATACTTTCACGGATAGAAGACCTCGATTAACTAAATATTCGATGAGATTCGTGGCGTCGAGATCGTTAGTATTGGCGTAACCCCAATCATAACCAACATCGTATTGAAGTCGAGAGAAGGTTTTTTCACGTAAGAGCTCGAGAGAAGCTTGAGCGGTTCCAAGGACAACGCCAGATTCACCGACGAGCTGCGCCATTTCACCATGCAATGTAATGTAAGTTCCAGTGCCTTTCTTCAAAGCCATCATGGCTTGATACTTTGTCTTTGACGTACCAACGGTATCAATGGCAACGTCAAAAGACGGTTCAGAATCGTACACGAATTGCGCACTTTTTAAAAAGCCGCCACCACCTTCGTCTTCTTTCGCAGGCACTTTTTCATCAGCATTTCTATTTCTATCACTATCATCATCACTAATATTTTTAGGCGAAGTTGATGCATATCCAATCACGCGTTCGACGCCTATTTCTTTCAATAAATCCTCGCTTGCCTTACTCGCGGTCACAACGACGTTGCTCGCAAAGCCGCCTCTCAAAGCTATCCTAGAAATGCACTCTCCAACTGCACTTCCACCTCCAAATACCAGAACTCTTTTCGGATTCTTCCTATCCACGCATTCACTCGTGCGTAAACATGCGTATGCCGTATATGCCGCAAATGGTATTGCACACGCCTCTTTGTGTGTCAAACTCGCCGGTTTCCGCATCAAAGTTTTTGCGTCTACGACAACATACTCTGAATACGCCCCGTTCCTAAAATCTGCCGCAGCTATTGCTCCAAACACTTCATCTCCAACCTTGAATTTTCTATTACTCTGTATCTTTGCTCCTCCTCCTCCTCCTCCTATACTTACAATCTCTCCGCTAAAATCTTTCCCAAGTACGACTTCGTTCTTTTCTTCATCTAACTTAGTGCCTAAAAACTTCTTCAAGTACCCTTTCGAGACTTCAATATCTAACGGATTCACCGCAAACGCTTTGACTTTCACTAAAATCTTATTCTTATTCAAGAAGATCTTATTGCTATTGTTATTTGTATCTTCTTCTTCTTCTTCTTCTTTTTCTTTCTGATTAATAATTGATGCCGCCGCGGAAGGGAAAAATAAATCTCGTTTTTTGCATTTTACTTCAACAAAGTTCACTCCGAAAACTCCGACTGAAATATCCTCGTTCTTCTTCTTTTTCTTCTTCTTCGTGTTATTATCATTATCATTATCATTATTCTCGCAATCTTCGCTTGTTTTCTTTGAAACATATTCTCTCAGCACAATTTTCTTATAATACTTTTCCTCAACATCGTCGTCGCCGTTGTCGTCGTCTTCATTTTTTTTATTATCAAGTTGTTGTTGTTTCGTCGTCACGAAAGAAGAACCACTCGTTGATGAAGTTGATAGATGATGATTGTTTACACACGAGGAAGATGTTGTTGAATTGAAGAGGATCTGCCGTCGTAAAAGTAGTAACAGAGAAGCTCCTTGCGTGTTTTTCGTCAGTAAAGAGTTTCTGCGGAGCATACCGATTAAATAGTAAAGCGCCTTATTGTGTGTGAAGTGTTGCAAAATGAAATACGTTTGTTGTTTGGATTTATTATATTTTATATAGCCATGCTTGAAAATTTCTATTCATCACTACTGACACTCTCGTTATTAGTAACAGACGAAGGTGGCGCTGCTTGTTCGTTTTTGACCAAGTTTTCTGAACCTTTGACGACTTTCATGCTCACGATTTCATCGTCAACTTTTAAGTCGCGCAATAATTCTTGGTTATCGACGACGTAGCCAAAGATGGAATACCTCCCATCTAAAATGTTCGTACCAGACGGTGTCAATTCGGATTCACGCAAGAGAAAGAAGAACTGTGAACTCGCGGAGTTGTTATCGGCTTCTCTTCTCGCCATGGCTAACGTGCCAAATGCGTTGAAGGGTAAAACTGGTTGTTCACGGTACATGCCGTTTTCCTCAAACGTGAAATCGTATTCTGGAGCCTTTTTCTTCATGAACGAGCTTTCGGGCATAATTTCCAAAGGTACTGAGCGTTCCTTGCCCGTGGCTGGATCAATGTAGCCATCTACCCCCTTTGGTGCGTTCTCTGGTTTCCCAGATTGTACAACAAAGCCATCCGAACGTTGAATCTTCATCCCGTCATAAAATTTCTTCTGTATCAAATCTGTAAAGTTCCCTGCTGAGACCGGAGCGTTATACCCGTCCAAAACGATCGTAAGCTTGCCACCATTAGTTACCGCGTTATCTTTAATCTTCACTTGCATTTCAACCGTCGCTCTTCCTTCTAGTCTTGGCAACGTCGTATTGTATGGTGCAGGAACCTTATAAGGGAACTCGCTCACTAAAGCCTCTTCGATCTTTGTCACTAAACTTAAGCACTTCTGCTGCGCAATCGGCACTTCTTGTTTATCTTTATTTGCCACAATCGTTTGAAAATCTTCCAATTCCGTTTGCAAAGATTTCAAATACCCTTTCACGGCATCTTTTGCAGCGGTTGTTTTAGCTTTGTCCACTATTTTGTCTCCCTCATTCTTCACCACTCGCAACGACTTATTCACGCTATCCTCGACGCCCGAGAATTTAACGCCCGGAACTCGCAAGTCGTCCGAAATCGTTTCAAGCGCTTTCTGAATTTGTCGAATTTCCTTGCAATCGATCGGTAACGCGTTTCTTAACAAAGCTCGAGCGTTCGTCACCGGATTCGCTTGTAAACCAGCGAGTTCAGAGAGAGCTGGATTCTCCACCAATAAGAGCGACGACGCTTCCGCAGCAGTGTTACTATTAGTAAAAGTTAAAGAAGCTGTTAATAAACTGAACGATAAACTTAACGCGGTTGCACCGGAGAATATTTTTTTCACGTTATTATTATTTTCTTGTTCATATTTCAAAGCGTTCGTCGTCGTCGTCGTTGACTTTCTTCTATTCCTCCTTACTGCAGTCGACGACGTCTCTGACGATGATTTTACTAATAAAAGCGATTTCGAATTCGATTTCGATTTCGATGATGATGTTTGTTGTTGTTCTCGCTTTCTATTGCTATTGATAGAAGAAGAATACGAAGAGGCTAACGAGCATTGCATCACGAGCGCACTCATCTATTTTATTTAGATATATTATTTACGTACGTTTTTGGTTTCTTATTATGTGGCTGTTGTCTTCTTCTTCTTCTTCTTCTTCTCCTTATCTCGTCCATCACTTGCTGCTGCCGACTGCTGCTGCTGTGGCTGATCAGCAGCGGGAACATCATGCAGTATACTACTAATAATAAGAATGGTTTTCACTTTTTCTTCAGCGGATCCATCGGAACACAACACATCGCTCGCGGATAAATAAACCAAGCTATCTTTCACCTTCGCGAAGAAGTACTATAAATTCGTATCGCGTGCTATGACTGATACGGTCGGTACTAATAAAGATGTTGACAATAAAAAGATATTTGATTGCTTGAGAGCGATCGAACGCGCGTTTCCAAATCACGAGCGATTTACTGTCGGTGATTTGTTCTTAATAGTACCAGAGTTTCCTGGAGGGTATGTCAGTCTGCGCGAGATTGTGATATCGGCAGCCTCTCGATGCGATGCTTTAGTAGAAACGACGACGACGACGACGACGACGAAAGATGGAGAAGAAGAGGAAGAGGAAGAAGAAGGAATCGAAACCGAAATCGAAGAAGAATTCGAGCAAAGAAGTAATAACAACAGGAGTAGCAGTGTTAGTACGACGAGCGGACGACGAAGAAGGTTCGACGTCGTGTTTAGCTTTCCAAGATACTCCAGGCAAATTATCATGGCCAGAGACGCACAATTCAAAGCTTCTCTGTTAAGAAGAAGAGCGTTTCGATCGTTGTACACGTTTTTAAGGATTAGTTTTAGTTTGATGTTGATCATATCAGTCGTCGTAGTCGCTTTAGCGCTGATTGCGATGCTTATTTTAGTTCTAGCGAATGGACGAGGCGATAGTCGAGGCGGTGGTGGTGGAGATATTCCGTTATTTACGCCTGGTTACGGACCAGGAGGTGGACCGGGAGGTGGTGGAAACATGGACGGTTTTTGGATGTATTTATACATGAGAGATATCATGTGGCTCTCCTATTGGGACGATTTAGAACGAAGACGCGTTTATTTGAATGGGGACTTGTATAACAATAGCGGCATCGTAACCGGCGTACCGGTTAAACAAGGAAGAGATGGTGGTGCTGGAGATGGTGGTGGAGGAGATGATGACGATAACGGCGGGCCTAATAATAACAATAATAATAACAATTTTCCAGATCCAGATATTTATAGGCGATCTATGATTGCGGAGGAAGATGACCACGAAGAAGACGAGAGCAATAAAACAAAAGAATTATCGTTCATCGAATCAATTTATGCGTTTGTTTTCGGAAGAGGAGATCCGAATGAGTTTTTAGAGCACGAAAGATCTAAAGCAATTTCTCAGCTTTTAAGGGTAAATCAAGGTGTTGTATTTGCAGAACAACTTGCGTCTTTCACAGATGTGTTTTTACTCGAAAAGAAAGATCGACGAAAAGCGTCTTCAGATTTTTCTGCGTTTTTTTCTTTTCGAAATAAACGCGATAAAAAAGACGATGCTATAAACTCAAATATAGATATTCGCGAAGAGCGGCAACACGAAGGATACGTTTTAAGAATCTTGGCGCAATTTCATGGTTACGCAGAAGCAAACGACTATGGTCGCCTCGTTTACATCTTTCCATCATTTCAAGTAACGGCTGAACAAACAACAGATGCGCAAATTGCAAAGTTCGCCCCTCCTCCGATACCGCCGCCGATATACGAAAAGAAAAAGCCAGTGTTTGAATTCGGAGTCAAAGGTCCGTTAGTAGTTTTCACGGGAGTATTCAACATTTTTTTGTTACTTTTATTTTATCAAGTGGGTGGACTTGATTTCAAAGCGCCTCGAAGAACAGTTACTAGAGCACAGATGAGAAAATCGATGGGACGCCGTGGCGGACAATTTTCAGAGCAGCAAAAAAACAATCTCTTGACAGCTGGACCGGAAGACGAAGAAATTATCGTCGAGCAACCGCCAGCATTGATTGCATTTTTTGAGATTTTTCCTAAACTCGCGCAGTTTTTATATGCACCGATGTTGATGTATGCAATCTTTTTTTTCTTATTTCCATTGTTTCGAGCGTTTTTCATCTCAAGAGAAAATAAGGCAATTGCGCGACGTAACGCAATTCGTAAAGTAAGAGCAAAAGAAGCGTTATTGATGTGTGTGGAGGCGTGTGAAGAGAAGCGGGATATGGCTTTGAAGCGTAGAAAAAGAGAAAGTGTTTTCAAAGGTGGTGAAGCTTCGTATGCGAACGTTTAGTTATACTAGGTATTCTGGTGTGTAAAATAGAGAGAGATTCGTACAGCAGCACGACGGGTGTGGTTCCTGCTGCTGCTCCTGTTGTTCATCTCCTTCTTGTTCTTGTTGTGGTGGTGCGTCGCCTGCGACGTCCATCACTTCTTCTTGTTCGTACGAGTATGAATTATACAAGGCCGCGTCCCTAAAAATTTAAGTGTCCGCGAACTTTTTTCTCTTACATACTGGTACTAGTACAAGTTACACTTTATAAATATTTTAAAAGAATAA
>Ga0115004_10005468_pt1 | contig 10027 bp, 6 predicted proteins | sample ArcticOcean_MG_C_10_FD_88737 | JGI IMG/M metagenome (GOLD analysis project Ga0115004, IMG submission 88737) | Marine microbial communities from western Arctic Ocean - ArcticOcean_MG_CB11_90 | ecosystem: Environmental > Aquatic > Marine > Oceanic | place: Arctic Ocean: Canada Basin | collected... | reverse complement strand
GTTTAAAAAAGATATTGTGCATGAAGAAAAAGCCACAAAGTATTTGAAAACTTATATAAAAAAAAAGGAAAAATTCGGCTTTATGTATTATGGAGAAAAGAATAAAAATAAATGACTAATGATCTTAAAAGTCTAATAGAAATAGAAGAGACAAAATTAAATATTCTTCTAGAGGATTTAAGTAGCAAAACTCAAGAATATCTATCAAAAAGATTCGAAATAGATCAAAAATCTATTGAATTAAGTCAGATCAGGAAGGATGTCTACAGTCTTCAACTTAACCAATATCGTTATCTTTGTGATTGTACAACCAGCTCTAATTATTCTATTTTATGTACTGTGGAAAAAAAGAGAAGTAAAAATAGATAAATAAGCAATACAATTCAAAATAAATATTTTTTAGGTTGAATAAGTTCATAATATAAAATCTAATATATTGATGTATGAAAACTTAGACGCCCTAAGGTCTTTTTTGGCTCTTTCATTAATTGATCAAAAATTTCATGACGACGAATTTTCATTTATCTCAGATATTGCCATAGAAGAGCTTGAACTTTCAAAGCAAGATGTAATTAAAGAAAAAAAAGCTTTAGAAGGTTTGGCTAAAAAGGATTTGGAAAAAATTTTTAATGAATTTGTAGATCTCGTTCCAGACAGGGAAAAAGATTATTTTTTTGATTTATACACACGCCTTTCTATTGTTGACACCTTTCTTCACGAAGATGAGATAGAAATTCTTTCAAACTTAGAAAAAAAATGGAATGTTTTTAGATCAAACTCGAAAGCGATAAAATTAGACAAAATTCAAAAAGATATTGTAGAAGCAAAAAAAAATGAAAGATTGCTTGTTATAGCACCTCCAGGATGTGGTAAAACTGCAGTAGCTGCAGAGAGATGTTTAAATTTAGCAAAAGTTCAAAATGTTCAAACATCTAATATACTTGTCCTGAGCTTTTCTAGAAATGCAGTTAAGGAGTTTAGAGATAGAATTGAAACAAAATCAGATTTAAAAACCGAACCTATAAAGCTATCAACTATTGATCAGCAAGCTTTTTCATTTTTAAGAGGATGGGGTGACCTTGAAACAAAAAAGTATTTAGAAAAAGGTTATGAATATAATATTACAGAATTCAAAAATAAACTTATTGATAAGAATCAAGACATAATTAATGATTTAAAAAATTTTCAACACATTATCATTGATGAGGCACAAGATATTACAGGTGAAAGGTCCTTGCTAGTTCAGGAAATTATAAAAAATTTAGATAAGCAATGTGGTGTTACAGTATTTGGAGATCCCCACCAAGCAATTTTTAGCTGGACAGATGAGGAAGGCTCTAAAAAAGAAGGAGAATTGTTATTTTTAGATTCTTTAAAAAATCTAAAATTTAAAATAAAAGAATTAAATAAAATTTATCGTACAAATAATGAAGAATTAGAAAATATATTTAAAAAATTTAGGCTACCTTTTGTCGAACTTAAAGAAAACCAATCAAAGCACGATTTTCATTTTGATGATTTTAAATCTAAAAAAAATGATCTTTTTCTTAATCACAATATTAGCAGCAAAGGCATTGTTGAAGATATATCTAGTGCTAGAACAAAAAAAAATTTGTTTTTATTCAGAAAAAAATCTGAAATGCTTGCGGCAGCTAACAAGGCATTTGAAAATAAAATTAATGTTGGCTTGAGATTTGGGGGGAGCCCAAATTGCATTTATCCATTTGTGGGCTCTGTCTTTTGTGATTATTTCGAGCGTTTAATATCAAAAAAAACCTTTATTGAAATCTGGTATAAAAAAAAAATTATAGGATCTGCGGGCATTAACGATCCAGAAGTAGCATGGGATTTGCTATTTAAAACAGCGAGAAAAAAAGATGATGTGGATGTTAAAAAATTAAGACATATTTTGAGTCAAAAACCGTCTCTTGATTTGTGTATGAACGATTATGGTTCCAGCCCATTAGTGCTGGGTACTATCCATGCCTCCAAAGGAAGGGAAAGTGAAAGAGTTGTCTGTTATCTTAATAACGATAAAAACGAAAAAAACTCCCAAAATGCAAATTATGAAGAAGAAAAGAAAGTAATGTATGTTGCTGTAACTAGAGCAAGAAATGAAATGAAAGTTAGAAATTTAAGAGAGGATTTTGGTTTTGGTTTGATGCAATCTAGAACAGTGAATTCTGGAAGGGTATATATGGGAAAAAAAACTGCATCTGGCAATCCAATGATGTACACACAATTTGGATTGAGAGACGATCTAGATCATATTAGTCTTGTAAGTGGCAAGGGGTATTATGGACATTCAGGTGAAGATGTTATTGCCATCCAAGATATGCTAGCAGGTAATTTTATTGAGCCTCAAGAGCTAATCATACTTCCAGATTTTGATAAAGAAACACAAGTACTTAAATATAGATGGAGGTATGGATTAAAATTAGAGGATGATGAAGATCCTTTTTTTTTAGGACAGATAAAATCCACATGCTCAAAAGAAATAAGTTCTATATTTAAGGGAATAAGTGGAGGTGATTATTCTACTGCAGTTATCTTTGGAACCTATATTATCGGTACAGCAACCCATGTATTACCAGAGGATCATGCAAGATCAGCAGAGATTTATGAGCCTTATAATAAAACTGGATTTTGGTTGTGCCCAATTGTTGCAGGATGGGGAAGATTAATTTCTAAAAAGAAAAAAACATGGATACCTCGATATTAGATAAAAGACAAATTATAACAAATAGAATCAAAGAAGATTTGATAGGTCCGCTTCAAAAAGAAGAAGTATTAACAGAAAGCCCAACAGATGCATATTTAGTTGGTACGCTATTTCCTGGAAATTTATTTATAGAAGAAGATGAGAATGACAATAGCAAACCAGAGTCTTTCGATGCGGATACAAAAGATGAAGATTCTAAAAGCTTAAGTCCAACAAAAACATCAAGACCATCAAGTATAGGCGTGTCATTTATAATTAAAGAAAAAGATGAAATTGAATTTGTATTGAATTGCGGTGTTTACACATTTTTTGAAGAAGAAATTAAAGAACAAAAAAAGAAAAAAAGGAAATTTTGGAAGAGACAAGAAATTACTCACACTCAAATATTAAGACTTAATAAAAAACAAGATTATATTAATTTAAATCATGAAAATGATAGAATAAATAATTTACGAATTTGGTACACTAAGAAACAAATCGATAATTTAAATTATATCACTTTAATATTGCTAAACTCTAATACTTTCAACAAAGATCAAGATACTGGAGTTGATTTGGGTGAGAAAAGTTTTTTTCAAGTAAATTTTTATGTAAAAACACAAGATGAATTTTATCCAAAAAATCCAATTGACAAAGAGCAAGAAGATGACGAAAAAGTTTACTCACTAATTTATAGAAATAATCAAGATTATGCGACAGGCTATAATTGTTCAGCTCAGTGGGATTTAAATAATGAAAAAAAAGTTAATTTAATTTCAACTGAATGGATTAATGAACAAAAATCTTATAATGTAAGTTCTCAGGGAGATGAAAGTTATTTTAACGAGGGTAATGAATTTACCACTGAGAACTTTATAACAAAAAATAAAAAAGAAACAATTGCTATACTTTCAAAACTAACTAATGCTTACAAAAATTGGATTTCAGACTTAAATAATGAAAAAAATTATAATAATTTTTTAAGAGAACAAGTAAAAAAAAATATTAGCAATTGCGAAGTTGCCTTGAAAAGAATAAGCCAGGGTATTGCTCTTCTAAAAAATAACGACCAGTCTTTTTTGGCATTTCAGCTTGCCAACAAAGCCATCCAAAAGCAATTTTATTGGAAAAATAAGGATACAAAGTTTATATGGAGACCGTTTCAAGTAGCCTTTTTTCTTTTGAATTTAGAGTCAATATCAAACGAACAAAGCAAAGATAGAAATATTTTTGATTTGTTGTGGTTTCCAACTGGAGGAGGAAAAACCGAAGCTTATTTGTTCTTATCTGCCTATTTATTATTTTATTCAAGATTAAAGAAATTTTCCAACACCTCATCTGTTCAAATTATGATGAGATATACATTGAGAGTATTAACCATCGATCAATTTACAAGGATATCTGCCTTGATTTCAGCATGTGAAATTATTAGAAAAGAAAATGAAGATAAGTTAGGTGATGATCAAATAAGCCTGGGTCTTTGGGTGGGTCAGTCACAAACAGAAAATTATTTCGAAAATATTATCGACAATCCAAATCATTCTAGGCCTTTAACCAAATGTCCATGCTGTGATAACAATTTGGACTATTCTGAAATCAATGTTGAAAAAAAAGAAATTTTAATTAAATGTGTAAATCCAAATAAAGAGTGTGAAATCAAGATTAGCTTAGCTTGTTTGCCAGTATTTTTTATTGATGAGCTGATCTATAAGAGCAAACCTAGTTTTTTAATTTCAACCATTGATAAGTTTGCACAAATTGCTAGAAAAGATGAAGCTCTTAATTTATTTAGCTCTGAATCAAAAGTATCACTTATTATTCAAGATGAGCTTCATCTAATTGCTGGCCCGTTAGGTACTATAAGTGGATTGTACGAAACTGCAATTGATGAGCTTACTTCACAAAATGGGTTCGGTGCAAAGATGATTGGCTCAACAGCTACTATTAAAAGTGCAAGTAAACAAATTTTAAACTTATATAACCGTGAATCATTTCAGTTTCCTCCACCTGGGCTAAATGCTGATAATTCTTTTTTTGCAAAAGAAGACAAAAATAGTTTTAGAATTTATATTGGAATTTCATCAATAGGAAGAACAGAAAAGTATATGCTTCAAGCTATTACAGCATCTTTATTGCAATCAATAAAAGATAAACAAATAATAGAAGATGAAAATTTCAAAAATTCCTACTCAACTATAGTAGCGTATTTCAATTCTTTAAAAATTCTTTCTGGAGCAACAGCTATGATGGACGAGCAGGTAAGAGATACAATTGATGCAATAGCAGTTAAAAGAATAGAGCAAACAAGATCAGAGAATTTAAACTCTCCTGAGGAGCTAAGTGGGCGTAAGATTTCTTCTGAAATTCCAATTATAAGAGATAACTTAATAAATAGAAAACCTGGTGATGCAGATTTTATAGATATTTTGCTTGCAACCAATATGATTAGTGTTGGGTTGGATATTGGTCGTTTAAATTTAATGATTGTTAATGGACAGCCAAAAACAATGTCTGAATATATACAGGCATCGAGTAGAGTAGGTCGTTCAAAAAACTCAGGTATAATCGTATCTTTATACAACCACTCAAAAGTCAGAGATCGAAACCGCTTTGAGAGCTTTAAACACTGGCACGGAGAAATATATAAAGGAGTTGAAAATACTAGTGTTACCCCCTTTGCATCAAGATCTAGAGATAAGGCACTGCACGTTTTGCTAGTTATTTTGGCTAAAGGTTTGTTAAAAATAAATGACCCAAGTACAATTGGTAAGTATAAAAAAAAAATAATAGAATTAATTTTCCCTATTATTTTAAAAAAAGTTGAGTCCTTGGATCCAATGGAATTAAAAGATACAAAAAAAGAATTAAATAAATTTCTTGATTATTGGGAAGAAAGAGCGCTGCAAGGAAATTTAAAATATTTTTGGCATAAAAAAATTACGCAATCTTTATTAATGTCGTTAGAAGATTTTGCAGCAAAAAAACAATACGATCAAAATTTTAACAGTGAAGAAATAGTCGCTTGGCCAACACCGAATTCAATGAGAGACGTTGAGCCAGGTGTTCAATTTCTATGTAAGGACTATCCAATTCCAGCAAAGAAAAATGTCGAATAACAATAAATTAAATAAGATAAGAAGAAGCCAAACCTTAGCATATGGCCCTGGAGCAATAATAGATTTTACGATGGGACAATCTGGTTCCGGAGCTGTTTCAGCAGTGCATGCATCATTGGACTTGTGGAACGAAAGCAGCAAGTCCAGCTTTTATGCAGACAAACAAACAATTAAGGATGTGAGACTTCAAAGAAAACTAGGCGTATTGGGATTTCGTTTACCTCCTGTAAATCCAGATGACAAGTTCGATAAAAAATCAAAATCATTGTTTGCAGTTCGTTTTCCAAGCTTTTTGATCTGCCCCAATTGTAAAACTATTAAGTATTGGAAGAATTGGGAAAGTATTCCTGGGAACCCTCAAAGAAAATGCCATGAATGTTCTAGCAAATTAGGTAAAAATATTTTTGCCGTGGCCACTAGGTTTATTGTTGCGTGTGAGAACGGACATTTAGATGATTTTCCTTGGCACTACTGGGCTCACAGAGGAAAAAATAATAATTGTGAAGGAGAAAGAAACAGGGATGTTCCTTTGAAGCTACTATCAGAAGAGGGTCAAATGGGAATAGGGGGGTTAAAACTTAAGTGTACTAAATGTAATGTAGTAACAAGTATGAAAGGTATTTTTGACAAGAAGAAAACTTTTAAAAATTTTAAGTGCACGGGAGCAATTCCATGGTTTGAGACAGAAAAATTAAACGTTTTTTACAAAGAAAGTTGCGATTTGGATATGAGAGCATTGCAAAGAGGATCGTCAAATCTTTATTATCCTCTTTTTGAATCCTCAATCATGATACCCCCTTTTGATGACAAGGTTCTTAATAATATTGCTGGAAATATTGATTTAGAAAATTTGTTTACTCAACCAAAAAATTTAGCTGTTCAGCTATTAAAAAGCGTGTTGTCTTTAAAAAACAGTTCTCTAGTGACAGCTCCCGATGGAAAAGAAAGAAGCGAGCACGATATTATGGAAAGATTTAATAAATTAAAAAAAATATTTGAATATTTAGAGAATCCTCAAAATATTAATCTGTATCATCAGGAGTATCAAAGATTTACAGGAGATTATAATGAAATAGAATTTGCAAACTATGAAAAAGATAATGATATGTTTGATATTAGAGAACAAAAAATTAGTGACAAACTGTCAAAATATATATCCAAACTTGTTAAAGTAGTTCGATTGAGGGAAGTAAGGGCCCTAGTAAATTTCGCAAGAATTGAACAGCCTATAAATGCCACAACACATAAATTAATGCCTGGCTCAAAAGATAAAAAATATCAGTTTGGCAAAATGTTCAAAACAGAACCTAGATGGAGACCAGCTATTGAAAACAAAGGTGAAGGAATTTTTGTAAATTTAAATGAAGAGTATTTGAACAAATGGGAAAACAACGAACATATTGTTAAAAGAGCAAATGAAATTCATTTAAAATATGAAAAACAATCCAATGGTGATATTCAAAAAAAAATAACACCGAGGTTTTTGTTGCTCCATACATTGTCACATGCGTTAATTTTAGAATTGGCCAAAGAATGTGGATATTCTGACGCCTCTTTAAGAGAGAGGATTTATGTTACGGATTTGGATAACAACGAAATGTGCGGTATATTAATATTCACATCTTCAAGTGATTCAGAAGGAACTCTAGGAGGATTATCAAGACAAGCCAATCCAGAGAGGTTTGAAAAAATTTTTTTTAATGCAATAGAGTCTCAACAAATATGCTCACAAGACCCGCAGTGTCTAACAGGCATTAAATCAGCTTCTGAAGATTTAAATCATTCAGCGTGTCATTCTTGTATTTTGCTTTCTGAAACTTCATGTGAACTATGGAATCGTTTTTTAGATAGATCAATGATCAGAGGAGATATTGATGGAATTATAAAGCCATTTTTTGAATAATGATATATCCAAGCACATTTCCCTATCCAGACGATCCCAAAAGAAATGCAGAAAAAAAAGTTTATGAAGCGTTAAAAAAAATACCAGATAGCAATGGTTTTGATATTTATTATAATAAAATCATTTATAACGATGCTAATCCTGGACACTTAGTAGATGGAGAAGCAGATTTTATTGTTTTTCATTCAGAGCTAGGTTTTATAGTTGTAGAAGTAAAAGGCGGTATCATTTCTTATGATGCTGAAAAAGATCAATGGTTCACCAAAACACTTAAATCTCAAACCATGTACAAAATAAAAAATCCCTATCTTCAAGCAGTGAGTAATAAATATTCAATTTTAAAAAAATTTAAAGAATTATGGCCCAAAGGATCAGAGCCTAAAATAAATGCAAAAAGAATGATAGTATTTCCAGATGTTTCTTTTCCTGAAAGCTTTTTAGGAATAGGTTTTCCTGACCAATTCTTAGTTTGTGGAGATGCTATTGATAAAATAGAAGGGCATATTTCTAGAATATTTTTGATGAACGAAAGAGGGCCTCATACTATTGAAAAGCCTGGTGAATTGGGAAGAAAAATTTTTCAAGATATGTTTGCTAAAAGTTTTGAGTTTAAAAATTCTATAAAATTGAAAGTTTCCAAAGGAAAGAAATATATTTCAGTTTTAGACGGTCAGCAAAAAGAAATATTATCTTTAACATCAAAAATTAATAGAGCTGCTTTTGAAGGCGGGGCGGGTACCGGGAAAAGTTTTTTATCTGCACAAAAAGCAATAGAATTGTCAGAACAAGGAAATAAAGTAGCCCTAGTGTGTGGAATGAACAAGCCATTCGCAATACACACTAAAGAAGAATTGAAAAACTACAAAAACATTCATGTTGATCATTTTCATGGTTTTTGTAAATTGTTTTTTAAACAAAATAAATCTTTAGATATTCAAAATAATAATACAGCTTATGAAATCTATGAAAATAATTTTTTGGACTCTATAGAAAAAAGCTTGATTAGATTTGATGCTTTAATAGTAGATGAGGCTCAGGATTTAAAAGAAGATTTTATTAATTCTTTACTTTTTTCTCTTAAAGACCCAGATCAAGGAATAGCATTTTTATTCTTTGATAATAATCAAAAAATATACGATTCTAAATTTACATTAAATTCTTTTGTTAAATCTTCATTAACTTTAAATAAGAATTATAGAAATTCTAAGGACATATTTAATCTAAATAAAATTTTTTACTCTGGTTCTGATTTTATTAGTCATGGTCCAGAAGGTGAAATAGTTCAATTTATAGAAGCAAATTCTAACAGTGTATTAAAAAAAAATGTTTTAAAATTGATAAATAGGTACAAGGTAGAAGGTATAAAATATAGTCAAATAGCAGTTTTGACAGGCAACAAGTTTGGAAGATCTTCTGAGTTATTCAAATCTCTACTTAGCGAAAAAGAATTTTTTATTTCTGCTGAGGACCTTAATGTCAGTGGCGTTGTTCTTGATAGTATAAAAAGATTTAAGGGTTTGGAAAAAGACGTTGTAATACTAGTTGAGATTGACGAAATTTTAGACTTTAATCACCTAATGTATATTGGGCTTTCTCGAGCTAGATTGATATTGGATATTATTTCGAATACCAAAGTAATTGAAATGCTAAAGGGTAGTTTAAAAAAAATATAATAGATAAATGAATAAATTTGTCAAAAAAAAAACTTTTAATGATAAGTTTATCCAAAAATCCAAACTATTAAAATGTTTTTCCGCAGTTCCTTTTAAAGAATCTGACTTTAAAAAATTTAAATACAAAACCCCATTAATTTTTTTTTCGCACTTCTGGCAAAAGTATGAAGATTTTAGGAAGGATTATATTGAAAAAAATAATAAACCACCAAACAATCAGTTCTCTGGAGCTGCCCTGGGGATTATTCTTACTTATTTATTTGATAGAGAGGGCATTAAAATAGACAGTATGGACGAAACAATTAAAGAAGTTTCGTTTGTTAAGCCAGATTATATAATTATTTCAAAAAGTAAAAAAAAATTTTTTGTTTCTATTAAAGTTTCAGCAAGAGAAAGATGGAAACAAGCAGACTGGGAAGCAATTAAATACAAGCAAAAATATCCAGATGCTTTTTGTGTTCTCTTAATGAATGATAAGGCGGAGTCTGATAATCTTAAAAAAAATTTACCCCTCATTGATCTTGATAAAATTTACTACGCTGGATCAAAAGATCTTAATAAGTTGATAAAGCTAATTAAGACTTAATTTGTCCTGCAAAATCCAAGTGATCTTGTACTTTTTTTGCTATTTCTT
>Ga0115004_10005465_pt1 | contig 10029 bp, 9 predicted proteins | sample ArcticOcean_MG_C_10_FD_88737 | JGI IMG/M metagenome (GOLD analysis project Ga0115004, IMG submission 88737) | Marine microbial communities from western Arctic Ocean - ArcticOcean_MG_CB11_90 | ecosystem: Environmental > Aquatic > Marine > Oceanic | place: Arctic Ocean: Canada Basin | collected... | reverse complement strand
TAAATATAAAAAATATAAAAAAAAAAAATTAAAAAATTAAATGCAAATTATTTCTGTAATAAATCAAAAGGGTGGGGTTGGAAAAACAACAACTGTCATCAACCTTGCGGCTGGTTTAGCCCAACAAAAAAAGAAAGTTTTAGTAATTGATTTAGATCCACAAGGAAATGCTACTACAGGACTAGGTCTATCTAACTTAGAAAATTCTAATGACACAATTTATGGTGTGTTGAGTGGAACAAGATCGATTACAGAGGTGATAAAAAAAACAGAGTTTGAAAACTTAGATATTATCACTTCTAATGTTGATTTATCAGGACTAGAAGTGGAAACAGCTAGCGATAATGAAAGAGCCTTTATATTAAAGGTTAAATTAGCCTCTTATTTAAATGATTCTAGAGGACATTATGAATATATACTTATCGATTGCCCACCATCACTAAGTTTGCTTACGGTCATGGCGCTGGTATCATCACATTCACTTGTGGTGCCGTTACAGACAGAATTTTTTGCTTTAGAGGGTTTAACACAATTAATGAAGACCATAGAACGGATAAAAGTTAATTTAAATCCAGAATTAAAGATTAGAGGAATTCTTCTGACCATGTATGACAAGAGAAACAAGCTTTCATCACAGGTTGAAAAAGAAGCAAGAGACTATTTTAAGGAAAAAGTTTATCTTACCATTATACCAAGAAACGTAAGACTGTCTGAAGCGCCCTCTCATGGTATGCCAGTTTTAATTTATGACAAGTCTTGCCCTGGTAGTAAGTCATATTTTAGTTTCACAGATGAATTTATCAATCAAGAACAAAAAATAGGGAGTGTAGTATAATGGATACAAACAAAATAAAAAAAGGTTTGGGCAGAGGTTTGTCATCCTTAATAGGTGAAACAAAAGTTGAAATAAATATTAATAAAGTTTCCATAAGCGACCTAGTAAGTAATAAATTCCAACCAAGAAAAATATTTGATGAAGACAGCTTGATAGAACTAACAAACTCAATAAAAGAGAGAGGCATTATTCAGCCAATTATCGTTAGAAAAGCTAGTGAAGATAGTGCAAAATATGAAATAATTGCTGGAGAGAGAAGGTGGTTAGCAGCACAAAAAGCAGGGTTACATGAGGTTCCCGTTGTAATTACTGATGTAGATGACTTAAAATCTTTAGAATTTGCTATTGTTGAAAATGTTCAAAGAAATGATCTAAACGCAATTGAAGAAGCGCGCGGCTATCAACGACTTATTGAAGAATTTTCATATGATCAAGAAAGAGTTGCACAATTTATTGGTAAAAGCCGTAGTCATATAGCTAACTTTTTAAGATTATTAGGCTTACCAGAAACAGTGTTAAAATTAATAGAAACCCAAAAATTAACCCCAGGTCATGCAAAAATTTTAGTTGGATTGGATAATGCAGAATTTGTTGCAAATAAAATAGTTGAAAAAAAACTTTCCGTTAGACAAGCAGAAAATTTTGTAAAAATATTTAAAATAAAAAAGCAATCAGTCAGAGTATCTAAGGATATAAATTTAGAAGGCCTAGAATCTTCTATACGAGAAAAAATTGGACTTAATGTTTTGATTAAAAATAAAAAAAATAATACTGGGTCTTTGATTTTAGAATATAAGGATCTTGATCAACTGAATAAAATAATCGAAATTATAAAATCTAATTACTAGTTTTTTTTGAATTATTAATTATGAAATTTGATAATATATTTTTTGCCATATTTGAATTTTTTTTGATTAATAGCTCAATTTCATTACTCTCATAAATTAAACACTTTAATTCATTTTTCCCCCATGACTTTATTTGTTGTGTTACAAGAGGTTTGTCTTTCCAAAAAATTGGTGGTTTAAATAAAGAAACTGCCTGGTCAATACTATTTTTTTCATCAACTAATTCATAAATTTTTACTAATCTTTTTAACTTTGCTAATAATGTTCTAATGATTACTATATTGTCTTCATCAGAATAGTTATTTTCACTTAAAATAGTGACAGTTTTCTTAGTATTTTTAGCAAGAGAATGGTCGACAAGTTCTGAAGCGTTATAGTTATCTGCAAGGTTTGTTAATTTAATTATTTCTTGAATTCCTATGCTTTTTTTATTCAAAGAAAAATTTTCAATTTTTTCCAATTCATTATTTAAGTTTTTCCTATCACCTCTGCTTCTTTCTATTAAAATATTTATTAATTGTTGAGAGATTGGAATTTTTTTATTTCTAAAAAATTGGCTGATTATAGAATTTAAAGTTTGATTATTGTCCTCATAAAATGGAGCACACAAAAGAGACTTTTCCTTTTCAAAAAGTTTTCGTAATGTTGATTTTTTTTCAAGATTTTTTGAATTTAAAATAAACTGAATGTCTTGTGGATTTTTTTCTATTAATTCTTCTATAACTGTTTTAATTTTATCAGTAGTTCTGTTTATAATTATGAGCTTTTCATTATCAAAAAAAGATTTTGTAAGTACACTATTAAAAAAACTATTTATATTGTCTAATATTTCTTTTTCTTCATATCTATAAATTTTATCTGAGTAATTTTTTTCAAATAAATTCTTTATAATTTCTTCTTTTAGGCCCTCATTACTTCCATAAAATAAAAAAAAACGATTTTTTATTAAGTTAATTTTTGAAAGTTCAAAAGACTTAACAATCATCTGCTAAAACGTTAAAAAAATAAAAATTTCTTCAATAATTTGATCAATTAAATTTGTTTCTACATCATTTTGATATTGAGAAAGATCATATTTATTTTCAGTATTATTGTATGTAAAATTAGAAGTAAAATTTTTTGTTTTAAAAACCTTGTCTTCGTTTATCAATGAAACAACCACATCAACTTTTAAATTATAAACTGAGGTTTTACCTTTGCTATCTTTTGAAACGGACACCAATGATTTGGAGCTATTTATTTTTAATTTATATCCATTAGTCTTGGTCTGTTTTTTTAGATTTAAAGCTGAAAGAATTTTTCTATTTATTCCTTTGTTACCTTCCGTTTGAAAACTTTGTATTGCAGTATTAAAATTTTCTTTCTTCGAATATATTGCTTCATAACCACAGCTACCTAGTGAAAGTATTACTATGCATATAAAAATTTGTTTCATTATTTTCATTTTGTAATCAAATTTATTAGTTTATCCTTTATAAAGATACTTTTAACTATATTAGAACCAACTAAAAATTTATTTAACTCTTTTGTTTGTTTAATTTTTTCTATCAAATTTTTTTCTCCAAAACTTTTTTTAGTTGAAATTAAACCTCTTTTTTTGCCATTAATTTGAACCACTATATCAAAAATTTTATTGTTAAGATATTCATTATTAATTACTGGCCAAGTATAAGTTTTACTGTCAGATATTTCATTTAGGCATTCTGTTGCTAGATGTGGAACTATTGGAATCATGACCGTTAAAATTTTTTCATAATTATCTATCAAATTTTTAATTGCTAAATCATCACTTAATGTTTTATTAAAAAAATTATAAATTTCATGTAAATTTGCAATAATTACGTTGTAGCTAAATTTATTTAAACTTAGGTTAATTTTATTTAACATTTGATTGGTAAATTCTTCAACAGCATCATCAAATAATAATGTGTTACTTTCTTTAAGTGATGGGAGTTTTTGTACAATTTTTTTGTGTAGGGCCCAAAACTTCTGTATAAATTTATACGAAGCAACCATACCTTGCTCTGACCATTGTACATCTTTTTCAGGAGGACTGTCAGACAGAATAAAAAGCCTTACTGCATCAGCTCCATAACTTTTTATCATCTGCTCTGGATCAACCGTATTTTTCTTTGACTTAGACATAGACTCAGAAGGACCTACAATAATTTTTTCTGAAGTATTATCCTTGCTATAATAATTTTTACCATCTTCTGAAATAATTTCATCAAGGCTCAACCATTTATTATTTTTATCTTTGTATGTTTCGTGACAAACCATTCCTTGAGTAAACAAACCTTTAAATGGTTCTTTAAAATTAATATTTTCATTTTTATAATTTAAAGCTCTAGTAAAGAATCTCGAATATAAAAGGTGTAATATTGCGTGCTCAACTCCGCCAATATATTGATCTACAGGCATCCAGTAATTAATTTCTTCAACATCAAAACCACTTACCTCATATTTTGGGGAGCAAAACCTTAAAAAATACCAAGAAGAATCCACAAAAGTATCTAAAGTGTCTGTTTCTAAGACACATTCTTCACCATCAATAGTAATTTTTTTCCAATCTTTTTGGTGTTCTAAGGGATTACCTTTTGTATTAAGGTTAATATTTTCAGGGAGCCTAATAGGAAGTTGATCTAATGGAATTTTTATAATTTTATTATTTTTATTATAGGCAATTGGAATTGGACATCCCCAATATCTTTGTCTAGAAACTCCCCAGTCTTTCAATCTAAAGTTAATTTTCTGTTTACCTATTTTTCTTTCTTCAATTATTTTTATAGCTTCTGTTATTGATTGCTCTGGAACTTTTAAGCCATCTAAAAATTGAGAATTAAAAATAACACCTGGGCCAGTATAGGCCTCTTTTTGAACTCTAAAATCATTTTCTTCAGCAGAGGGTTTTACAACAGGAACTACATCTAAATTATATTTTAAAGCAAAATCTAAATCTCTTTGATCGTGAGCTGGGCACCCAAATATCGCACCAAAACCGTAGTCCATTAATACAAAGTTTGCAAAATAAACAGGAACTTTATGAGTTGCATCAAATGGATTGATTGCAATTAAATTACTTTTAAACCCGATTTTTTCGGCCTGCGCAATAGATTCTTCAGTTGTACCTGTTTTAGAACACTTGTTCTTAAATTCTATAAATTCTTTATCGTTATCATATAATTTAGATATTGGATGATCTACAGATATTGCTAAGAATGAAAGGCCAAACAAAGTGTCAGGTCTAGTAGTGAAGCAACTAATTTTTTTAATTGTTGAATTACCTTCAATTTTAAAATCTAATTCACAGCCAAAGGATTTACCAATCCAATTTTTTTGCATAATTTTAACTTTATTTGGCCACTCATCAAGATGATCGAGACCTTCAAGAAGATCTTCGGAAAATTTGGATATACTAAAAAACCACTGGTTTAATTTTTTTCTTTGTACTGCTGCACCAGATCTCCATCCCTTTCCATCTATCACTTGCTCGTTGGCTAAAACAGTTTCATCAACTGGATCCCAGTTAACATAATTTTCTTTTCTATAAACTAATCCTTTGTCATAAAGTTCCAAAAAAAATTGTTGTTGATATTTGTAGTAATCCTGAGAACATGTAGATATCTCTCTGTTCCAATCAATAGAAAGGCCTAATTTTTTAAGTTGGCTTTTCATTATATAAATATTTTTTTCAGTCCACTCTTTAGGGTCTAAGTTGTTTTGACGAGCAGCATTTTCAGCTGGCATGCCGAAAGAATCCCAACCCATTGGATGTAGAACGTTGTATCCTTGTAGAGATTTGTATCGAGCCAAAACATCACCAATAGTATAATTTCTAACATGGCCCATATGAATTCTACCAGATGGGTAAGGAAACATCTCTAAACAATAAAATTTTTTTTTACTTTTTATTATTTTAGCTTCAAAGCTTTTATTTTTTTCCCAATATTCTTGCCATTTTTTTTCAACAATTTTGAAATTATATCTTTCGAGTTCCATTCTAAATAATCTAATTTATTAGATACTAAATTAATTGCTTAAAAGTTTTTTGGTAGCTTAATTGGGTTGCTATCTTTTTTATTTTTCGCAATACTTTGTTTTTTAATTTGTGCTGCTTTTTTTAAAATAGAAAATTTAATTTCATTATTTAAATTATTTTCAATTTTATTTATTTTGCAATTATTCTGGGTGTTACATTTTTTTTTATGAATTGTAATATCAATTGCATCTGATCTAATTTCATTTGTTAAAAATCTAACTGTAATTTTTATTTGATCGTTTGTACTACCGTCGCTAAACCAATCAGTAACAATAACACCACCTGCATAATCAACATTTCCCAGTGGTGCAAAATCTAATTTATCTAAAGTCGCTCTCCATAAAGGATTAGACGAAGCAAATTGAAAATCACCACCAGACTTTTTCCCAAGATTTGAAAGTCTAAAACCTTTACCTTCTTCCATATTTTTTTTAACTCTTTCAGTAGCATTTGTGGGAATTTGTCTAGCATCAGTTTTTTTATAAATTCCGCAAGAACTAAGAAACAAAGCGTATAACAAAAAGAGGGGTAAAATTTTTTTATAATAAATAGACATAGTTTTTTAATTGATTTATATAATTTTCCTACTTACTATCATCTTTATAACGAATATTGTAAAAATGAAAAACAGCTCTAAAATGTGACAATTTTACAACAAAATGCTAAAAAAGTTATAAAAACTAATAAAAGTCATGATAAAATATGAATTGAGGGTAAGTTGTGGGAATTCATATATGAAAACAATAACAAAAGGAAAAAACATGAATAACTTTAAAAAAGTAGGTTTAACAGCTTTAGCTGGTTCTCTTGCTGCAATCTCAGCACAAGCTGCTGAAATGTCAGTAAATGGTGCTACGATGTTAACTTATACGTCTGAACACAGTTCAGAAACTACTGGTAACCCGTTTGGAATGAAAACTAACCTAGGCTTCACAGCTTCAGGAGAAGTTAACGGATACACTGTATCTTACATGCAAACATCTGTAGACCAATTTGCTGGTATGTCATCAGCTAGATTATCTGTTGATATGGGTGATATGGGAACAATCGCATTTGACCAAGGTTCTGGATCAGGTCTTGCAACTATCGATGATAAAACACCGACTGCTGCTGAAGAAATCTGGGATGGTTTAGATGGACTTACAGTAGGTGGTTTAGTTGGTGCAGCTGGTAATTCAGGTGTATTTAACTACAAACAAACATACGCTGGTGTTGCATTTAACGGTGCTATAAGAAAAGGTTCAGGAACTAAGAACGCTGATGGCGCTTCTTCTGGAGCTGGTCAAGGAGCATGGGACTTTGCATTAACTACTGACGGATCTGCAATGGGTATCGATGGTGTTACTATCGGTGGTGGTTATGGTGAAGCTGAAGCTGGTGCAGGTAATGCTGGAAGCGATAAAAATGAACATTCAACTTTGTTTGCTAACTATTCAGTTGGACCTGTTACTTTTGGAGCGCAAGTTTCAAAAATTGATAACGGTGCATCAACAGCAACAGATGAAAATGCTCAAGCTTGGGGTATCTCATTTAACGTAAACGAAAATCTTTCTGTATCTTACGGTGAGAGAGATGTTGAATACGATAATGATACTGCAGCTGACGTTACTGAAAACGGCGAAGGTATCGCTGTGGCTTATACTATGGGATCTATGAAGATTGCTGGTAACAGAAACGAAGTGTCTAACAACAACAATTCTACAGGCACTGCAGCAGAAGATTATATGACAGAAATTGCTGTTTCTTTTGCATTCTAATATAATTTAAAAATTATAGAAAAAGCCCCAATTTATTGGGGCTTTTTTTTTGCCTGAAATTAAATTAATTTATTTAAATCAGTTAAAAATGGAGAAAATTTTTCAAAAGAATTCACAGAACTTTTATATATTGGCTTTCTTGCTTGTGCAGTGCTCATAGTTTTAATGGGAGTTTTATTATTATGAAATTGCATACAATCATCCTCCCAATTTAAACCACAAAAATTGATCATTTTATTAATTTCATCTTTAGGATTATTAATCAGCCTTTCATAATTTACTTCATAAATTGAATCTGGAAATAAATTTAGCCAAAAATTCATTAAATCTAGATATAATTTGTAATATGTGGCGAGTTCTTTTTGGTTGTAGCTAAAGTTTAAACCTCCTTCAAAAAAGTTTTTATATAGAGACAAACAATTGTCTTTTGGGTTACGCGAACAATGGATTATTATTGCGTTAGGGAAGAGTATTTTTATTAGACCAATCCATCTAAAGTTCAAAGGCGCCTTGTCAGTTATAAAATTTTCGCTAAAATTAAATCTCTTTAAATAATCATAATAATCTTTTCTTAGTTGGGCAGTAAAAGAATCACTTTTAGTTAAATCTAAAACTTTTTTTGTTGATACAATTTTATTATCAATGAGGTTTCCTTCTATAATTTTTGACAATTGAGAAAGCTCACCAGCACCAAACACTTTTGAATGTGAGGTTATTATTTGTTCAACTAATGAAGTTCCAGATCTAGGCATTCCTAGAATAAATATAATATTTTTACTAGACACGCTATCTGTCGATATTTTATTAAATTTAATTTCTTTAAAGCTTTCTTTTATACTTTGAAATAATTCAATTTCATCAATGATATTAAAGTTCGATATATTTCTTTTAATTTTATTACCATGCTGTAAATTTTTAAATGATTTTTCAATCTGATCTAAGTCTTCCTCAGCTTTTGCAAGAGCAAATAACAGGTTTACCTTTTGACTATCAGTAAAACTTAGTTTTTCAATTTTTGAACACATCATTTTATAGTGTTCATTTCCGGCTTTATATTTTATGGATTGGCTAATTAGCATATCGGCTTGAGTAAATCTTGGATCAATCACAAGTGCTTTATTTGCATGTTCAACAGCAAGGCTAAAGTTCCCCAAACCCTGATATGCTAGTGCTAAAGAATAGTGTGTAATTGAAATTTTATCATTTATCTTTAGCGCTTTCTTATAAAGATCAATAGAAGCTTTAAAGTCATTATTATCTCTTTTTAGATTTCCAAGATTGACATAAGCATTTATGTAGTCAGGTTTTTTTTGAATAATTTTGTTAAATAAATTTTTTGATAACTCAATCTCACCAATATTTTTATAAACGTTGGCTAAATTATTCATAATAGCAATATTTTCAGGATCCATTTTATAACCTTTTAGGAAGATATTTTTAGCTAAAATATAATTGCCAGTGTTTTGATATGCTGAACCTAAAAGATTATATAAAATTAAATATTCCGGATATTTTTTTATAAGTTTTTTTGATTTGGTAATTACTAAATCAAATTTGGCTGTCTTAAATAAATTTAATAATGTTTGGATATCTTTTTCTAAATTCTTCATTTTTATATTTTAATATTATCATTATTTTCAAAATAAGAAATTCCCGCAAAACCAAATGAATTTACCATTTTTAATTTATTTAAATTTTTTGAAGTAATTCCACCCAATGCAATCACTTTTTTCGTAGTTTTTGATGCAAGATAATTAAATTTTATAGTATCTAAAAATTTTTTGTTTTTTTTTGTTTTAAATAAGGGTGATAAAAAAATTAATTTTACCCTCTGTCTTTCTTTTATTTTTATTTCTTTAATATTGTGTGCTGAACCCATTATGATAAATTTTTTTTTAACATTAATTTGTCTAACATCAAGGTTTTTATTGAACGAAGGTAGGTACACACCATCTAAATCAAGATTAATAGCTAATTTCAAATTATTTGATAAGTAAAATTTTCTTCCATCCTCTTTACAAATTTTTTTAATTTCAAGAATTATTTTTTTGTTATGAGTATCCTAATAGTTTCTATAAATTATTGCAATTTTTTTATCTAATTTTCTGATATGCTCTTTATTAAAAGATTTAATAAAAAAAAAATAAGCTGGTAATTTATTATGCATAATAGTTTGAACAACTTAATTGAAATTGAAAAAGAAATACAATTAAAAATTAACCAATTAAATAATTCAATTAAATTTCCAAAAATTATTGCTGTAAGCAAAACACATCCCATGACGAGTATTTTGCCATTAATAAATCATGGACACATTGATTATGGAGAAAATAAAGTTCAAGAAGCTATTGAAAAGTGGGAAAGTATAAAATCAGATTTTAATCATTTAAACTTACATATGATTGGAAAACTTCAGTCAAATAAAGTAAAACAAGCGATCTCACTATTTGATTATATTCACTCTTTAGATAATTTAAAACTAGCTGAAAAAATTTCTAATGAACAAATAAAACAAAATAAAAAAATTAAGTTATTTATTCAAGTTAATAT
>Ga0115004_10005457_pt1 | contig 10040 bp, 8 predicted proteins | sample ArcticOcean_MG_C_10_FD_88737 | JGI IMG/M metagenome (GOLD analysis project Ga0115004, IMG submission 88737) | Marine microbial communities from western Arctic Ocean - ArcticOcean_MG_CB11_90 | ecosystem: Environmental > Aquatic > Marine > Oceanic | place: Arctic Ocean: Canada Basin | collected... | reverse complement strand
TTTTTTTGAAAGCAAAATTAAGCCTGACTTACAAAATAATAAAAATATAATAATTGCTGCTCATGGAAATTCTTTAAGAGCTCTTTGTAAAAAATTATTTAATATTTCAAATCAAAAAATTAATGAATTAGAAATACCAACTGGAAACCCACTCGTTATTGAATTCAACCAAAACCTAGAAGTAAAAGACATTAAGTACCTTGATAAATCTAGAGAAAAACTGATTATTACTAATCAGTAAATTTTAGTTTAATTAATTTCTCGTAAACCTTAAAATTGTTTAAGTGAAAGAAAGTTTGATTACTTTCTTGTCCTAATAGTTTTTTTTCTTTTATCATATTGTCCCATGGTAGATTCATAGAAAAAACCTTTTCATTAATAGTTTCAAAGATAGACCTGTTGATGATCTGAGCACCCGTAAATATGTACTGATTACTAGCTTCTCTTACAATGCAGTTGTTGTCTGTAAAATTAAAATCACCTTTGAAAGATTTATCGTAACTATTTATTTTATTAACTAATAATAAAATAGGTTTATTATTTTTTAGATAAGAATTTTCAAGATTTTTTAATTCATCGTAATAATCGTTATTCCAAATTGTATCTGGGTTTAAAACAAAAAAAGGCTCATTTTTAAAATTTTTGGTAGCATTTAGAATGCCGCCTCCTGTATCAAGCAATACTTGCTCTCTTATAACACTAATAGAAATTTGATAATTCTTGTTTCCGAGAAAACTATCAATCTCTTTTGATAAATGATGTGTGTTTATAATGATTTCATCTATTCCTATTTTTATGAGCAACTCTATAGATCTTGCTAAAAGAGTTTTTGAACCAATCTTTATTAAAGGTTTTGGTGTTTTAGCCGTTAACGGTAGCATTCGTTTACCAAAACCAGCTGCTAATAGCATAGCCTTCTTAATTGTCATTAAAATTAACCTTTTTTCTATTTTTTATAGGTACAGCTTTATTTAATAAATATTTTAAATTTATAAGAATTGGATTCTTGAGTCTTAGCTCTAAAAGTTCCCAAATATATGGCAAATACTTTAAATAACTTAATTTATTATCTCTTTTAAAAAGTCTGACAAAGATACCTAATATTTTTAAATTTCTTTGCACTGACAAAATATCAAAATCATTTTGGGCTAATAATTTTTCCGTATTTTTTTTAATTTTTGATGTTCTAGAAAGATAATAGCTAAAAAGAGAAGATTTTAGTTTTAGCGGGAGCTTAATTCTAACATCGTCAATAAGTGAGGCAACATCATAAAGTAAATTACCTCTAAGTGCGTCTTGTGAGTCGATTAAACCAAATTTTTTATTTTTAACCATTATATTAGAGGCATGAAAATCTCTGTGTACAAAACACATTTCTTGAAAATAGAGTTTGTTATAAAGAGTATTTAATTCTTTTTTTATTTTATTTTTATTTTTTTTGAATTCTTTTTTTTTACTATTATTTTTTAAATACCAATCAAAAAATAAATCAGATTCTTTGTGCAATTCAGATAAATTATGTTTCTTAACTCTAATTTTATTATTTCTAAATTTAATATCCTTTTTAAAATTTATTTTTTGCAATTTAATTATTATTTCAACTAGTTTTTTATAATCACTAGATTTATTTTTTTTATTTTTTACGTATTCTAAAAAGGAGTAACTTCCTAAATTTTCTATCTCCATCATATTTTTTACAAAATACTCTTGAACTAGCTTTGGAGCTTTTATTTTATTTTTAATTAATAGTTCGTTAATAGCCGCGTAAATAATTAGATTTCTAAATTTATCTTTATTAGCTTTAACTAATATTGTGAATTTAGAATTTTTTTCTATTTTGTAAAATTCACGAAAAGAAGCATCTCCTGAAATTTTTTTGATTTTATATTGCATTAAATTCTTTCCATCTGCCAAACCCTTTGAAATTGATTTTTCTCATATTTTTTTCTTTCTTGTAAGACATATAAATTTCGAGTCTGTCTTCTGGTTTGTCTTTGATTATCTCTCCCCATTCTATAACTTTAATGTTATTTATGCTTTGTTCAAAAACTCCAAGTTGTTGAATATCTCTTTCAGTTTTTAACCTGTAAAGATCGTAATGCATTATTTTATGTTCGCCAATTTCATACTCGTAAACAATATTAAAAGTAGGGCTTAATACTTCAGTCTCATCCTTTTTATTTTGATTTTGAAAATTGTTAATCAGGGCTCTAGTTAAGGTAGTTTTTCCAACACCAATCTCTCCAAATAATAAGATGCAATCTTCTTTTTTAATTTTTGAAATAATTTTTAATGAGATTTGATTTAATTGATCTAAAGAGTTTATGATCATTAGCTACTGTTAGTAGCGGTAAGTATCTGGTTTAAATGGTCCGGACGGTTTAACGCTAATGTAATCAGCTTGTTCTTTTGACATTTTAGTTAGTTTTGCTCCAACTTTTTCTAGATGCAAGGTAGCTACTTTCTCATCTAAATGTTTGGGTAATACATAAACTTTATTTTCATATTTATTAGAATTATTCCATAATTCTATTTGTGCAATAACTTGATTTGTAAATGATGCGCTCATGACAAAACTCGGGTGCCCTGTCGCACAACCTAAATTTACGAGTCTTCCTTCAGCTAATAAAATTATTCTTTTTTTGCTAGGAAGTTCTATTTCGTGTACCTGGGGTTTTATTTCATCCCATTTGTAATTTTTTAAAGCCTCAACTTGAATTTCATTATCAAAATGACCAATGTTACAAAGTATTGCTCTGTCTTTCATGTCTCTCATGTGATCTGCGGTAACAATATCTTTGTTTCCAGTTGCTGTGACTACTATGTCAGCTCTCTTAATTGCTTCATCCATTAAAACAACTTCATAACCTTCCATGGAAGCTTGTAATGCACAAATAGGATCAACTTCTGTAACCATTACTCTTGCTCCTGCCTGCTTTAAGGATGCTGCACTTCCTTTTCCTACGTCACCGAACCCAGCTACTATCGCCACTTTACCTGACATCATTACATCAGTAGCTCTTTTTATTCCATCTACTAAACTTTCGCGACATCCATACAAATTATCAAATTTAGATTTTGTAACTGAGTCATTAACGTTGATTGCTGGTATCATTAAAGATCCATCTTTTTCCATTTTGTTTAATGCTTTAATCCCTGTTGTTGTTTCTTCTGAAACACCTTTTATTTCTTTTAGTAAATCTTTATAATCGTTATGCATCATCGCGGTTAAATCACCGCCATCATCTAATAGCATGTTCGCTTTCCAATCTTTTTTTCCTTCGATTGTTTGCCTTATGCACCATATGGCTTCTTCTTCGGTTTCACCTTTCCAGGCAAAAACAGGTGTTCCCGCTTTAGCTATAGCCGCTGCGGCATGGTCTTGTGTTGAGAATATATTGCATGAAGACCATCTTACTTCGGCGCCTAAATCTACAAGCGTTTCAATTAAAACAGCAGTTTGAATGGTCATGTGTAAACAACCTAAAATTTTTGCACCTTTAAGAGGAAATTTATTTTTGTATTCTTCTCTTAGTGCCATTAAACCTGGCATTTCTGTTTCAGCTAGGGATATTTCTTTCCTACCAAATTCAGCTAAACTAATATCTTTTACTTTAAAATCTTCCATAATCTGCGGGTGTTTTAACAATATAATTTATTCTTAGCAAGCAACAATCTTAGAAGTGTTTGGGTAGTATAACTTCTATTTGGGCTCCCTTGATATCTCTTCTATTTATTGCTTTAATTTTGCCTTTATGGAGTTCAATAATATTTTTTACTATATTAAGACCTAAACCTGAGTGTTCACCAAAATTTTTAGGTCTGTTGCTGTAAAATCTCTTAAATATATTTTCTATTTTTTTTTCGTTAAAACCTGGCCCTTCATCTTTAAAAGTTATTAAAAAATAATTTTTTGTCTCATCTATTTCAAGTAAAATCTTACTATTACTTTGACTAAAAGAAATTGCATTATCTAAAAGATTTGCAATAACTTGCTCTATTCTGTTTTCAATTGCTAGTATGTAAAGAGATTTTTGCTTATTTTCTTTGTTCACTATCTTAATATCAATTTTCTTATTTAAACTTTCGACGTTTTGTTTAAAGTCTTCTACGACACTCTTAATAATTAAATTTAGATCGACTTTAAGCATTTTTTCTCTTGAAAGAGAGGCTTCGTCTTTTAGCATTTGAGTATAATCCGTAATAAGACGTTCTATCCGCTCAACGTCATGATTAATAATATTTAATAATTTTTCTCGATCTTTTTGTTCTATAGTTTTGTCTAACAGTTCAGATGCTCCTTTTAAAGACGCTAATGGATTTCTAATTTCGTGAGCTAAATCTGTAGAAAAAGTTTCTGCACGATTAGTTCTTTTCTGAAGATCTAGAGTCATTTCATGAATAGATTGAGTTAATTTACCTACCTCATCCTTTCTAATAAAAAAATTATCAATATTAACAGGTTGACTCGATTTTGCTTTTATCGACTCTGTATATTTAACCAAAAAACTTATTGGTTTTAAAATATATTTATTTAAAAAAATAGAAAAAATAAAAATAACCAAGGCGACAGCTAAGACTGTCCTAATTATAAAATTTTTTCTTTCATCAACGGCTACCAGTATCTCATTAGATTGTTCACTAACAAGTATATAGCCAACTTTTTTTTTTTCTATTATTACTTTGTCTAAAGTCTCTACAAAAAAATCTTTTTTTATTTTCTTCTCAATAACAAAAGGTTCATTTTTTAGTTTGCTTAAAATAGTATTTTTAATTTCCTTATAGTAATCAAGTTCGTTGTTGATAGTATTAGTGTTGCTATCTAAAACTTGATTAACACTCGGGTTATCTATTTCTTGTTCGACAATTAAATCAGATCTAGAAAAAACATTTTTATCTAGATCTAACATGTTGGTGTCGCCAACTAGAATTCCATTTAAGTTAAAAAACTGAACTCTATCTAAGCTTTGAAATAAAAATCTAGCAGATAACAAAAATGTACTTAAACTTTTTTCTTCAAAATCTATATTTAACCTTTGCAAATGATCGGTAGTATTTTTGATAACAACTAAATGACTTGTAGATTTATTTTTTACTAAATTAGGTTGAATTGCCTGTAAGTAAATATAGGTAAGCAGTCCTAGTACGGAAAAAACTAATAAATTAAATAATAAGAATTTTTTTAGTATAGATGTTGATTTTTTTTGGTTCATTAACTAACATTCCATCTATACCCACTTCCATACCTTGTTTCAATTGCTGAAAATTTTTCATCAACTTTTTTAAATTTTTTTCTAATACGCTTTATGTGGCTATCAATAGTCCTATCTTCTATTTCTGTGTTCTCTTTGTAGGCTATATCCATTAAATGTGCTCTTTCTTTTATTACACCAGGTCTTTTTGCAAGCTCTTTAACTATTAAAAATTCAGTTGTGGTCAACTTGTCGGGTAAAGCTTTTTCATTCCATTCACACTCTAATTGTGAGGGGTCTAACTTCAATTTTCCATGGGTAATAAGACTTTTAGAATCATCAACGATTTCGATTTTTTTTCTAAGTTGAATTTTTATTCTCTCGATTAGAACTTTTATAGAAAAACCACCTGATTTTTTAACAAAATCATCTGCACCTAACTTGAGTCCTAACAGTTCATCTACTTCATCGTCTTTGGATGTTAAAAAAATAATAGGTATAGACATTTTTTTTTTCAAACGAGTCAAAAGTTCTTCACCGTCCATTCTTGGCATTTTAATATCGATAACTGCTAGATCTGGAGGATTCCTGGTTAAACCATTAAGAGCTGTTTCACCGTCAATATAAGTTTGAACTTTAAATCCTTCTCTTTCTAAGGCAATACTAATCCCCGTTAAAAGATTTCTATCGTCATCTACAAGTGCAATTGTTTGAGTCATTTAATGTTTAATTTTTACAACTAAGTTGTCAAAATTTAGGCGTAACTCAATCAAATTAATGGGCCTCACCCCAGTTAAGACCAGAATTAATACTAACATTTAAAGGAATGGAAAACATGTGATAATCAGAAATTGAGACAGATATCATAGCTTCTTTAATGACTTTCTTTACATAGTCTTTATCATTTTGAGAGCATTCGAAAATAAGCTCGTCATGAATCTGTAAAAGCATTTTTGTTTTAAATTTTTTATCAGTTTCTATTATTTGATCTAACTTGATCATAGCCAACCTAATGATGTCAGCTGCTGAACCTTGTATTGGTGCATTTATAGCTGCTCTTTCTTGAAAGCTTCTAACGCTAAAGTTTTTATCGTTAATCCCCCTAAGGTGTATTCGCCTACCAAAAATATTATTAACAAACCCTCTAGTTCTACAAAATTTAATTGTTGTGTTCATATAATCTTTAATTTCAGGAAATTTTTTAAAGTACGCATTAATAAAATCTAATGCCTCCTGATTAGAAACCGCAATTTGTTTTGCCAATCCGTATTGTGTTATTCCGTAAATAATTCCAAAATTAATTGCTTTTGCTTTTCTTCTTAGATCTTCATTTACTTTGTCTATTGGAACATTAAAAACCTGACTAGCGGTTAAACTATGTATGTCTTCATTGTTTTTAAATGCTTTTTTTAATTCTTTTACATCTGCTATATCTGCAAGGATTCTCATTTCAATTTGATTGTAGTCTGCAGAAATTAAAACATTACCTTTATCTGCAACAAATGCTTTTCTAATTTCTCTTCCATCTTCTGATTTAATGGGAATATTTTGTAAGTTAGGGTCGCTTGATGCTAATCTTCCTGTGTTAGTAGCTGCTAATAAGAATGATGTGTGCACTCTTTTAGTTTTAGAGCTAATATGGTCTTGCAATGCATCGGTATATGTATTCTTCAATTTAGAAACCTGTCTCCATTCTAGAATTAGATTGGGAAATTTATGGCCTGTTAATGCTAAATTTTCTAAAACGCTAGCATTGGTTGCCAAGCTGCCTTTTCTGGTTTTTTTAAGTTTAGCTATTTTAAGTTCGTTATAGATGATTTCACCAAGCTGTTTAGGAGAGCCAATGTTAAATTCTTTTCCAGCTACAGTGAAGATATCTTTCTCTATTTTTTTTAATTTTTTTTCAAACTGTGCCGATAGTTTTTTAAGATAATTGACGTCAACTTTAATTCCGTTAAATTCTAATTTTGCTAATAGTTTTACCATTGGTTTTTCAAAATATTCATAAATTTTATTTAGTTTTTCTTCATTCATTCTTTCTTTTAAATTTTCGTATAATCTTAAAGTTACATCTGCATCTTCAGCGGCATATTCAGTTGCTTTTGCTAGTTCTATGTCAGAAAAATTTAATTTATTTTTTCCTGAGCCTACTAGTTCCTTAAAGGTTATTGTCTTATGTCCGAGGTGAATTTCAGACAGAGCATTCATGTTGTGGCGATTAATACCTGCGTCTAAAGTATAAGAAATTAACATGGTGTCTTCAATTGGATTCATTTCTATGCCGTTTTGTCTAAAAACGATAAAGTCAAATTTTATATTTTGACCAACTTTTTTAATACTTGGGTCTTCTAAAAGTGGCTTAATTTTTTTCAGAACTATTTCTTTTTTTAAACTCTTTTCTTTGTGAGCCAAAGGTATGTAGCACGCTTTGTTCGGAGCATAGCTAAATGAAACACCAACTAATTCTGTTTCTAATGGATTTAAGGATGATGTTTCAGTATCTACAGCAATAACTGTTTTCTCTGCTAAAATTTTTACCCATTTGTTCAAATTTTTTTCATCTAAAATACATTCGTAATCTTTAGTATTTATTTTTTTTTCTTTCTTGTCCTTTATTGGATTCAATTGACTGGATGTTGAATTTTGACTTTCTCCATAAAAACTAATAGCTTGGCTCAACAATCTATTAAATTCCATTTCACGAAAAAAATCAAAAAGTTTTTCTTTTTCTACACTCCTCATAATAAAGCTCTCAGGCTCTTCTTTGACAGGAACATCATCTTTCAATGTAACTAATTTTTTACTAAGTATTGCCTTATCTTTGTTTGCTAAAAGAGTTTCTCTTCTCTTGTTTTGTGGAATTTCTTCTATATTTTTTAACAGAACATCTAAGGTTTTATATTTATTAATAAGTTCGGCGGCAGTTTTAACTCCTATACCTGGTACACCAGGTATATTATCAGAAGAATCTCCTGCTAAAGATTGAACATCAATAACCTGATTGGGTTTAACACCGAATTTTTCAAACACTTCTTTCTCTCCTAGAACTTTATTTTTCATAGGATCATAGAGTCTTATTTTTTCTGATACTAGCTGCATTAAATCTTTGTCTGAAGAAATCACAGTTACTTTGGCCCCAGCGGCTACAATTTTTTTTGCATAAGTTGCTAAAAGATCGTCAGCTTCATAATTAATTAGTTCAATTGAAGGTAGATTAAATGCTTTTACTGCTTTTCTGATGTACTCAAATTGAGGAATCAAATCTTCTGGAGTTTCAGTTCTATTAGCTTTGTATTCACTATAAATATCATTTCTAAAATTTTTTTTAGCAGAATCGAAAATGACAGCAAAGTGGGTTGGTTTATGTGTGGAGTCATCAGTTCTAGAATCTTCTAAGAGCTTAAAAAGCATGGAACAAAAGCCGCTGACAGCACCTGTCGGCAGGCCATCACTTTTTCTTGAAAGTGGTGGAAGTGCGTAATAAGCTCTAAAAATATAGCCTGAGCCATCTATCAAATAAAAATGATCTGTTTTTTTTAAGGAAGTCATAAATTTAATATTTATAATACCTTATTTGTTTCGTGATATAATTAAATAAACTATGAACAAAATTGCTTTAAGTGTTGAAAACTTAACTAAGATTTATTCAAAAAATAAAAAAAAAGGTGTTTCAAATAAAGCACTTAACAGCTTAAGTTTTGAAGTTGAACAAGGTGAGGTATTCGGCTTGTTGGGCCCCAATGGAGCTGGTAAAACTACTTTTCTGAGTATACTTGCAGGCACTGTCGCAAAAACACAAGGGCTAGTAAATGTCTGGGGATTTGATTTAGATCTAAATCCAAGACAAGTAAGAGCATCAATAGGAATAGTGCCACAAGAAGTTAATTTAGATGCTTTTTTTAGTCCTAGAAAATTACTAGAATTACAAGCGGGGTTATACGGGGTTCAAAAAAAAGATAGAATTACAGATATTATTTTAAAGATGGTCTCGCTAGAAAAACAAGCAGATTCCTATGCACGAAGTCTTTCTGGTGGCATGAAAAGAAGACTTCTAATTGCAAAAGCTATGGTTCATCAACCACCGATACTTGTTTTGGATGAGCCTACGGCAGGTGTTGATGTTGAATTAAGAAAAAAACTTTGGGAAAATGTCAAAACATTAAATAAAGAAGGAGTAACAATTATATTAACTACACATTATCTTTTTGAAGCCCAAGAAATGTGTGATCGTATTGCAATTGTTGATAAAGGTAATTTAGTCGCGTTAGATACGACTCAAAAATTATTAGACAGAATACAAACCAAAAAAATTACTTTTAAAGTTTCTAAGGTAGCTAATGACAAAAATTTAAATTTACCAGGAGTACAATTTAATTCTGAAATCGATAATACTGTAACAGCTATATATGAGAAAAATTCTTATAAATTTGATGATATTGCAGGAATACTAAAGAAAAATAACATTGAAATTTTAGATATATCTACAGAAGATGGTGATTTAGAAGATGTATTTGTGCAATTAACAAATAACTAGATTTTAATTAAAAAAAAAGTAAATATACAGTTATGGAATTAATAAAAGAACTAAAAGATTCTAAGTTAATAAAAAATGTATTTATTGCTTTAATGGGTACAGTTCTGTTAGCGATTTCATCAAAAATAAAAATTCCTTTTTACCCGGTTCCTATGACCATGCAAACATTAGTGGTACTTTTTTTAGGTATTACCCTTGGATGGAAATTAGGTGTTGCAACTGTAGCATTATATTTATTTGAAGGAATTATCGGTTTACCTGTTTTTTCTGGTACACCTGAAAAAGGAATTGGGATAGTTTATTTTACTGGACCA
>Ga0115004_10005455_pt1 | contig 10041 bp, 10 predicted proteins | sample ArcticOcean_MG_C_10_FD_88737 | JGI IMG/M metagenome (GOLD analysis project Ga0115004, IMG submission 88737) | Marine microbial communities from western Arctic Ocean - ArcticOcean_MG_CB11_90 | ecosystem: Environmental > Aquatic > Marine > Oceanic | place: Arctic Ocean: Canada Basin | collected... | reverse complement strand
TTCTGTTCCTGGGTTAATTGTTACATATTCTCTGATTACATTTTTTTCACCAACCACTAAACTATTAGGTTCGTTGTTGTATTTAAGATCTTGAGGTGATGTGCCTAAGCTTGCAAATGGAAAAATTTTAGTTCCCATTCCTATTTTGGTATTTCCTTCGATGTGTACATTGGAAATCAACTCAACATTTTCTTCTAGTTCCACCAAATCCCCAACATTACAAAATGGACCAATCTTAACATTTTTCCCAATTTTTGCTTTTTTTGAAATAATACTAGAGTTATGTATCATTTTTTATCTACTATAGTTGCTGACCACTCTGCGTCAGCCATTCTTTTTCCGTCTACTTTAGCTGTACCTTTATACTTCCAAACTCTACCGTGTGATCTTATGGCTTCAATCTCTAAATAAAGTTCGCAGTCAGGTATAACTGGGCTTCTAAATCTAGCTTTATCAACACCCATTAAAAATACTAATTTATTTTCATATTCTTTAGGGTCAATTCCATAAGCTGTTAAAGCAGCGGCTGCTTGTCCAAATGCTTCTACTATTAAAACTCCTGGCATTACTGGTTTTCCTGGAAAGTGACCTTGAACATAAAAACCATTTTTTTTTACGTTCATTATAGCTGTAGCAGATTTTAAATGCTTTATATTAATAAGCCTATCAATTAACAACATTGGCTCTCGGTGTGGTAGTAAACTTTCTATTTTTTTTCTGTCTATTGAATCGCTCATTTTTTTGAATTCCTTATAAACTCTTTTAGAGGTACTGCAGGGTAACCCATAACTATGCTTCCGTCTTTTATATTTTTTACAACTCCGCTTCCACCAGCAATTTTAACGTCATTTCCTATTTTCAAATGACCTGAAATTCCAGCTTGCCCACCTATCGAGACTCTATCTCCAATAATTGAACTTCCTGCGAAACCAACTTGTCCAGCTATCATACAGTTGCTTCCAATCTTAACGTTATGGGCCATATGTACCTGGTTATCTAGAAAGGTATTTTTACCAATTTCAGTATCATCGATGGAACCTCTATCGATGGTACAATTAGCTCCAATTTCAGCATCATCTTTTATTATTACTTTTCCTATATGAGGAAATCTAAGGTTTTTTTCTTTTATTGGAATAAAACCAAATCCTTTTAGGCCAATTTTGCATCCATCTTGTATAATCACATTTTTTCCTACTAATGTATTTCTTATAACTACCTGTGAGCCGATTATACAGTTGTCTCCGATTGAAACATCGTGTTCAATTACTGTGTTACTTCCAACAACTGTACTTTTACCTATTTTTACATTTTTTCCAACTAAGACATTATTTCCTAATTTAACTTTTAAGTATTTTTTTTTATTTGCATTTCTTAAAGAAACATCAGGGGTGTCAATGTCGGCATTTGGATAAAATTTTCGAATAACTACGCAGAGATCAAAAAGTACATTTTTAACTATTATTGGCTTACAAGTATTAGGCAAATACATTTTAAGTTTTTCTGTTGTTATACAATATAGAGCTTTAGTAGCTTTTGCAAAATTTGCATAATTAGAATTGTCCAGGAAGGTCAAATCATTTTTTGATGCTTCTTTAAGGTTTTTAATGTCTGAGATTTTTATTTTTAATTTTAAACCACTAAACAATTCATGAAGTAAAAAAGGTCCTTTACACTCAAAGAAAATATTCTTACCCATTTAAATTAATTAACTTTTATAGAAGAAACTTCTTTGTTAACAATTGCTATTATTTGATCTGTAATTTCTAATTTATTATCTCCCATTAAAACACTTTTTTTATCTAGCACAATTTTGATTTTATTCTCTTGCATGTATTTACTTATAATTGGTTTTACAGCTGTAAGTAGAGCTAGTTTTGCTTCGTCTCTCGATTTAGCAATTGAATTAAGAGATTTTTGTTTATTTTGTTGATGATTGGCAACTATTTTTCTTAGAGCCTGAACTTTTTTTTGATACTCTTCATTGGTTATCATTTTTTTTTGAGAAATTATTTCTTTTTCTGATTTTTTGATATCTTCTGCCTGTTTTTTATACTTAGCAGACTCAGATGAAAATTTTTTTTTTAGCTGTTCTTGGGCTTTAGAACCGGCTTTACTGTCATTTAACACTTTAGTAAAATCTATAAAATAAGAATCCTCTGCAAAAGTATTTGAAAAAGAAAAAAAAGTTAGTGTAAGTAATAGTAAAAAAAATTTCATAGTTGTGTCTATTATACTAAAAAGTAGTCCCTAGTCTAAAGTTAAATGATTCTGTAACATCTGTAGATGCTTTGATTATATTTTTTGAAAAAATAAAACTCATCGGCCCAACAGGAGAACTCCAACTTGTATTAATACCAGTTGTAGATCTTATTTTATTACTGTCATCAAGTGTTTTGTCGTAGTCTACACCCCACAAGTTGCCAAAATCTATAAATAAACCTACATCAGTTTTTGTAGCCTCTGGCAAAAAATTAGGTAGGCTCACTTCAAAATTAGTCGCCATCATATAGTTACCGCCTACATAGTCGGTACCATCTTTTGGCCCAACATTTCCTGCTTTAAAACCTCTTAATTTACTATCTGGAATTTGCACCCTTTTATTTAATCTTACATTCTGATTGCTGAGACCGTTTATGGCACTCGTACTAAATCTAAATTTACCTATAGCATTAGGTGAAAAAGATTTATATTTGCTAAAATTATAAGTATTTTTTATAAATGGAGAATCTGCATAAATTGGAAATGTTTGACTAAATTGAGAAAGAAACCCGTCAGTTGGGGCATACGTACGATCACGTTTGTCCATTGTTACTGCGTAATTAAAACTTAAATCAGAGAATGTTCCTTTTTGTTTTTTTAAAGAATCTGACGCTGATTCTTTGACTTTTAAATCATCGTATGAAAAAGACAAAGTAGGAGCTATATAAATATCCCTATATTGTTCAAAAGAAGTTCCTATGCCTGTTGTGACAATATTATTTTTATATCCTGAGCCACTCTTGTCATTAGTTGTATTCTGAATATAGTAGCTTAAAGAATTTCCTGAGTAATTGTAATTAGGATCAGTCACAGATAAACCGCCTGAAAATGATGTTTTATCTATGTCTATGTTGGTAGCAATATTTAAACCTTTTCCCAGCCAGTTATTTTCTGAAACAACAAAAGAAAAACTTCCCCCGTTAGTTCCAACTCCAGCTCCAGCACTAATTTCACCAGTAGGTTTTTCTTCAACTGAAATTTCTATAATTTTTTGATCTGGACTTGACCCTTCAATAATTTTAGTTTTTACATCGCCAAATAAATTTCTAGATTTAATTTTAGCAATAGATTGATCAAATTTTAAAATATTAAAAGGATCTCCTTCATCTAATAAAAGCTCAGCCCGGATAACAGATTCATCTGTTACGATATTTCCTAAAATATTAATTTTTTCAACTAATTGCTTTTGACCTTCGTAAATATTAATTTTAATTTCAATAGTATCACCCTCTAGAATTTCATTAATTGAGTGCTCAATAAATTGGAGATCATTATTTACAATCAAGATATCCAGGTCATCTAATATTTTTTTTACACTAAATGGTGAGTAATATTTTCCTAGGACTCTATTATAACTTTCTTTAATTGGTAAAAATAACTTTTTATCTAAAACATCACTCACATTAGTACTAATTTTATTTACACGATACCGCGTTCCGGCATTTATAGTATAGGTTAGAGTGGTAAAATTTTCTTTACTTACCTCAGCGTTGCTAGATAAAACTTGAACATCATAAAAACCTAAGGATTTATAATAATTTATTAGTAGTCTTTTGTCTAGCTCGGTATTGTTAAAATTCAAATAGGTAGTTTTTGATATAAATTTCCAAAATTTTTTTTCCTCAGAAACAATAACATCTCTTAATCTTTTTTCTTTTATTTTTTTATCTCCGGTAAAGTTTATTTTTTTAATAGCGGTTCTTTTCCCTTTTTCTAAAAAAAAAACGAGATTAACTCTATTATTACTAAAAGTTTCTACTTTAGGTTTAACATCCACAAAATTATACCCCATGGACTCATAAATTTTTTTGATTGTGATTGTGTCTTCAGATATTTTACTTTCTATAAAACTATTTTTTTCTTTCAATGTAAGCAGCTCTAGAATTTTAGATTTTATTGAAGTCTTTTTTTCTCCCTCAAGGTTAATTGAATTTATAATAGGATATTCTTTAACGCTGATAATTAGAACGCCGTTCTTTATTGAAACTTTAACGTCTTCAAAAAAATCAGTTTGGTATAAATTTTTTAAAACATTGTTTAAATCTAAAGTTGAAAAGTCTTTGCCTAAAGCAATGTCCCCATAAACTTTAATTGTTTCGTCACTTATTCTTTGACTACCACTAACTTCTAACTTTTGGACAATTTCAGCGGATAAATTAAAATTTAAAAATAAACAAATAATGATAAGATAATTTTTCATTTTAAAATTTTTTTTTATTTATGATTTTATATGCAAGCTCTCTTGCGGCGGTATCAATTTTATTAATGTTTTTTAATGTATTAGAGGGCATCATTGATGTTTTTATATAGTTTTTGTCTTTTAAAACAAGATTCAAATATGTCGAAATATCGTTGAAATGTATATTTTTTTTCAAAAATTCATCAACAAATATTTCATTAGCTGCATTTATCACGATAGGAGAAGATATTGCAATTTTCATTTTAGGAATTAGTTTTAAAGTTGTAAATTTACTTTCATCGGCGGGGAAAAATTCTAAATTTTGATTAGATAAAAAATTTTTATTTTTATCTTTAAAGTATTTAAGGTAATTAAATTTTCCATCAAATAAAGCATTTGAAATTGGTATTTTCATATCTGGTAAATGATATAAAAAATAAGTTGTGCCATTTTTTAATTTAACTATAGCGTGTATAAGAGACTGTGGGTGTATTATGACTTCGTACTTGTGTGCATCGAAAGGAAATAATTTTATTGCTTCAATTACCTCTAAAACTTTATTCATCAAAGTAGCTGAATCTACGGAAATTTTTTTTCCCATTTTCCATTTCGGATGTTTAATAGCATCTTTAAGTTTAATATTTTTAAATTTTTTCTTATCAAGTTTTAAAAATGGGCCACCCGAAGCAGTGATATAAATTTTTTCAATCTCATTATTTGTGTGTTGTTTTGTAAGTTCTGAGATAGAAAAATGTTCTGAGTCAATTGGAACTAATTTTGTATTATATTTGGTGGCATTTTTTTTTATCAAATTCCAACCACAAACTATAGACTCCTTATTAGCTAATAAAATTTTTTTACTTATTTTTACAAAGGTTAATGTTGGTTCCAGCCCTGCAATACCTGGTATAGCCGAAACTGTTATATTGACTTTTTTTAAATATTTTTTTAAGTTACTGAAGTTATTTAAAATTATATTTTTTTTATATTTGTGTGCTTCTTTTATTTTTAAAAAAACGTTCCAATTGTTAACAACGACAACTTTAGGTTCAAAAATTCTTATCTGAGATAATATTTTTTGATAATTAGAATTTGCTGCTATCAAAACAACGCGAAATTTTTTTGTTTTTTTTATTATTTCTAGAGTGTTAAGTCCAATAGACCCAGTAGAACCAAGTACGGCTATTGTTTTAGGTTGCATTTTACAAGTATCCTAGCTGTTTCACTAGAAAACTAAAAATTAATACAAAAATTAAACCATCGATCCTATCAAGTACACCACCGTGTCCTGGTAGTATGTTGCTAATATTTTTAATTTTTATTTTTCTCTTCCAATATGAAACGTAGAGATCGCCTAATTGACAAATGATTGAAATCAAAACGGTTAATAAAAAATATTTTAGCTGAAGAAAGTAAATTATTTTTTCAATAAAAATCAGTTGCTGTAATAAATCTAAAAAAAATAAAGATAAACAAGAAAAGATTATAGATCCGAATGATCCGGAGTAGGTTTTATTTGGACTTATCTTAGTAAGCTTTTTTCCTTTAAAGGTTTTACCAAAAATATACCCACCTATATCTGAGAGAAAAGTGCTAGCTAAAATCCAGGATATAATTACTAATGAATTATTCGAATCGCCTCTTAAGTGGTAAAATGAAAATAAAGCAAATACTAAAATAATATTTGCTATAATGTTAAAAAATAAATTTTTAGTATTTTTAATTATTTCATAAAAAGAAATGACGTATACTATGCTCAAAAAAGCAACAAAGTAAAATCCTGAGTAGTATAAGCTAAAAATTAAGATAAAGAAGAGAACCAATGAGGTCAGTATTCTAGTTGTTAATTCTTTGCTCATTAATTAAACACCTCCAAAATTTCTTTTTATTTTATGGAATTTTTTGATTACATTGTTTAAATCATTTTTTGAAAAATCTGGCCATAATTTATCTAAGAAAAATATCTCGGTATAGGCCAATTGCCAAAGCATAAAATTACTTAGTCTTTTCTTTCCTCCTGTGCGTATTAAAATATCAGGAAAAGGTAAATTTATATAAAAATTACTTCCAATACTCGTTTCATTAATTTTTTTGGTCTTAGAATTTACTTTTCTTATAGAATCTATTATTTCATTTTTAGAACCATAGTTAATGGCTAAATTTACTATTAATTTTTTATTTTCTTTTGTTTTTTTAGTTACAGATACAAGAGTTTTTTTTATTTCCGATGACAAAGTTTTTGTACGGCCTAAAATATTAATTCTTATTTTATTTTTAACAATATTATTGATTTCTTTTTTAAAATATATTTTTATTAAGTTAAATAAATAATTTACTTCTGATTTGGGTCTTTTCCAATTTTCACTCGAAAAAACATAAAATGAAATGATAGGGACTTTAAATTGAATTGAAGCTTCAACTATTTTTTGAACAGTTTTAACTCCTTCTAAATGCCCGTAATTTCTACTTCTTTTCTTTTTTAAACCCCATCTCCCATTGCCATCCATAATAAAGGCAATGTGATTAAGATTATTCATACTTGAAGTATTTCTTTTTCTTTCTCCTGGGAAATTTTATCAATATTTAATATATTGTCATCGGTAATTTTTTGAATATTTTTTTCAAATAATTTATTTTCATCTTCACTAATTTTCTTATCTTTAATAAGTTTTTTTAATTCATCATTGGCTTCTCTTCTAATATTTCTAATTGAAACTTTATTTTTTTCTCCGATGTTCTTTAAAACTTTAATTAAATCTTTTCTACGGTCTTCTGTTAAATCTGGAATTCTAATTCTTAAAACAGATCCATCAATTTGAGGATTAATACCTAAATCAGATTTCTGTACTGCTGTATCAACAGCTTTAATGTTTGCCTGATCCCATACTTGAATTGTTATTAATCTTGCTTCGGGAACGCTTATGCTTGCTAATTGATTAATAGGCATTAGCTGTCCATAGACGTCAACTTTAATCATATCTAACATTGATGCATTAGCTCTGCCTGTTCTTAAGGTAGATAAATCTTTTTTGTAAGATTGTATGGTTTTATCCATTTTAGTAACATAGTTTTTTTCGTTAAAATCTGAGCTCATAATTAAACTCCTTCACCTACTTTATATCTTATAAAATCTATTATTTTAATATCATTATCTTTTAGTATATCTGAAACTTTCTTCTTTGGATCCATAATCCATACTTGATTGACTAGAGTATTGTCAGAAATAAATTTATTAATTTTACCCTTTGCTATTTTTTCAATCATTTCGGGTGGCTTACCTGAGTTTAGAAGTTCTGCTTTAATAATTTCGATTTCCTTATCTATAATGTCTTTATCTAAATTTTTTTCTTCAAGCGCCATTGGTGATAAAGCTGATACATGCATCGCAATTTTTTTTCCTACCTCAGATTCTATTGAGGTTTTAACAATCGATATTATTTTACCTATTTTATCTTCTAGAGCTCCATGAATATAAAAAGAGTTTCCGCCATTAGAATTATCAAAAAAAATAGACCTTCTTATTGTTATTTTTTCTCCCATTTTTGCAATTAGGTCCGTTAAATTTGTTTCTACTGGTAAATTGTTTTTCATGTTTGTTTTGTTGACTTTTATTAAATCAGATTTTTTTTCAAAATTGATTATTGAAATTTGTTTACAAAAAGAAACGAATGATTCATTTTTTGCAACAAAATCTGTTTCACAGTTAATTTCTATTAGAGATACCTCTCCATCTTTTTCGTGTAAAAGGCATAATCCTTCTGAAGCGGTTCTACTCATTTTGTTTGAGGCTTTTGCTATACCTTTTTTTCTTAAAAACTCTATAGCTTTTTCAAGATCGCCATTTGACTCGTCTATAGCAAGTTTGCAGTCCTTAAATCCAACGCCTGTGACTTCTCTAAGTTTTTTTACACCTTCAAGTAGATCTTTACTGGACATAAAATAAATTTTGTTAAATACTTTTTACTTCAGTTTTTTTAACTGCTGCGGCAACTATTTTTTTTGTTTTTATTTTTTCTTTATCTTTTTCGTTAGATGGTATCTCAATAAATTTTGAAGCGTTAATAATAGTACTTTTTAATAAGTCGCAATATAAATTGATTGATCTTCTTGCATCGTCATTTCCAGGTATAGGAAAGTGAATATTTGTAGGGTCAGAATTGGTATCTAAGATTGCAGCTATGGGAATATTTAGTTTCCTCGCTTCATTTACCGCAAGAGATTCTATATTTGTGTCTATAATAAAAATCATTTGAGGCAACTTTTTCATATCAGCTATGCCTCCTAAAGATCTTTGAAGTTTTTCTTTTTCTTTGCCTCGTTTTAAAATTTCTTTTTTTGTAAATCCAGTGTCTTCTTTAGATAGACTTTCTTCAAGCATTTTTAATCTTTTAATTGAATTTTGTATTGTATTCCAGTTCGTCAGCATGCCTCCAAGCCATCTGTAATTTACATAATATTGATCTGTTTCTTTTGCAAGGCTAGTAATTTGTTCTGAAGCTTGTTTTTTTGTAGATACTATTAATATTTTTCCACCACTTGAAACACACTTGTATATTTCTGTTAATGCACTTTTAAAATAAACGACTGTTTGCGTAAGATCTATTATATGAATTGAATTTTTTTCACCAAAAATGTATTTTTTCATTTTTGGATTCCATCTTAACGTCTTATGACCTAGATGTACTCCAGCTTCTAATAATTGTTTTATATTTACTTCAGGTATATTCATATTTTTTCCGGTTAATCCACCACAGCAAACCTCTTACGAGACCGGTAGGATTTTACTCCTTAACGCTGTGTGCGAAATTATGCTTTCATATAACCAAAAAGAGTACAAATCAAGCAACTAAAAATTTATTTTTTTAACATAATCCTTGTTTTTAATTAGACTAAATAAGTTAAAGTCAAATTTTCTAGTTTTTTCAAGTTCAAAAAAGTAGTTTTTATTACTGTCTCTTAAGATAACCTGAATTTTAGTCTCACCGTTGTTTTTTAATAACTCGTTAAGTTCTTTTAATTTCTCTCTATTGTTCACTTCTATGGATACATTTTCATAGGTTTTGTTAACTAAATCAGCGAGATCTATAATTTTTCTAATATTAACTCTTGTTAAGCTATTTTCATCACTACTTTTTTCTTTATGCAAAGTTAAAATGAATGAATTAGATTCTTTTAGTTTCTCCCTGTTGGAGGAAAACAGCTCAGAAAATAGAAATATTTCAAATTCACTTTTGTTATCACTAAATTTTATAATTGCATAAGAATTTCCTTTTGCACTTTTTTTTTCTTGAATAGACATTATTGTTCCAGCGATAAGAGATTCTGACTTATTTCCATCTAAAAAGTCTTTATAGGTTTCTACCTCAAGCTGGGCAAAAAATTCCTTGTATTCATTTAAGGGATGATCTGAAATATAAAAACCTAGGGAGGCAAATTCTTCGCTTAATAATTCTTTTTTGGTCCATGGTTTGGTTGTATTAAACTCAAATATTTCATTATCTGTGTTGTTGGCACTATCAAAAAGATTTGTTTGATTGCTTACTTTTTCATCGTAATTACTTTTTATCGTTTGAATAATTTTTGGTATTGCTTCAAACAATTTT
>Ga0115004_10005449_pt1 | contig 10046 bp, 13 predicted proteins | sample ArcticOcean_MG_C_10_FD_88737 | JGI IMG/M metagenome (GOLD analysis project Ga0115004, IMG submission 88737) | Marine microbial communities from western Arctic Ocean - ArcticOcean_MG_CB11_90 | ecosystem: Environmental > Aquatic > Marine > Oceanic | place: Arctic Ocean: Canada Basin | collected... | reverse complement strand
TTCACTAGCTGCATGGGGTTATCGACTCTCAGAAGCTAAAGGTGACTATTGCAAGGACACAGATTGGAAAGAATGGTCACCAGAAATGGAGGACTACATGATACAAGACGTTACTGTTACAAAAAAACTTTGGAACCACTTTCAACCATACCTGAATGGATTACGCTAGAACATGAAGCAGCAGAAATCCTTACCAAACAAGAACTACATGGATGGTACTTTGATGAACGCGCTGCATGGCAACTTGCATCAACTCTCAGACAAGAGCTTGAAAAAGTTAATCAATTACTACGCGACAGGCACCCTTACGTTGCCGGACCAGTATTTACTCCTAAACGAGATAATCGGACCCAAGGCTATGTCAAAGACGCTTCATTTACACGTCTTAAAGAACTGAATACACAATCAAGAGATCATATTTCATGGATCCTGCAAACATTTCATGGTTGGATTCCAGTCCAGAAGACACCTACTGGGAAGCCTATAATCGACGAGCCGATACTGAAGGAGATTGGGACAGAGACTGCCCTTGCATTCCTCCAGATTTTGACGATAACGAAGATGCTTGGAATGATATCAGAAGGCGCGAACGCGTGGCTGAAGCTATCTACGAGTGCTAGTAGGATACACCATCATTGTTCTGTTGCTACTTCAACTTTTAGATGCGCCCATCGAAACCCCAACTTGGCTCAAGTTCCAAGTGACTCAAGATTTAGAGAACTTTTCTTACCATCTCCGGGTCAAGTCATGGTCGCTGCTGATTTGTCTGGGATTGAGTTACGTATGTTGTCTCATTTCCTTGCCAGATATGATGATGGACGGTATGCAGACATCCTCCTCAACGGAGATATACACCAAGTAAATGCTGACAAGATAGGAATATCTAGGAAGCTTGTAAAGACTGTAACATATGCATTCCTGTATGGTGCAGGTGACGAAAAAATCGGACACAGTTATGACAAACTTCTTTCATCCAAAGATGCCAAGAAAAAAGGTAAGGAAATCAGAGCGGCATATATTGACGCGATTGATGGACTCGATAAACTCTTGGCGTCTATCAAGAAAGCTTCAGAAAGAGGATATATCAAAGCTATCGATGGCAGAAAAATTATGGTGGATAGCCCACATAAAGCGTTAAACTACTGCCTTCAGGGTAACTCCGCCATCCTGGCTAAGCGTTGGATGCTTATCAATCAACAAAACATCAAAGAATTAAATTTATGTTGTTCTCAACTAGCCTTTATACATGACGAATTGCAGTTCGAGTGCCCCCATGAACAGGCAACTGACTTATGTTCATCCTTGGTATTTAGCAGTCTCGCAGCTGGAGAATACTACAACCTCAGAATCAAAATCGATGCTGAAGCAAAAACTGGAAACAACTGGAGTGAAACCCACTAATGAGAAGTAAATCAATGATGGGAGTACAAACCGTAGTCCCGTTTACATCAAAGAAAACCCATCAGGGTAACGGCTTGCATAGTAAGCCACGTAAAGGTAAAAAGAAATATAGAGGCCAAGGTAAATGAAGTTATTTGTTGACGCAGATTACATTGTTTACAAAGCTTGCGCTGGTGCAGAGTCTGATCTAGACTTTGGTGATGATGTAATTGTAGTTGTCAGCAAATTCAGTGAAGCATACGCATCAGTAAAACGCGAACTTAATAAGATTAAAACTAAGTTCATGTGGGATGTACCTGAAGTTGTACTATTCTTTAGTGATAGTTCTAACTTTCGTAAAGAAATCATGCCTGCTTACAAAGGGCATCGTAATCGCAAGAAACCCTGTGGATACAAACGTGTTATCAATGCTCTTAAAGATGAGTACGAAGTAGTAATACTACCGACTCTCGAAGCAGATGATAGTATGGGTATTTACGCTACCAAATATCCTGGTAACGTTATCGTTAGTCCTGACAAGGACATGCGACAGATACCTGGAACGCTCTACACCATGGATGAAATCGTGAATGTGGAAGAAGCCGAAGGACAACGCTGGCACCTTATACAGGCGCTTGCAGGAGACCAAACTGACGGATACAGCGGAGTACCTGGAATCGGCATCAAACGAGCTGTAGCTTTGTTTGAAGACAAAGGTTACACTTGGAAAGCAGTTGTTGATGCATTCGCTGAGAAGGATCTTGGTGAAGACATTGCACTACAAAACGCAAGACTTGCAAAGATCCTTACTAACGATTATTATGACTGGAGAGCAAAACAACCAATCCTTTTCTCCCCCTCCTCCGATTATAGAGTTGACAGTGGAACAGGACTTCAAGATAAGAAGGCTTGAAGACTTACTACCTAAAGCTGATAAAAAAGATATTATTACATTGTTCATGGCGTTACAACGTCAGAACTTTGCCTTAGCTAACACCGTATCCAACCTAGTCAAACAATGGCCCAATCACCTGACTACTACACAAGAGGCTCCATCGAATGCTGGGATTTCATCAGAGACCAGCAACTAAATTACCATCTTGGTAATGCAGTAAAATATATTTGCCGTGCTGGTCATAAAGATAGTGCGGTTTCTGATCTTAAAAAAGCAATCCACTATCTAGAAAATGAACTTGAAAACACACAGGACGACTCTATTGGATCAAGCAAAAGAGTTCCGGGACTCGTATTCGGTAGCCAATTCACCGAGTGGGACACTGATCCAGAAATGTTTGATCGATGAAGAATGGTCAGAGTTTCATGAAGCCTTTCATTTAAAAGATGAACACGAACAATTAAAAGAGCTTTGTGATCTTGTCTATGTTTGTTACCAGTTTGCTGCTAATGAAGGTTGGGATCTAGATGAAGCTATGGATCGTGTTCATAAATCAAACATGTCCAAACTAGATGAGAATGGACAACCTATTTACCGTGAAGACGGTAAGGTCTTAAAGGGACCAAACTACAAACCTCCAAACCTAACAGATCTACTCAATGTCTAATTATATCTCCCGCACAGGTCGGGTTCAATCATGGATCGATGATCCTACACATCGCCTACCCGTCAGCTGCACGGTCTACACGGTAGAAAATGAGATGGAGGGACCGAACGGAATTGAGGCCAGCTGGCGCTTCGCGAGCCACGCCCTAAGGTATGGCGCAGGTTGTGCTATTCACCTAGACAAACTTGACCCAAAAGGTTATGTACGGGAGTCAGGTGTTGTTGCATCTGGTCCTGTAAGTTTCGGTAAGATTTATAGCACCTTAAATGAAATACTTAGACGCGGTGGGATATACAAAAATGGTGCGATTGTTCTGCATATTTCCCTTAATCATGCCGATGCACTTGAGTTTATTACTACTCCTAGATCCGAACTTCCTTGGGTCAAGCGATGTATCAACATCACTGAAGAGTGGTGGCAGGATTGTACGTTTAAGGAACAATTACTATTCGGAATTAAATCCGGTGACATCTGGTTAAACAAAGTAAAGTATGACAATGAAGGAAATCGCATCAGAGGTAACGTCTGTCTCGAAGTATACCTGCCATCACGAGGCACCTGTTTATTACAACATATCAATCTTGGAGCCTGTGAGTTCGACGACATCCCACGAGCATTTGTTGAAGGTATGTCCGAATTGTGTAGCCTACATAGTAGGACAGCTGTCGGAGATTCTGGAGAATACCTCCCGCCTGAAATTGATAGACAAGTGGGACTCGGAATGCTTGGCCTCGCAAATCTCCTACGGCGGTACGGAGTAACTTACGAACAATTTGGAAGAGCGTTAGATCAATATAACAACAATGAAACTATTCGATCTGCATCTTATGAACTTGTCTCTCAAATTGCTTCAGGAATTAACCAAGCAGCCACAATCGCTCGCGAGTATAATATGGTTCGAGCCTTTGCTATCGCTCCAACCGCCAGTTGCAGTTATAGAAGCGTGGATCTGGATGGCTATACTTGCACACCAGAAATCGCTCCACCTATCTCGCAGACAGTCGATCGCGACTCAGGTACTTTCGGAGTACAAACTTACAACTATGGCGATGTAGAAATTGCTAGTAAAGTAGGTTGGGATAATTATAAACGAGTTGCAGATGGCATTATGACAATGCTTGACGCCACAGGACTTCTTCATGGATACAGTTTCAACTCGTGGAGTGATTCAGTAACCTACGATAATGCATTCGTAGAAGAGTGGCTTAGGTCTCCGCAAACAAGCCTCTATTATTCACTTCAAGTTATGAGTGATACACAAGATAAATCAGATGCATATGCTGCATTAGATGAATCAGAAGTAGACACTTATTTAGAGGGTATTTTAAATGAAGAACTTACATGTGATTGCCAGGAATAGCTTATGGCCCTCTGCAAATGCGGAGGTGTAATAGCAAAAGGTTCGAAAACTAGATGTAAACCTTGTGACGCTGAGTACAAATGGTACTGGACGAATAAAAAGCGTTTTGATTTAGACAGAGAAGACTTAGATAATATGTTTAAGAAACAGAACGGTTGCTGCAAAATATGCACTAAACCCTTTACTGGCCAACGTCCTTGTGTTGACCACTGTCACACAAGTAACAAGGTACGAGGGTTACTGTGCGGCTACTGTAATAAAGGTCTTGGACACTTCTTCGACAACATAGACAACCTTGAAAATGCTATTAACTACCTTCGAGAACAATGAACCCTTACGAAAAACTACTGAACAGAAAACGAAAATGGACACCAGTCCAGACAACTGCCGGATCATGCAAGGCAGGGGCAGAACAGGCGATACTACGTGCTCTTGCGTTGCGACACATGGAATTGCCCGTAGGAGATTTCATCCGTGATGGATTGGATACCGACGTACCAAAACTATCGCGGGAGCTATTGGAATCAAATATCACCGACGAGATCAATCACGACGTGGCACTTGGTTACATTGCCAATGTTTACGGTGTTGACGAAAAAGCTGAATCGGAAGCTTTCCGGCTCAGGGAAGCTTGGACTACGCATCCTGATCATACAATCCTCAAAGCAATGGTTGCCGAACGTGCAATTTTCTTCGTTCTTCTACCATTCTTCCGCTTTAATGGTGACGCTGGAATGCGAACAGTCAGTGCGGACATAAGCAGAGATGAACAAATTCACGTTGCTGCCAATAGTATTGTTTGTCGGGAGCTGGGGCTTACTGTCAGCCCTAGTCTTGATAAACTCCGCAAGGCAACTATCAATTGGGTAATGCAACCCCTAGGTATTAATACTACCGATAAATATTTAGATAAAAAATTTTGGCTTGATTCTAGTGATCGCTTAATGTATGAGGGCAAAGCCCCTGAACTTTCTGCAACTAAATCAGCTAGAATGCCAGCGTTCTTTGAGCATAGTAATGTCAATCTCCCCCAATACGCTTGAAGTCTTAGGGATGAATTCCCGTGGACTTGTGGCTGCATTAGAAGAATCATTCCCACCAACTAACCCTAACCCTGAAGATACAATGGAAAAGATTATGTACAGGTCTGGTCAACGCAGTGTTGTTGAGTGGATCATTAATTATATGGAGGAAAACTAATGGGACGCGGATACGGATACTCACGTTACAGTGGGCAGCTTACACGACAAGGTGCGGCTGATCTAGCTAAACGAACAGCTGCCGAGCTGTCAAGGTACAAGGCGCAATCCGCCAAAGATGCACAAGCGGCAATCGACGCAGCAACTAAACAACAACAATCTTACCAGCAACAACTGCAAGCTACTGCATCAAGAACCCAATCCGATATTGCTAAACAATTACAAATTGTTCAAAATGAAAAGTCTGCTGTTTCTAAAATGACGCAGGAATATACAGCCATGTTAACTGCAGAAGCTGACAGAAAAACAAAGGCTGATGAAGCTGCACGGGTTGCTGCTGCTACCTCTGCTGCAAACCAATCTCGTCAAGGACAAACATCTAACCTACAAATTCAACCCGCTAGCGGTACATCAAAAACTGCTGGTACACAACCATTCAAACGACGCCAACTACAGTTTAATCCCCAAACTTATGGTGCTGTTGCATCAACTAAATCTGGAACACTTAACATCTAATGACTGCTAAATCGCGTTATGACAGATTGTCTTCAGACCGTTCCCAGTTTCTAAACTCTGCTAGACAAGCAGCGGATCTAACCTTACCTTATCTTATTCGTGAAGATGAGCACTTTACTAAAGGTGCTATTAAATTAATTACTCCCTGGCAATCAACAGGAGCCAAAGGTGTGGTGACGCTTGCAAGTAAACTTATGCTTGCATTGCTACCTCCACAAACCAGCTTCTTTAAACTCCAGGTAAATGATATTAATCTTCCAGAAGAACTTGGTCCTGAGATTAGATCAGAACTTGACTTGTCGTTTGCTAAAGTTGAACGCACCATCATGGAATCCATTGCGGCTTCTACTGATCGTGTTGTTGTTCACCAAGCACTAAAGCATTTAGTTGTAGCTGGTAATGCTCTTATCTTTATGGGTAAGGATGGACTTAAGCTCTATCCTTTAAACCGATATGTAGTAGATAGAGATGGAAACGGTAATGTTATAGAAATTGTAACAAAAGAAACAATCTCGAAAAAAATACTTAAAAAAAATTACCCTGACTATAAAGAAGCTACACCTAACGATGTATCTGATAACACTTCAGCACAAAGTGATGAATGTGATATTTATACACACTGTACGCTAGACAATAATCGATGGGTATGGCATCAAGAGGTATACGATCAAGTCCTTAACAAGTCAATGGGTAAAGCACCTATTGACAGTAACCCTTGGCTTGTGCTACGCTTTAACCATGTAGACGGAGAGGTCTACGGACGTGGTAGAGTGGAAGAATTCCTTGGTGATCTAAAGTCACTTGAAGCTCTGTCACAAGCCATCGTTGAAGGCAGCGCCGCAGCTGCTAAAGTAGTGTTTACTATCTCACCAAGCAGCACAACCAAACCATCAACGCTTGCTAAGGCAGGCAATGGTGCTATTATCCAGGGACGACCTGATGATATTGGTGTAGTGCAAGTTGGTAAGACAGCTGACTTCCAAACTGCTTATCAAATGATTGGGTCTTTGACTCAACGTTTGAGTGAAGCATTCCTGATTATGAACGTCAGGGACTCAGAACGCACAACTGCGGAAGAGGTGCGAATGACTCAACTTGAGCTGGAACAACAACTTGGGGGACTATTCTCCCTACTAACTGTTGAGTTCCTTGTACCTTATCTTAACCGTAAACTTTCTGTTGCACAAAAGACTGGAGAGATCCCACGCCTACCTAAAGGTGGTATTGTTAAACCAACAATCGTTGCTGGTATCAATGCACTTGGTCGTGGTCAAGATCGTGAAAGCCTTGGTCAGTTCCTACAGATCATTGCACAAACTATTGGACCTGAAGCTATTGGCCAGTTCATCAACACTGATGAAGTTATCAAACGCCTTGCAGCTGCCTCTGGTATTGACGTACTTAACCTTGTGAAAAGTATGGACGAACAACAGGGTGAACAGCAGCAAGCTATGCAACAACAACAAGCAATGGCTGAACAACAACAACAACCACAGATGGCTGCTGTTGAACAGAAACGTGAACAAGCTGCTATGCAAATGATGCAACAGCAACCACCAGAACCAACCCCACCACAATAATATGGCTGAAACACTTACTATCAATGAAACACCCGCTGATCAGCCAGACATGAATGCTGATGAGCAAGACTCTTTGCAGGTTGCTGAGTCTCTTGAGGGTGCAGAGCAACCGCTGTTGGCTGGTAAATTTAAGGACCAGTCATCATTAGAACAAGCTTACATTGCACTACAAAAGAAACTTGGTGAACCAAGTGATGAGCCCGAAGCCGGTGAAGAAGTAGAGCAAGTAGCAGAAAAAGAAGAAGAAAAAGAAGAAGATTCTGCTGATGATCAGCTTACAGAAGATCAAGCTAATCAACTGTTTGAAATGGTTGGTGGTGAAAAAGCATATAAATCAATGCTTAGCTGGGCAGGTGAAAACATGTCAAAAGAAGAAATTGGGATGTATGATTCTGTAATGGCTAGCGGTAATGCTAACTCTATTTACTTTGCTGTTCAAGCATTGAATAATAAGTATAGTGATTCTGTTGGTAATGATGGGCAACTCTTAACTGGTAAGCGTTCTGCTGCACAGCAAGATGCTCAGTTCCGTAGTCAACAGGAACTTGTTCAAGCTATGAATGATCCACGTTATGATCGTGATCCTGCTTTTAGGGATGACGTTATCCGTAAACTTCAAAACTCTGACATTGAATTCTAAAAAATCATGATTGAATGCCCACAATGTACTGCGCCTCAGCAGTACGTTCTTGAACAACTACAGACTTCTGCTGGTGTGACAGACCGTACAGCACTGGCGGTCATTCTGGGTAACATCCAACAAGAGTCTAACTTTAAACCTAACATCTGCGAAGGTGGTGCTATCGTTCCTTACGATCGTTGCCTTAGTGGTGGTTATGGTTTGATTCAATGGACATCTATTAAGCGGTACATTGGTCTTGGCAGCCACTGTGCTAAACGCAACGAAGATCCTAGTGGTCTTAAATGTCAAACAGATTATTTAATAAAGGAGATGAAGTTTAGAAAAGATCTATTTGCTTTTCAAACTAACCATCAAACTATTCCTTATTACATGAATGCTGCATACTACTGGTTAGGCTGGGGTGTTCATGGTAATCGCACACAACATACTTATTCTTTTTTAACTAAACTACAATGAAATTCTTTGCTATCCTCCCCGCAACTTTGTTTGCTGCTTCACCCGTTTTGGCTAGTCCTTATGTAAACGTTGAGAACAACGCTGGCTTTAGTGGATCTAATTTTAATGGTCATGTCACAGATTTTCATCTGGGGTATGAATCAGGAAATGATGTAGCTTCTTATTATGTACAAGCTGGTCCTAGTATCTTTGCACCTGATGGTGGTGAAGAAGAAACTAAACTGACTGGTAAGCTTGGCGGTTCAGTTCAAGCAACAGAACGCCTTTCCGTATATGGTGAAGTCGCTGCAACCTTTGATGATGTAAATGATTACGGCACTAAGCTCGGCGTCAAGTACAGCTTCTAATAGCTAAATAGAATAAGGGAGGTGCAATTCCTCCCCTAGCTCTAGACAGCCAAGTCTTTAAATTGGTCTTACTTAAATGAAGCATTTAAACAATGCTAATCGCTTCATAAACATGCACTACTATTTAAATGGCTACGTCTACAATCGCGCTACAACAACAAAAGAATATTTGGAACAACTTCTGTGACTGGGTAACATCAACTAACAACCGACTGTATGTTGGTTGGTTCGGAGTGCTTATGGTTCCAACATTGCTCGCTGCTACAACCTGTTTTATTATTGCATTTATTGCAGCACCCCCCGTTGACATTGACGGAATTCGTGAGCCCGTAGCTGGCTCTCTTATGTATGGAAACAACATCATCTCAGGGGCAGTCGTCCCAAGCTCCAATGCAATCGGTCTACATTTCTACCCCATCTGGGAGGCCGCATCCTTGGATGAATGGCTTTACAACGGCGGAACATTTCAGCTGGTTGTGTTCCACTTCCTCATCGGTGTCTATTCGTACATGGGTAGGGAGTGGGAACTCTCTTATCGACTTGGAATGAGGCCTTGGATCTTTGTTGCATACTCCGCACCCGTGGCAGCGGCATCCGCTGTATTCCTTGTTTATCCCTTTGGACAAGGTAGCTTTTCAGACGCTATGCCTCTTGGCATTTCCGGTACTTTTAATTATATGTTGGTATTCCAAGCCGAGCACAACATCCTCATGCACCCCTTCCACATGTTGGGAGTTGCTGGTGTTTTTGGTGGCAGCTTGTTCTCAGCTATGCATGGAAGTCTTGTCACATCTTCACTTGTTCGTGAAACAACTGAAACAGAATCCCAGAACTACGGTTATAAATTTGGTCAGGAGGAGGAGACGTATAATATTGTGGCTGCTCATGGTTACTTTGGTCGTCTCATCTTTCAATACGCTTCATTTAACAACAGCCGTAGTCTTCACTTTTTCCTTGCTGCCTGGCCTGTGGTTGGTATCTGGTTTACTGCCTTAGGTGTCAG
>Ga0115004_10005444_pt1 | contig 10048 bp, 6 predicted proteins | sample ArcticOcean_MG_C_10_FD_88737 | JGI IMG/M metagenome (GOLD analysis project Ga0115004, IMG submission 88737) | Marine microbial communities from western Arctic Ocean - ArcticOcean_MG_CB11_90 | ecosystem: Environmental > Aquatic > Marine > Oceanic | place: Arctic Ocean: Canada Basin | collected... | reverse complement strand
TTGGTGGGCGGTAAAGGACTCGAACCTATGACCCTCTCGGTGTAAACGAGATGCTCTACCAACTGAGCTAACCGCCCTAAATAAACAGAACCGACATATACAATAAAAACTTAACAATGTAAAAAAAAAAGGGATATTTGCTATTTATCCAAACTTTTAATAAAAGCTAAGATATGTTGGTTAATTGTAATTCTTGTCAAAAAAAATTTACTGTGCCAGATTCTGCAATAACAGAAGCTGGAAGACTACTGCAGTGCGGTGCCTGTGGAAACAAATGGACGCAATATCCAGTTAAACTTGATCCTACAAAAGAAGAAAAATCAAAAAAAGAAGTAACTAGAAAAATATCAACAGGAATAAAAAAGCCTCCTAAAGTAAATAAAATAAATAACTCAATTAAAAAGAAAAAAAGAACAATCAACCTATACTCTGAAGAATACTTAAAGAAAAAACATGGTTTAGAAATTAAAGACTCAACTAGCAACAAAGAATTTAAAAAAAATACTTCTGGTTTAAATTTCTTTGGTTATTTAATTATTACAGTCATTATAGTAATTGCGTTACTTGGAATTTTAAATATGACAAAAACTTTTTTAATTACAAGCTATCCTTTTACTAAAACATATATCAATTCTTTATATGAAGTACTTGATATTTTGAAGATGATAATCTTAAATCTTATAAACTAGTTCTCTAGCTCTTTAATGTTTACAAACTTAGAACTTAAATTTGAATTATTTTTTTTAATTTCTTTAAAGAAGTTCCAAGCTAATACTAAAATTAAAGCATTCTTTTCCTTTAAAACTTTTTTGTCTTTAATTGGGATTAGTACACCAGGAATAAACTTATTGTGTTTCAATTTATTGTCTTCAATTATATAATCAATCTGATCTGATATCCCAAAAAAATTAAGAGCAGTAGTAGCCTTGGCTGGAGCCCCAAAACCTACAATTTTTTTATTATTTTTTTTTAAATTATTAATATTTTTTGTAACATTAACTTTTAATTTATTTATTTTTATTCCAAAATCCTGATAAGTTTTATATTTTTTTATTCCAAAAATTTTCTCTTCGTTAAGTAGTATTTTCACATTATTTTCTATTTTTATTTTTTTTCCTCTTTGAATGTAAACTCTTATTGAACCTCCATGTGTGTTTATTTTTTCAGCCTTATATATAGTAGAGTTGAATTGATTAAAAAAATTAATTAAAGACGTTAAAGACCAGTAGTTATAATGTTCATGATAAATATTATCAAAAGTTAAATCTTGAAGCGTATTTAGTAAATATTGAACTTCTATTATTAACGTTCCCTTCTTTTTAAGTAGCTTAAACATGCACTCGGCCATTTCTTTTAACTTGTCTGAGTGGGCAAATACATTTGAAGCGAGAATTAAATCTGCATTACCTTTAATCTTTTTTAAATTCTTAGCTTCAAGAAAACCATTAAAAGTTTTAATTTTATTTTTGTTTGCAAGTTTTGCTAAATTTTTAGCTGGTTCTACACCTAATATTTTTTTAAAGCCTGCGTCTTTAAAAGGTCTTAGAGCAACTCCATCATTACTACCAATATCAATAATGTAAGATTTATTAGGTTTTAATTTTAGATTTTTTATATAATCTTTTGAAGCCTCAATAAAATGGTTCCTAAAAGATAAAGATGTAGATGAGGTATATAAATAATTAGAAAACATTTTTTTTGGATCTACGGCTACTGATAATTGGCAATTATGACATTTTGAACAATAATTTAACTCAAGTGGATATAACTCGTGTTTTTCATCTTTTTTATTCAAAAGATTATTTGCAAGCGGTTGGTAACCTAATGAAACAACTCTCTTTAAATTTGTATTACCGCACGACCTACATTCAAATTTATAGCAACTTAACAACAATTCTTTTTCTTTCTCATCAACAAAGACATGCTTTATAGTGTGCGTAATTCCATAATTATTGTGTTCTCTCTCACCTCTAACTAAGTTTAAAAAAGTTGTGTCTTTCGTGAAAACCATTGTATGAGCCACATTTGGTTTTATAATAGATAATTGTCCTTCGTTTACTACTTGAGTAATTTTAGGAGCATTTGGATTAAGAATGTCTTGAAATATTTCTATTATTTGACCCTTTGTGAACAAACATTTTTGCTCTTGTTGGGGGTGATAGTGATTGGCTCTTATTGTTCCTTTTTTAGAGTCTATTAGCCCAATTAAATTAATAGGTTCAGTTAATTCATGATTGCTTATTTTTCCCCTGGCATCAATGTACTCATTGTCTCCGTCTCTTACATGCTCTAAATCTTTAATTAAGTTTTGTTTAGACCATTTAAAAATCATATCTTTAATACTTTCGTCTAATCCATATAAAAATTTAAATCCTGTTCCTAAAATTTTTTTATTAGAAAGTGAAAACCCTAAGTTAGGTACTTCATCGTTGGTTTCTTTTAAAATTACTTTGGAATTATATTTTTTGCAAATTTCAGCAACATCTTTAACGGTCACTGTGTCTTTTGTTAAATTAAAAATTTCAGATGTGATATCATTTCTTTCCTCCATTCTTTTAAAACACCTGGCAACATCAACTAATGGAACTAAACTTTTAATTTGTCTGCCACCTGCAAATAGTTTTATTTCACCGTCTTGAGAAGCTATTTTAGAAAATAAGTTAGGCATTATATCTATACGTGCGGTATCTGTTGAATAACCATATACAGAACCTAGTCTTAATATCACATAATTTTTCCCAGAATCTTTTAATTGTTTTTCATTAATTGCTTTAGAATTTGAATACGAAAGAATAGGTTTTAAATCTTCTTCTTCAGAAATATTATTTTTTACTTTTTCAATTCCTTCAAAAACAACATGTGTAGAAGGAAATATAATTTTACATTTGTTGTTTATAGCATTAAGTATATTTTGAGTTCCTTCCTCTGCTACTGATTTAATTTTTTTATCTTTTTCTTCGCTACTTTCTGATTTTGTTCTAGGAACTTCTGTTACACCAGCAAGATGGTGAACAACATCAGCATCACTACAATATTTTTTTATTAAATCTTTATCTAGAATATCTCCATGAACAAATTTCATGTTCCAATTTCTAATTTGATTAACTCTTTCTGATATAAACCGATTATCAATTACGATTATCTCATGATTCCAACTTACGCCTGAATAAAGCTTGCACAGCTCAGAACCTATATAACCAAGACCTCCGGTTATAATAATTTTTTTTTTCATTTTAAGAATATAAATTAAATCGGGAAAATTTATAGATATTTATAATTTATATTTATTGTGTAAAATATATCGCTAATGTGTACTACCTGCTGATGTTTGTCCTGAAGTTTTGGAAACTTGGTCAACTTCAACCCATTCAATTCTCTTGAGATCTTTGGTAAGAGCGTGTTTTAAAACTTCATCAACATTTTTAACACAAACTATTTCAATATTTTTTTTAATAACTTCTGGAATTTCCACTAGATCTTTTTGGTTTTCAAATGGTATTAAAACTTTCTTAATACCCGCTCTGTGTGCTGCTAGAAGTTTTTCTTTTAAACCTCCTATTGGCAGAACTACTCCTCTTAAAGTTATCTCTCCTGTCATCGCAACATTTTTATCTACAGGTATTTCTGTAATAGCAGAAACAATGGATGTAACCATTCCAACACCAGCAGAGGGACCATCTTTGGGTGTTGCGCCTTCAGGAACGTGAATGTGAAAATCTTTTTTTTCAAACATGGGTGGTATAATTCCGTAATCTAAAGATTTTGATCTAATATAAGATTTTGCAGCTTTAACTGACTCTTGCATCACATCTCCTAATTTACCTGTAATTTCCATTTTACCTTTACCGGGCATCGTTACAGTTTCAATTTTTAGAATCTCGCCACCAACTTCCGTCCATGCTAATCCAGTTACCACTCCTATTCGATTTTGTTCTTCAATTTCACCATAGTTAAATTTTTCTATTCCTAGGTAGTCAGCTAAATCTTTTTGAGTTAGTGGGTTATTAATTTTATCATTACCGTCAATTTTTTTAACAGTTTTTCTAGCAATTTTTGAAATCTCTCTTTCTAGATTTCTAACCCCAGACTCTCTCGTATAGTGTCTTATAATTTTTCTATTAACATCTTCGTCAATTTTCCACTCATTATCTTTTAATCCATTACTCTCACTTTGTTTTGGAATTAAATATTTTTGAGAAATGTTAACTTTTTCATCTTCTGTATATCCTGGGATTCTAATAACTTCCATACGATCAAGGAGTGGGGGTAAGATGTTTAAAGTATTTGCTGTTGTGACAAACATTACATCTGAGAGATCATAATCAACTTCTAAATAATGATCATTAAATTCTTTGTTTTGTTCTGGGTCTAAAGCTTCAAGTAATGCTGACGATGGATCACCTCTATAATCGTTTCCGACTTTATCTATTTCATCTAATAAAAATAATGGATTTTTTGTTCCAGCCTTTTTCATCATTTGAATAATTTTACCGGGTAAAGAACCAATGTAAGTTCTTCTATGTCCTCTTATTTCTGCTTCATCTCTCATGCCTCCTAAAGAAATTCTAATAAACTTTCTTCCTGTTGCTTTAGCTATAGATTTACCTAAAGAAGTTTTGCCTACTCCTGGTGGGCCAACTAAACAAAGAATTGGTCCTTTTAATTTTTGTATTCTTTTTTGAACAGCTAGAAATTCTATTATTCTCTCTTTAACTTTTTCTAGTCCAAAATGATCCTCATCTAAAATTTGTTGAGCACCTTTTAAATCATTATTAATTTTACTTTTATTTGACCAAGGAAGTTCTGTCATCCAATCTAAATAATTTCTAACCACAGTAGCCTCTGCAGACATCGGACTCATTGATTTTAATTTTTTTAGTTCAGCTACACATTTTTCTTGAACTATTTTTGGCATTTTAGCTTTTTGTATAGCTTTGCTTATTCCTGCAATTTCATCTTTACCTTCATCTATTTCACCTAATTCTTTTTGAATAGCTTTTAATTGCTCATTTAAGTAATACTCTCTTTGTGTTTTTTCCATTTGGTTCTTAACTCTGCCTCTTATTTTTTTTTCAACAGAAATCACACTTGTTTCTTTTTCAACAAGTTCATTTATTTTTTCTAATCGTTTTCTTAAGTCGATAATTTCTAATAATTCTTGCTTCTCAAAAATTTGTAAATTCAAATTAGATGCAACGTTATCGGCTATTTGACTTGAATCTTTTAATTTTTTAATGCTGTTAATAGAATCTGATAAATCTCTTTTGTTTAAAACTAATAGTTTTTCAAACTTTTTTACTAAGCTTAATGCAAAAAGTTCAGACTCTTTTGTTTTGTTTGTGTCTTCTACGACTTCTATATTGCAACTTAAAAAGTTTTTATCCTCTTTTGTGATCTCATGAATTTTAACTCTTTTTTCTCCTTCTACCAAAACTTTAACTGTTCCATCAGGCAGTTTAAGTAATTGTAAAACTTTACTTAAACATCCGTAACTATATATGTCTTTATTTTCTGGCTCATCAATTTCTGAATTTTTTTGTGAGACCAATACAATTGATTTATCTGTTTTCATCACTTCTTGAAGAGCTTTAATAGATTTATCTCTACCAACAAATAGTGGCACGACCATTGAGGGAAAGACCACAATGTCTCTTAACGGTAATAAAGGTTTTGAATTTACAGCCATAGAATATTTATATGGTACTTAATAATATAATATCAAGGAAGTAATTTAATGATTAAGCTACAGATGTTGATTGTTTTTTACCATATGTGACAATTGGATCTGTATCGCCAGATATAGCTGATTTGTCCACGGTAACTTTAAGGACATTTTCTAGCTCAGGAAGCTCAAACATGGTTTTTAACAGCGCGCTTTCTAAAATTGATCTTAAGCCTCTGGCTCCCGTTTTTTTACTAATAGCTTTTTTTGCCACTTCTATTAAAGCATCATCTTTAAATTCTAATTCAACGTTTTCAAACTCAAATAATTTTTGATATTGTTTTATAAGAGAGTTTTTTGGTTCTTTTAAAATTTTTATTAAAGATTTTTCATCTAAATCATCTAGCGTAGCGATTATCGGCATTCTTCCAATAAATTCTGGAATTAAACCATATTTAATTAAATCTTCTGGCTCTAAATTTTTTAAGGTTTCTGAAAGTTTTTTTTCTTCTTTGTTGTTAACTTCTGCACCAAAACCTATAGACGTTCCTTTTCCTCTCAGACCAATAATTTTATCCAACCCTGCAAACGCACCTCCACAAATAAAAAGTATATTTGTTGTGTCAACTTGTAAAAATTCTTGCTGTGGATGTTTCCTTCCTCCTTGCGGAGGAACGCTGGCTACTGTCCCCTCCATTATTTTTAATAAAGCTTGTTGCACACCTTCTCCTGAAACATCTCTAGTGATAGATGGATTTTCAGATTTTCTACTAATTTTATCTACTTCATCGATATACACTATGCCTCTTTGTGCTTTCTCAACATTGTAATCTGCAGCTTGTAATAATTTTAAAATAATATTTTCTACATCTTCACCTACATAGCCAGCTTCCGTTAATGTTGTCGCGTCTGCCATTGTGAATGGTACGTCTAATATTCTCGCTAAAGTTTGAGCTAATAGAGTTTTACCACAACCTGTAGGGCCAACTAATAAAATATTCGATTTAGAAAGTTCAACTTCTTTATTGTTTTTGTTGTCATGATTTAATCTTTTGTAGTGATTGTGAACAGCAACCGATAAAACCTCTTTTGCAAATTTTTGACCAATGACGTACTCATCTAAAACAGTACAAATTTCTTTTGGAGTAGGAACACCGTCTTGATGTTTAATTAATGAACTTTTGTTTTCTTCTTTAATAATATCCATGCAAAGTTCAACACACTCATCACAAATAAAAACTGTTGGTCCTGCAATTAATTTTCTAACTTCATGCTGGCTCTTTCCACAAAAAGAGCAATAGAGAATATTTTTGTTATTTTTTTCTGCCATAACGAATCAATGGTTTATTTGTAAATTAGGTGAATCTTGTTAGCAAGCGTAAGTTGTGCTGGAAGCTAGATGTTGTGTATTATTTTCTTTTTTCCACAACAGAGTCTATTAAACCAAATTTTTTGGCCTCTTCGGCAGTCATAAAATTATCTCTCTCAAGAGCTTGGGAAATTTCTTCAACTGATTTACCTGTATGTTTAGAGTAAATTTTATTTAATCTCTCTTTTAATAATAGGATTTCTTTAGCATGTATTTGAATATCAGTTGCTTGACCTTGGAAGCCTGCTGAAGGTTGGTGTACCATTATTCTTGAGTTAGGAAGTGAAAATCTTTTCCCTTTTTCTCCTGCAGCTAAAAGAAACGAACCCATAGACGAAGCTTGGCCTATACATAAAGTAGAAACTGGTGAATTAATATACTGCATGGTGTCATAAATTCCTAAGCCTGCTGTAACTAATCCACCTGGGCTGTTAATGTAAAAATAAATTTCTTTTTTAGGATCCTCTGACTCTAGAAATAAAAGTTGGGCAGTAACTAGTGAGGCAACATTATCATTCACTGGACCAACTAAAAAAACTATTCTTTCTTTTAATAGCCTAGAATAAATATCGTAAGCTCTTTCTCCTTTGCTTGTTTGTTCAACAACCATCGGAATAAGATTATTCATTTGCTCTTCGATTCGACTCATTGCAGAATTTATATAACCAAAGGTTACTTTTTGCTAACTTTTTTTATTTTTTTCTTATTGCTGGATGAAGATTTAATAACATTTTTTTCTTTATTAGCTTTAGTTTCATTGTCGTGATCGTGGTCATTATCTTTGTGAGACGGTAGATCTTTTGATAATTTATTGAAATCAGATATAATTTTTTCTGCTTCTTTAGTTGTAATATTTTTCTTTTTTAAATTAATTTTAGATTTAAATAAATTTAATATTTTTTCTTCATACAAAGCTCCTTTTAAACTTTGAGCAGCAGATGGATTTTTTTGATAATAATCTAAAACCATTTTTTCTTGACCTGGCATTCCCTTAATTTGCTTTTGAACTTCTCCCTGAACTTCCTCATCTGATACTCTTAAATTATTTTTTTCTCCGTATTCGTTTAATATTAAGCCTAGTTTAATTCGAGACTCTGCAATTTTTAAATTTTTAGTCTCGTGTTTGTCTTTTTCATCTTTTTTAAGCTGATGTGTCATTAAATGAACTTCTTGTTCAACGAGAGTTTTGGGCAACTCAATTTTATGAAGTTTTTCTATTTGGTCTAAAATTTCTTTTTTTGTAATTGAGTCTAGTGATTGCTTATATTGAGTTGATATTTGTTTCTCTATTAACAATTTAAGGTCTGTTAAATCTTTTGCTCCCATATTTTTTGCAAACTCATCGTCAATTTTTGTATCTGTTGCCATTTGAATATTTAAAATTTTGCATGCAAATTTTGCTTTTTTATTTGCTAATTCTTTGTTTGGGTAGTTTTCTGGCAAATTAACTTCTATGGTTTTATTTTCTTCTTTTTTAACTCCAATTAACTTTTCGTCAAAACCTTTAAGAAAAAGATCCTTGCCTATTTCTAGTTTCGTATTTTTTCCTTCACTACCTTCAAACTTTTCTCCATTAACAGTCGCGCTATAATCAAATATTACTAAATCACCTTTTTCTGATTTTTTATTTTTGTCACTGAAAGTTTTATTATTTTTAGCTATCTCTTTTATTTTTTCATCTACTAACTTGCCTTCAATTTTTAATAAATACTCATTAGCAGTATACCTATCAAAATTAGAAAGGATTACATCGGGTAATGAGTCAACTTCTATTGTGTAATTAAGATCTTTTCCTTCTCCAAATGTCTTTAAATCTATTTTGGGTTGACCAGCTGCTTTTATTTTCTTTTCTTTTAAAGCTTTGTTTGAACTTTCTTGTAATATTTTATCGATAACTTCTCCGTAGATAGCTTTGCCAAATTGACTTTTAATTACTGCTGGTGGTACCTTGCCTGGCCTAAACCCTTTAAGGCTAACTTCTGACTGTAGTTCAAATAACTTTTCTTCAAGTTTTTCTTGAATTGTCTTTTTATCAATAATAATTGATAAAACTGTTCTAAGGCCTTTTTTGTTTTGTACTTCTACTTTCATATAAGTTTCTGGTGGGCAAGAAGAGACTCGAACTCTTAAACCTTGCGGTACTAGTTCCTAAGACTAGCGCGTATACCAATTCCGCCACTTGCCCAATATTTTTAATGTTTGCTTATATAGTAAATTACTTTTTAGAGAAACTATAAAGTCTAAAATACATAATCGTATAAAGAATAATTAGTGAAAAAAACCAGTATCTTGAAATTAAGCCATGATTCTGAAAGTAAAAAAGTGGGATTTGTAAAAATAAATAAGATGAATTGACGAGTATTGAAGTTAAATAGTTAGAACTTTTTTTTTTTTTTGAGGCAGAAACCCATTTATATAACAGCATATGTAAATGCAGTGTATCTGGGTGTAACGGAGATTTTTTTAAAAAAGCCTTTCTAATAAAAGAAAAAAAAACTTCATAAAATAAATAGAAAAGCACTCCAGCAAAAAAGAAGGGGGAGATCTGGGGATTTAACTCGTAGGTTTTAATGGTATTTAAAACAATTAAAGAGCCTAACAAATAAGAACCGCTGTCACCTAAAAAAATCTTAGCTTTTGGAAAATTAAATATCAAAAATGATAATACAATTAAAATCTGACTAAATAAAATAATTGAAATATCATTATTTTGATTAGTTAAATTTATTAAAAGAAAAATAGAATTTATTAACAGTAAATGAATAGCTAAAAGACCGTTAAAACCATCAACTAAATTAGCTCCGTTAATTACAAATAAAAAACACAAAAGAACAAAGCAAACTTGAAATATATTATTTTCTAACCATAAATTTAAAAACTCTAAGCCAGACTTAGTTATTTGAATTGAAAAAATATTAATACAAAAAACTAATATGCCAAGCATTAAGATTAAACGAATATTTGGATTAATTTTTACTTTTAAGTCATCTATAAAACCAAGAGAAAATAATAATAAT
>Ga0115004_10005443_pt1 | contig 10049 bp, 13 predicted proteins | sample ArcticOcean_MG_C_10_FD_88737 | JGI IMG/M metagenome (GOLD analysis project Ga0115004, IMG submission 88737) | Marine microbial communities from western Arctic Ocean - ArcticOcean_MG_CB11_90 | ecosystem: Environmental > Aquatic > Marine > Oceanic | place: Arctic Ocean: Canada Basin | collected... | reverse complement strand
TAGGTTGGCGGTCCCAAGGGGAATCGAACCCCTCTTTCGAGGATGAAAACCACGTGTCCTAACCGATAGACGATGGGACCTAATTTTTTGCTATTTAATAACAGAAATATCATCAATAATAAACTCTACATTTCTCTGTCCACGCCATTCATTAAGACTTAATTTCCCAGCTATGTTGAATGGTTTGATGTTTTTCTTGAGTAGGTATGACCCTATTTCTGTTTCTACGGAATTAAAGCTAATACCCTTTAGAGTGGTTGTGTCTGAACCTACAAAAACGGTTTTTATATGTTTTTCACCTACAATTTTTGCATTAACTAGCTTTACATTATTGATTATAAATTTTGGCTCAGAATTACCAGATCCAAAGGGAGCTAACAGGTTTATTTTTTCATAAAATTCAATATTCATTGCCGATGGAGCTATTTCTGTGTCGAAATAATAATTTTTTTTTTCTAAAAGGTTAATATTTATAGATTTAAATTTTTTGAATACAAATTCTTTAAATGCTTCAATTTTGTTTATATCAATAGTAAATCCAGCTGCCATTTTATGCCCACCACCTTTAAAGAGTAAGCCACTTTGCACAGCACCTATGATAGTAGAACCTAAATCAAAACCATGAATAGACCTACCCGAACCTTTTCCAATTTTTCCATTAACAGAAATGACAATAGTTGGTTTATTATACTTCTCTTTTATTCTAGCTGCTATAATACCAATAATTCCTTCATGCCAATTTTCACCATAAAGAATAATTACGGGATCTTTGTTGTTTTTATAATCTGTATTTAAAATACTTTTTAATAATTCATTTTCTAATATTTGCCTTTCTTTATTATAAACATTTAAATCTATAGCTAGTTTAAAAGAATTTTCAGGGCTTTGGTTTAACAATAAGTTTGCACCATGAGTTGATTTTCCAACTCTACCCCCAGCATTAATTCTTGGTCCTAATACATAGCCTAAGTCATGAGCTGTTATACTGTGTTCAATCTTACACACGTCAATTAAAGTTTTTAAACCAAGATTATTTTTTTTTTTTATAATTTTAAGCCCTTGAGTTACCAATGCTCGATTTAAACCAACTAATGGAACCACATCACAAACTGTACCCAGGGAAACTAGGTCTAGTATATTAATTAGATCAGGTTCTTTGATTGAGTTATTTAAAAACCAATTTTTATCTCGTAATCTCTTATTTAAAGCTACAAGAAACATGAAACAAACACCAGCAGCACACAGATAATTTAACTCAGACCTATCATCAAACCTATTAGGATTAACGATAGCAAGAGCAGAGGGTAATTTAATTTCAGATTGATGGTGATCAAGTATAATAACATCAATATTTTTTTTTTTTGCAAAATCTATTGGTGCAAATGATAAAGTCCCACAATCAACAGTAAAAATTAATGTTACACCTTGCTCTTCAAATTTTGAAAAAGCAATCTCATTAGGACCAAAACCTTCGTTTTTTCTATCAGGAATATAAATTTCAAAAGGGATGTTTAATAGATCAAAATATTTACCTAAAATTGCAGTAGAAGTTGCTCCATCCACATCATAGTCTCCGAATATACCTATTTTTTCACCATCAACAATACCTTTTTCAGTTCTTTCAATAGCAACATCCATATCTTTCAGGATATATGGGTTTGGTAAAATATTCTTTATTAAAGGCTTTAAAAAAAATTTAACTTCTTCTTTTTTAATTTTTCTTATCGATAGTAGTTTTGCAACAATTTCATCTAAAAAATAATTTGTTTTAAAAAAATCAATGTCTTCAGAACTGAATTCTTTGGGAATCCAATCTTTACCGCTTACAGATAATGAGCTCATTTTTTGTATGTGTTGGTAATTATTTTATTAATTTTTTGACTTTTATGTAAAACCAATGTTGTAACTTCAAATTTATTATCTAAATTTTTAATACCTTTAGCTAAGTCTCCGGATGTTACACCGCTAGCACAAAAAATTAAATCTCCTTTAACAATTTCATCAATATTGTATTTTTTTTTAAAATCAGTAATTCCAAGTTTTCTTGCTCTGATAATTTCATCTTCATTAAGAATTAAACGTCCTTGCATCTGACCGCCTAAACAAGAAAGTGCTGCAGCTACAATAACACCTTCTGGTCCACCTCCTGTACTAAGATAAATATCATTTTTAGGATTGTCACCTATAACAGATAGTCCGCCAGCAATATCACCATCAGTAATATAGTTTATTTTAACTTGCATTTTTTCGAGAGTCTTAACAATATAGTCATGTCTAGACCTTTTCATTACACATGCATTTAATTCTGATGGTCTTTTATTCTTTGCTTCAGCGAGTAAATTAATATTTTTTTCCACACTATTATCTAAATCTAAAAGATTTTTTGGTAAATTAGATCCAATTATAATTTTTTCCATATAAGTGTCAGGTGCAGATAGAAGATTCCCTTTTTCTGCAACTGCAAGAACAGAGAAAGCATTGGGCAAACCTTTAGCTGTAAATGTAGTTCCTTCCAATGGATCTACAGCTATATCAAATTCTGGTCCACTGTTAGTACCGACTTTCTCGCCGATATGAAGCATAGGTGCTTCATCCATTTCACCCTCACCTATTACAATAGTTCCTTTCATGTTTATTTTATTAAATTCAACTCTCATATTGTCAACAGCACCTTGGTCAGCTTTGATTTTATCACCTTTACCGATAAATGGAGAAGCTCCATAAGCAGCAAACTCGGTTGCTTTTATAAATTTATTTAAAAAACTTTTATCTATAGACATTAAATTTTTTCTATTCTGATGATCTTAGGAATGTTTACGACATAGTTCTTTTTTTTTAATTTAGATAAAACTTTTTCAAAAGAACTGCTCTTTGCTTCATGTGTAATTATTATAATTGAAGCATTTTTTTTATTAGATGTTGGGTTTTGAATTAGTCTTTTTACAGAAACTTTATTTTTAGCCATAACTTTTGTAACATCTGATAAAATGCCATGTTTATCCTTTACGTCTAGCCGAAGGTAAGCTGAAAATTTATTATTATTTATATTCTCAAAAGCAGCATGAACCCTTCTTCTGTCAGATAAAACGAAAGGAAATTTAACATTACCTCTAAGTACGGAACATAAGTCTGAAACCAAGGAAGATGTTGTAGGGCCCGGACCTGCTCCCTCTCCCTGTAAAACAGTTTTACCCACTGGATAAGATTCAATAATCACAGCATTAAGAACACCATTAATTTTTGCAATTTGTGAGTTTTCTTTAATAAGCGCTGGATGAACTCTCTGAATAATTTTATTTTTTATAGATTCTGCAACACCAACTAGTTTTATTTTATAACCAAGGTGATTGGCATTATTTATATCTGTCTGATCAATATTTTTAATACCTTCTACTGATATTGATTTATTATTAATATAAGAGTTAAAACCCAAGGCAGTTAAAATTTTTAGTTTTGATGCCACATCTTCCCCGTTAACGTCTGAAGCTGGATTTGATTCTGCATACCCCAATTTTTTTGCCTGTATTAGTGAATCTTTATATTCAAGTTTGTTTTTGTCCATAGAAGACAATATATAGTTCGATGTGCCATTTAGTATGCCATAAATTTTATGAATATTATTTGCAATAAGACCCTCTTTCATTGCCCGAATTATTGGCATGCCACCACAAACTGCAGCTTCAAATTCAAAATTTACTTTATTTTTTTCAGCAATTTTAGATAGTTGATCTCCATATTTAGAGACTAAAGCTTTATTTGCAGTAATAACGTGTTTTTTATTTTTTAAAGCTTCAAAAACTAATTTCTTAGCTGGTCCTTCGGCTCCACCAATTAGCTCCACTATAATATCTACATTTTTCATTTTAGCTGCCGAAAGGTAATTTTTTAGCCAGATTTTTTTTGGTAAAGGAAAATTTCTTTTTTTTGTAAATGATTTTGCAGATACAAAAAGAATATTAGGTATTATGTTAGTTTTGTTGGTGATAAAATTTTTATTTTTTCTTAAATAATTATAAAAATAAGAGCCAATATTACCAAGTCCAACAATCACAATATTCATTTTTTTTATCATTTAATAAACTATTTCAAAGTAATATCTGGAAATTTTTTTTGTCTGCCCTTTTCAATTAATAATTCTGTAATTTTATCAATGTCACAATCTTTTATTCCCTCACATATACTTACTTGGTTTTCAGAAATAACACTTTTAAACTTTATGTTATTGTTATTATTTTTTTCAATTTTTTGTTTAGAAGGCAATTTAGAAGTTTTTTCAACTGACATTTCTGTCTTAGAGGAATTAAAGGAATTTAAACTTTCTTTGTCTTTGATATTATTTTTTTTAAGTTTTGCTAAATTCTTCTTTTCTTTAATTGCTTTTTTTTCTTCAATTTTTTTTGTTTTTCGTTCAGCTTTAATTCTAGCTCTTTCTTCTTTAAGTTTAATTTTCTCAGCTTTTTTATTCATTTTTTCTAATTTAACCTCTGAGGGTTTTTTTTTTGTATTTTGCTTAATTTTGTTAGTATTTAATTTAACCAAGTCTACTGAGGTTTTTTTGTTATTTGACTTGGTCTTTATTTCCACTGTTAAATTTTTAGCAAAATATTCATTGAATTCTTTTCTATCAAGACACTTACGGTCACCACAAATATATGTTTTATTTGTAGTACCACAGGAAACAAAAAATAAGATAAATATTAAGTATATATATTTCATTTTAATCCAAGGTTTTCTTTATAACCATAAAGGAGGTTCATGTTCTGTATTGCTTGACCAGAAGCACCTTTTACCAAGTTGTCTATTGCTGAAAATATTACAATTTTGTTTTTATTTCTAGTTTTACAAACTGAAATATCACAATTATTTGTATTTAAAACATTTCCACTTCCAATAGGTGTGTTAATTTTTAATAATTTTATAAAGATATTTTTGGAGTGAGTTTTTTTAAGCTCTTTATAAACATCATAAATTGAAACATTTTTTTTCATCTTTAAATATATACACGAAAGTATACCTCTAAATGTTGGTAGTAAATGTGGATTGAAACTATAATCAAACTTATTGTTTAAAATTTTTTTAAACTGTTGGTCAAGTTCTGACATGTGTTTGTGTCTCTCAATCCCATATGCTTGAATTGATTTATCAATATTTTTATGGGTAAATTTATTTTTATAATTTTTTCCAGCGCCAGAGTATCCAGACTTAGAATCTATAATTATATTATTTGTTTCTATTAAAGATTTCCTCATAAGTGGTAAAAGAGGTAGCTGTATAGAAGTCGGGTAACAACCTGGATTAGATATAATTCTATACTTTTTAATTTTATTTTTTGTAAATTCAGGTATTGAATAAATAGATTGTTTTATCAAATCTTTCGCATTGTGTTTCAAAAAATACCATTTTTTATATTCTTTTGAATTTTCTATTCTAAAATCTGCAGATAAATCAATAAATTTTAAATGCTTGTGTTTAAAAAGTTTTTTTGTAATTTTTTGGGCTTCACCATTAGGTAAGGACAGATAGAGCAAATCAACAATATTCCAATTTACTTTTTTTAAATTTGAAATTTTAGGAAGTTTTTTTTTAATTCTTTTGTCGAATTTAGCAATGCTACTACCAATATTTTTTTGAGCACATAAATAGGAAATTTTAACATTCGGATGTTTTGAGAGGTAAAAAACCAAATCAAGACCAACAAAACCTGTAGCTCCTGCAATAGCAATATTGAGTTTATTTTGTAACATAAATATTTATATCACTGATGATATAAATAATAAATTTAAATGATCTATCTCTTAGAAAACTGGAAGCTTCTTCTTGCTTTTGCGCGACCATATTTTTTTCGCTCAACAACTCGAGAATCTCTAGTCGTTAACTTCTCTTTTTTCAACGTAGATTTCAGGTTCTCATCATGAAGAACAAGTGCCCTAGATAGTCCGTGTATAATAGCCCCAGCTTGACCTGAAAGACCTCCTCCTTTTACGGATGCTCTCACATCGTAAGAAGTAGAAACTTCTGATATTTCAAGAGGACGCATAACTATAATTTGATGAACTGGTCTTTTAAAATAATCGCTCATTTTTTTTCCATTCACGTGAATGCTACCAGAACCTTTTTTGACCCATACTTTAGCTATGGATCTTTTTCTTCTCCCGGTGGCATATTTACTATCTTTAAAATCTAATTTAATTTTTTTAGGTGAGATATTTTTTACTGAAGCTTGAGTTTCCATTAATTCCTTACTGTATTTTTTTTATTCAATTCCTTAAAGTTTACAACTGTAGGATTCTGCACTTCATGCGGGTGCTTGTCACCATTATATATTTTCAGTTTTGTTAATTGTTTTTTAGCTAGAGGTCCCCCTGGTAACATTCTTTTGACGGCAAGTTTTAATATATCTTGTGTTTTGTCTTTTCCAGTTAATCGTTCGGGTGTATATGTTTTGATACCACCTGGATGTCCAGTGTGTCTGTAATAAATTTTATTTCTAAATTTTTTTCCTGTAAATTTCATTTTATCAATATTTGTAACTACTATGAAGTCACCATTATCCATGTGAGGATTAAATGTTGCTTTATTCTTGCCTCTAAGAACTTTTGAAATATAGGCAGCTAGTCTTCCAACTACTGCGTCTTCAGCATTAATCAGATACCAATCGTTTTTAATCTCTTTTTTTTTAATAAATGGTGTCATGTAAATTATGGCGATAAATACTAACAATGGTTAATAATGTCAATTGAATTTAGTATATGTAGTGTGGCATTTGTTATAAATAAGCAAGTATTAGGTACGTATTGAACTATAGTAAAGTTTTAAAGTAGTAATTACTAAAAATATACTTGATATTTGGTGCAATGAAGCAAGATAGATACTACCACCCGTTATTAGGACAGAGATACCTAGTATAATTTGAATTAATATTATTAAGAAGAAAATAACAAAATTGACGTACATCTTTGTATCTTTTTTTTTAACTATATTAAATCCAAGATAGATAGATAAAAAAAATATTAAATATGCAATATTCCTGTGAAAAAACTGAACAACACTAGGTAGGTTAAAGTTAAAAAGATTTTTCAACATAGTATCATCCGGAAAATAATTTCCATTCATCAGCGGCCATGTTTGATATATTTTACCAGCGTCAAGACCTGAGACAAAAGCTCCCATAATAATTTGTGTGTATATTAAAGATAGTAAAAAAAAATATACGTTATACCCATTAAATTTAAAAAAAAATTTCTCCGTTTTGTTTGTTGAATTTAATAAGGTCCAAAATAATGACGACAAAATAGAAAATGCAATAAACAAATGTATAGAAAGTCTATAATGACTAACAGTAACATTTTCTGTTAGTCCACTTATAACCATATACCAACCAATTATACCTTGAGCTAAAATTAAAATAAAAATTTTTGTTAAAAGAATAATTTTTGTTTTATTAAGAAAATTGATTAATACGAAAAATAAAAAAGGTATCAAAAAGAAAATACCTATAAAACGTGCCAGTAATCTATGAGCATATTCCCATAAAAAAATATATTTAAATTCGTCTAGTGTCATACTGCTATTTAGGAATGAATATTGAGGTATTTTTTTATATAAATCAAAATATTCAACCCATGCATCAGGACCTTTAGGTAAAAACACCCCCTTAAATAATTCCCATTCAGTGATAGAGAGACCAGAATCTGTCAATCTGGTCATACCACCAACGATTATAATAGAGCTAACTAGAAATATGAGACTTATTAACCAAATATGAAAAATTGTATTATAGTTTTTATTTTTTAACATTATAAACTTAATATATATTTTATTAATTAATTAAACATAATATAAATGTCGCTATGATTAGTCCTGGTATTAAAAAAATTAGAATAAAGCTCGACAAGATTGACACCAAACTCCTTTTAATTATAAAAAAACGTACAAAATTAGTTAATGAAATAGTTGGACTTAAAAAAAACAAAAAAGAAATAGTAGATCAGAAGAGAATAAATTTTATTTTAAAAAAAATAAAAAAAAAATCAATTGAACTTAAAATTGACCCTCTTATAACTGTCGCTATTTGGAAACAAATGATTAAGTCATTTATTAAATATGAATATAAAAAATTTAAAAAATAATTTTTTATTTACTGTGCGGAGGTAATTTTTTTTCTACAAAAATTTCATGTTTTCTTGTTACGGGATTATATTTATTAACCCTTAATTTATCTTTAACTTTTTCTCCCTTTGTTGGTTTTCTCGTGTAGTAGAAAAATGCACTATTAGGATTTGCTTCTGGTACTAATCTTACTTTTATGTGAGTTTTTTTTGCCATTTAGTTTTTTAAATTTTTAATTTTATCTAAAATTTTTTTTGATTTATATATAATCTTTTTTTTGTAATATTCAGCTTTTATACTCGATGCGTTTCTATCGTCAAGTTTTATTAGATTTTCATTCATAGCCATTATTGCTCCGTTTATGGTTAAACCTTGTTTTTTTAGTAAATAATAAATTATTCTTATCACTTCAACATTTTTTGGGGAATAATATCTTCTTCCGCCAGCCAATATTGTTGGCTTTAATTGTTTAAATTTAGTTTCCCAAAACCTTATCGTATGTGTTGAGGGTTTTTTAGTCTTAGAATTTATTAAGTCAAATTTCAAAGCAATTTCAGAAATACTTAACAGTTTAATTTTTTTTTTATACATAATTATTAATCTTTGACTTTAATTTTTTTGATGCTTTGAATGTAGCTACAGTTCTTGGTAGAATTTTATACTCTTTTTTGTTTTTTGGGTTTCTTCCAGTTCTTATTTTTTTTTTATGGAGTGTAAAAACACCAAAATTTTTGATTTTAATCTTTTTATTCAAAAGCAAGTTAGTAGTAATTATATTAATTAAATCAGTGACAATTTTTGTAGAATAAGAAAGAGGAATACCAATATTAAGAAAGATATTTCTAGCAATATCCTCTTTTTTTGAATTATTACGATTGTTTGTTGCCGTTACCATGGCTTAAATTATTTTTAATTTTACTCATAAGATCACCTTTAATTATACGATAACATAAATCAATTGAATAATAAAAACCAATAGCATCTGTTGCTCCATGACTTTTAACAACTGGTCCTTTTAAACCTAAAAAAATGGCTCCATTAAATTTTCTAGGATCTAATTTCGATTTAAATTTTTTTAAAGCAAAATAAGAAAATAAAATTGAAAATTTAGCCAATAAAGTTTCTGTTAGTGATTCTTTTAATGAGTCGGTAACAAATTTTGCAGTTCCTTCAGCAGTTTTTAACGCAATATTTCCAGTAAAACCATCTGTTACAATTACATTGGAGTCACCATTAGTGATTTTATTTCCTTCTATAAACCCATCAAATTGAAAATCTCCATACTTACTTAATTCTTTTAATTTAACATAAGCTTTTTTTAAAGTTTCAGTACCTTTGATTTCTTCAGATCCAATATTTAATAATGCAACTTTAGGAGAATCTTCGGGAAAAAGTGCTTTATATAAAGCCGCTCCCATTTCTGAGAAGTCAACTAGATTTGTATCGTCACACTCCACGTTAGCACCAAGATCTAAAACTACATTCATATTTTTTTTATTAGGCCATAACCCTGCTAATGCTGGCTTGCTCACAGAGTCGATTGTTTTTAGTAGCATTCTTGAAACAACAAATAACACACCCGTATTTCCTGCAGACAATGTTATGTTGGAATTAGATACTGTTTGTGAGTTGATAGCATTCCACATGCTGCTATCTTTAGAATTTTTAATAGCTGCTAATGGCGTTTCTTCGTCAGAAACAACTGTTGATGAATTAAAAATTTCATAGGAATTACTGGAAACTTTATGTTTGTCTAGTTCTCTAATTATTAAATCACGATCACCATAAATATTGAAAAAAAAATCTTTTTTTTTTTTATTTTTTTTTAAAAAAATTAAAACGCCTTTAATTTTTTTTTCATAAGGGTTTTAGCCTCCCCTTGCATAAATGGCAATTTTAATTTTTTTGTTATTTGTTTTGTTTTGGTAGAAGTCTTTACG
>Ga0115004_10005438_pt1 | contig 10052 bp, 9 predicted proteins | sample ArcticOcean_MG_C_10_FD_88737 | JGI IMG/M metagenome (GOLD analysis project Ga0115004, IMG submission 88737) | Marine microbial communities from western Arctic Ocean - ArcticOcean_MG_CB11_90 | ecosystem: Environmental > Aquatic > Marine > Oceanic | place: Arctic Ocean: Canada Basin | collected... | reverse complement strand
TTTTTCACTATAAACATAAACGTTCGAATAAAGTATTTCTGTTGTTTGGTATTTTAAAAAAAAATCAACTTGTTTTTTAAGTTTGTTTTTAGCCCACCAATCATCAACATCTAAAAATGTTACCATTTTACCTTTACATTTTTTTACTGCTAAATTTCTAGCCTTATAAAGTTTGTAAATTTTTTTGGATTTAAAATATTTTATTCTTTTATCTTTATATTTTTTTAAAATTGAGTAGCTTTTATCTGTTGAGTTGTTATCAAAAAAAATTATTTCCCAGTTTGTGTAAATTTGATTAAAAACACTCTTTAAAGCTTTATCTAAATATTTTTCTCCATTTAAACAATTGATTATTATGCTCACTAGGGGTGTTTTTTTCATAAAGATGTTAAATATTTAAAAATTTTATTTAAATCTTAAAATTAGACTTTCGACTGTCAGTCAAAAAACCTTTAACAGTTTCTAAAGTTAGTTGACTAGAACTTTTTCCAAAAGAATTAATTTGATTAATTATTTTTGGTGGCATTGTTATGATATTACAACCTATTTGTTTAGCTTGAATAAAATTGTAAGCTTCTCTGGTACTTGCCCATAGTATCTCAATATTTTTATATTTTTTCACTGTTAAAATACTTTTTTTAAATATTGGAAGCGGGTCTTTTCCTTTATCAGCCATTCTACCTGCAAAAATTGATATGATTGTTTTTGTCTTTTTGTCTAAACATTTGAATATCTTCTTTACTTGTTCAAGTGTGTAGACTGCTGTTATGTTTAATTTTATTCCCTTAAAACTTAATTCTTTAATAGCAGACCCCATAAAAATTCCTTTTGAGTTGACTACCGGTATCTTTACATAAACATTCCTTCCCCACTTATTGATTTTATAGGCTTGTTCAAGTATTTCTTCTGGTTCGTCAGCAAAAACTTCAAATGATATAGGTTTTTTTTTGCAAATTTTCAAAATTTTAAATGAGTAGTCTTTATAATTTTTAGCGCCAGATAACCTCATCAAACTTGGATTTGTAGTAAATCCATCAACGATTGATTTATTATTAAAAAATTTTATAGTTTTATAATCAGCGCTATCGCAAAATATTTTTGTTTTCATTAGTCTAAATTTTTAACTATATTTTCTGTCATTTTTTTTGCATCAGCAAATAACATTAAAGTATTATCTCTGTAAAAGAGTTCATTATCAACTCCTGCGTAACCAGGCGACATACCTCTTTTTACAAATAAAACAGATTTACACTTTTCAACATCCAGCACTGGCATTCCAAAAATAGGGCTTTTTGGGTCAGTCTTTGCGACAGGATTCGTTACATCGTTTGCTCCAATCACAAATGCAACATCGGTATTTGCAAAGTCATTATTTATATCATCAAGTTCAAATACTTCATCATAAGGAACATTTGCCTCTGCAAGCAATACATTCATGTGACCTGGCATTCTACCCGCAACAGGATGGATAGCGTAACTTACTTTTACATCATTTTTTTTTAATTTATCTACCATTTCTCTAAGCGCATGCTGTGCTTGGGCAACGGCCATTCCATAACCAGGAACTATTATAACTGACGATGCATTTTTCATAAGAAAGGCTGCATCCTCTGCATTACCACTTTTGACTGGTTTTTTTTCTGATTTTTCTTTTGATTCATTAGATGAACTGTCAGTGCCAAAGCCACCAAGAATAACATTTATAAATGATCTATTCATTCCTTTGCACATTATATATGAAAGTATTGCTCCAGATGATCCAACCAAAGCTCCTGTAATAATTAGCGCTGTATTTTCCAAAGTAAATCCAATTCCAGCTGCTGCCCAACCTGAATATGAATTAAGCATTGATATTACTACTGGCATGTCAGCTCCACCGATAGGAATAATAATTAAAAATCCAATAAGTAGTGACGCCACGATCAATACCCAAAATACTTGTGAAGATTGATTTATTATTAGGTAGAAAATTAAACTTAATATTAAAATGCCTAATAAAGCGTTTAAATAATGTTGACCTGGAAAAGTAACGGGTGATCCCGACATAAGTCCTTGGAGTTTCATAAAAGCAATTATTGAACCAGTAAATGTTATAGCTCCAATTGATACCCCTAGTCCCATTTCAATAATACTAGCGGTCTTAATATTTTGAAAGGTACCTAGTCCAAAAGAATCAGGACTGTAATAAGCAGATACTGCAACTAAAACTGCTGCCAGACCAACTAAACTATGAAAACCTGCAACAAGTTGTGGCATAGCAGTCATGGGTATTCTGAGTGCAATTATTCCTCCTACAATTCCTCCAACAGAAAGAGCAATTATGAAGAATAATAAATTTGCTAATAAAATATTAACAGAAAATATTGAAACAACTATTGCCAAAATCATACCAACTATTCCAAAAAAATTTCCTAATCTTGAAGTTTCTGGAGATGACAAACCTCGAAGTGCTAATATAAATAGAACACCAGTTATTAAAAATAAAATTGAAGATAGATTAGCTGACATTATTTATTTTTCTTTTTTTCTTTTTTTTTATACATCTGCAACATTCTTTGAGTAACTAAAAACCCACCAAAAATATTTATAGCCGCCAAAATTACTGCAAGAAAACCTAAAATATTTGAAAATGAGATATTGCCTGAATCAGAGGAGCTAAAAGATGCAATGATAGCTCCAACAATAATAACTGAGGAAATAGCATTAGTTACAGACATCAAAGGAGTATGTAGTGATGGAGTTACACTCCAAACAACAAAGTAGCCTATAAAGATTGAAAGAATAAAAATACTGAGTCTGAATATAAAAGGGTCTATTTCCATAATCTTCTATTCCTTAATTAATGTTTTTGAAATAATTTCATCGTCTAAGTTAATATTAAAGTCTTGTTTTTCTTTACTATAAAGATTTCTAACAAAGCTAAATAAGTTTTTTGCATAAAGGCTTGACGCTGTTAATGGTAATTTATTCATTAAATTTTTAATTCCTATTACTTTTATGCCATTAACAGTATTAATTTTATCGACTGCTGAATAAGCTGCGTTTCCTCCTTGTTCAGCTGCTAAATCATATATAATTGAACCTGGTTTCATCAATTTTACAAGCTCTTCATTTAAAATTCTTGGAGCAGGTCTTCCAGGTATGAGGGCAGTACAAATAACAATATCGTTTTTAATCATAGCTTCTTTTAATAAGTTTGCTTGTTTTTTTTTGAACTCTTCACTTGCTTCTTTAGCATATCCACCTGTTGTCTCTAAGTTTTCTTCTTGTTCTACTGTTAAAAACTTTCCACCTAAACTTTCCACTTGTTCTTTAGATGCTGCTCTAACATCAGTTGCAGAAACTACTGCACCAAGTCTTTTTGCAGTTGCTATAGCTTGTAAACCGGCAACACCCGCTCCGATGACTAAAACTTTTGCTGCCGGTACAGTACCTGCTGCAGTCATCATCATTGGAACTGCTTTTTCAAATTCATAAATTGACTCAATTACTGCTCTATACCCAGCTAAGTTAGATTGGGAGGATAAAACATCCATCGATTGAGCTCTTGATATTCGAGGTAATAGTTCAAGTGAAAAAACATTTATATGTTTCTTTGATATATCTTTAAGTTTATTTTCATTCTTTGTTGGATTAAAAATTCCAACTAAAATAGTTTCTTCTTTTAATGCTTTAATTTCTTCGTCTGTAGGACAATTAACTTTAAGTATTAATTTAGAGTTATTAATTACTTCCGAAGAACTAATATAAAATTTAACACCTACTTCCTCATATTGTTTATCGCTAATTCCTAAATGACTAGCATAATCTTTTTCTAAGTTGATATTTAAACCTAGTGCTATAATATTTTTTGCACTTTCAAGAGTAATGGCTACTCTTCTTTCTATATTAATATTTTCTTTAATTGATCCAACAGTCACTTTAAAATTCTATAACAGAGTTATAGCCAATGTTGCTAGGAGGAACATTACCGCAACCGTCCCAAATAATACGAACTTTGTAAAACCCTTCCAGGTATTTTTATGATCTTTACTGCTCATGCTATTAACCTTGTCGAGCTTTATATCTTGGGTTCTTTTTATTGATTACGTAAATTTTTCCTCTACGCTTTACTATTTTAGAGTTAAGGTCTCTTTTTCTTAGTGATTTTAAAGAACTTGCTATTTTCATAAGATTTCAATTATTAGCCTGGCAACGTCCTACTCTTCCGTGCCTTAAGACAAAGTACCATTGGCGCTGAAGGACTTTACTTCCGAGTTCGGAATGGGATCGGGTGTGGCCCCTTCGCAATAATTACCAGGCACGTACTTATAAGATCTTTAAATAAAAATGTAAATAGACTTGATTTGACTGATTATAACTAATTTTGGTGGGACCTGATGGTTACGCTCCATCTACCCCTACAATGTCAATGTAGTACTCTACTATTGAGCTAAGGTCCCGCTTTTAAACGAAAATATTAATCTATTTTTTTAAAAATTAAATCTATTTTTTTTATAGATATCCTGTAAAACTTCTTTATCTCTTAATGTATCCATACACTTCCAAAAATTATAATGTTTAAAAACTGCTAACTGTTTTCTTTTGGATGCTTTTTCAAGAGGTTTTTTTTCCAAAATTGTTTTTTTATTTTTAATCAAATTTAAAAAGTTTTTCTTAGCTACAAAAAACCCTCCATTTATCCAAGCCTGAGTTACTTGGGGCTTTTCTTTAAATGAGTCGACTAGATTATTTTTTATTATAATTTCACCAAATCTTGCTGGAGGTCGCACAGCTGTAACTGTGACCATTTTTTTATTTTTTTTATGAAATTTTAATAATTTTTTTATATTTACATTTGAAATTCCATCACCATAAGTGAACATAAACTCTTCATCTTTTTGAAGTAATTTCTTTAAAAATTTTAATCTACCTCCGGTCATAGAATTTTTTCCGCTCTCTATTATTGTAATTCTACAGTTTTTATTATTTATTTTATAATTAAAAGGAGTATTGTTTTTTTTAAAATTTTTAAAAAATTTTTTTATGATATTACTTTTATACCCAGCTAGAATAATAAATTCTTTAAAATTATATTTTAAGTAAAGACTCATAATGTGTATTAAAATTGGTTTTGTTCCTATCTTAACCATTGGCTTTGGAACTTCTTTTGTAAGTTCACTAAGTCTAGTACCTTTACCACCTGCTAATATTGCTACTTTCATTTTATATTTCTTTTATAATCTAATATTGTTTTGTTTAAACCTTCAGAAAAACTAGTTTTAGGTTTCCATTTTAAAATTTTATGAGCTTTTAAAATTGAAGGATATAAAACTTTATTTTCATCTTTTCTTAATTTAATTTTATTAAAAAGTGGTTTACCTTTTTTTATTATATTTTTAATTTTATTTATTACAACCTTTACTTTATATGGTTTTCCGTATCCGACATTAATAATTTTACCAATAGCATTCTGACATTTTAAAGCTTTGTAAATAGCAAAAATAAAATCATTTATATACAGAAAATCTCTAAGTTGACTACCTTCAGAACAAAGAAAAGAATTATTTTTTAAACAATTTGTTATAACGATAGGTATTAGTCTATTATTGTCCTGTTTTGGTCCGTAGACCTGATAGGCCCTAATTATAATTGCAGGAAATTTATAGTACTTAAAATTCTTTAATAAAAATTTAGTAGCTAAAAATTTTGATCTACCATAATTAGCTTTTGGTCTAAACCCATCACTTTCTTTTTGGGGTGAATTTAATTTTCCATACTCAAGACAACTGCCTACCTGTAAAAAAGCATTAAGTTTAGTTTTTCTAAATATTTTTACTAAACCAACGCATCCTTTATAGTGAGTATTATAAGTTCTCTTCTTGTTTGAATGATCCACATAACCAGCAAGATTAATTACATAGGTGAACTTGTCTTTAATTTTTATAATTTTTTTTAAGTTATTGATGTCTTCTTTTATATATCTGACTTCTTTTAACTTTCTTTTTTTAGGAGGAATTCTTGATGAAAGGCTAGTTATAATATATTTTTTTCCCAGTAAAAATTTTGCTAGGTGATATCCAATAAATCCGGTCCCACCGGCAATTAAAACATGTTTAGATTTCATAATTTTCTTAAAAAATTTATAAACTGAATATAATCAAGACCTTTGTTGCTATCGTCTCCAAAAATTTCTACTTTCTTTTTTTTTATAGTATTTTGATAATTGCTAGATAAACTTTCCTTCATTTTAGAATGAATATCTGAAGTATTTAAATTTTGTTGTAGAAAAATTAGTTCTTTTCTAATCCTAATTTCTACAGCATCATTAGACTTTAACTCTTCAACATACTTGGATCCACTAAACATATCCAGCAAAACAAGATTTTTGTTCATATAAAGACCTTCAAAAATTATAGCTCCATAATCTCCCATAATAATATCAGCACACTGAATTAGTTTATTAATATTACGGTCATAATTATTATCTATAATAAAATTATACTTTTCTAAATTTTTAAGGGTAGAATTATTTCTTGAGATTGATTTAGGGTGTGGTCTAACAATAAAATTATAAAATTCTTTTAAAAAATAAACTTTGTTAGTCCAGTCTAATATGTTTCTATCTTCTTCATGTTTGATGTTCATGTGTGTTGGAAGCCAGATAATGATTTTTTTTTTAGGATCTAAATTAAATTCTTTAATTAAATCTTTTTTATAATCTTCTTTGCTAGGATTCTCGTGCCTAAAATATAAAATTTTCTTACAGATTTTATTATGAAATTTTTGTTTTACTAAATTTAAGTCTAAATCAGAATAACTTAAAAAAATATCAAAAGCATGTTCGTACATTTTGTCCGGATAATTACGTAATTTAAGATCAGCGCCATCAGGAAATTTTATAGAAATATTTCCAATTTTTTTTTCAGGAAACCAATCCAAGCCGATTTTAATAGAATTAGGAGCACCAGCAGTGAAGGGCCTACCAAAAAAAAAATTTAGCAAATTTGAAATTTTAGTTATGTATAAAAAAATTCCAACAGTATTCGCATAAATAAATCTTGCAATTGAGTAAGGATTAATTTTATACGCACTTATTTCACCTGTGCTTATTACAGCTTTATATTTTATCTTTTTATATACATCTGAGAGCAATCGAAATTTAGTTTCTTTATTTTCTAATAAGCTTTGAATTAGTTTGTTTGATTTATTTCTTCCTCTTTCGATAGATGGTATGTCATTAACAATAATATCAAAAATTTGATTGTTATTATCAGCTTTAAGAAAATTAGAATAAAGATCAATTTCTCTCGGCCAAGATATGATAATTGCAATTTTATCTATAAATTTTTGACTCATTTTTATAAGATTGATTTATTAATTTGATTTTTCATTATGTCCGACATCTTATAAAAAAAATGATTTTGATGATAAATGTTTTTTTTCATAAATGAAATTGGATCTTTTAAATAAGTAAAATTTTTTTTATAAAAGATTTTTTTCCAATATAACTTGAATATATTCAGCTCATCGATATCAATTTTTTTTTTTCCAGAACTTATTGCAGGCAAAACAATTACAGAAATTAAAAAATAACAAAGATCTAGGCCCCAATCTTGCTTATCCTCAAAAAATTCCCAATCAATAAATTTAACTTTATCATTTTTTAAAAAAATTACATTTTCAAATGTAAGGTCGCCGTGAAAAGGCACCTTGTTTTTTTTAGGCCATATAAAATTATAATGATCTATGATTTTTTGTAACAAACTAGTTTTAAATATCATGCTATTGTACGGGCTATATTTTTCTCCTTTAAATGCTGAAAAAAATAAAGTATTTACATTTTTTTTTAAAAAAAATTTTTTTTGATTTTTTTTTGATAATGTTTTGAAATACCAAGTGTAACCTTTAAATTCATTTAAAATTTTTCTTTTGCTGCTTGATGTTGTATTTGTATAAAACTTAACAATTAAGTTTTTTTTATTATTATATAAAATTCCGTTATTTTTTTTTAAATTTAAACTAAATAATGTTGTCATTAAGTTTTCAGTAAAGTCTTGTAAAAATTAATACTAATTTTTTTTTAAACATGAAAATATATATAACTTTTTTAAACCACATAAATATATTTTTACCAAAGCTTTGATCTGAATATATTCCTGGCCAATCAGGCACAAAATTATGTCCTATTAGCTGATTGTATCTCTTAAACAATAAGAAACTATTTTTCTGAAATTTTAATCGAAAAATAATTGAGTAAAAAAAAAAATAGATAAAACTTGATAATTTTTTTTTACCATAAAAAATTATTACTGAGTTTTTCTTTGCTTTTATATTGAAGTTTTTTAAGGAAGTATAAAAAAGCAAACTATTTTTATTGTTTTCTTCTTGTGTTAAGTTTTTAACTATAGCAACTATTTTTTTTTTACTTATCACAATATATAAAATTATAATTTTTTAAATTTACATTTTTATACAGGTTGTATAATCCTTTTTCTATATAATTTTATTTAAAAAATTAATTTTTTTAAGTTAAATTTAATTATTACCTAATTTTTAAGATAGAATATTTGTATGGAGAAATTAATTCTAAATTCAAAAAAATTAATATCTGATAAAAATGATAAGAATTTTTTTTTGGGAAAATGGTTTGTAAATTGCTTATCTAAAGATCAAAAAAAGAATATCAATTTTTCTTACTTTGATACTGAAAATTTTAATTTTGAAAATGAAACTAAAAAATTAAATTACACAAAAAAAATATCTAAAGATATTTTAAATGAAATTATACCCGTCTTAAATCAATTAAATGGAGTTAAGTGGAAATATAAAATTTGGAATATTTTCATAGGCCATTGGCTTCATCATTTTGTAGCGGTAGTGCTTGATAGAATAAATTTAGTAAAGCCTTTATTTAAATCTAATATTAATTATGAAGAACAATTATCTATAGGTAAAAATGCATCTTTAGCATCATACAATCTTAGAGATTTTACCCGTAATGCTGGATTAATCGAATGGAACGAAAAATTTATCTCGAGAATAATATATTTAATTAGTACAAATAATTTCAATAATGATGAGAGTCTTTTAAATTCAAAAAAAAACTTTAAATCTAAAAAAGAAAATTTTTTTACTATAATAAAATATAATTGCAGTATTGCTATTTTGAAATTTTTAGAAAAAATACTATGTAAAGAAAATAATTATTTATTTTATAATAGTTATATAAAAAATAAATCTAAGTTATTTAAAATACTTGTAAGACTAGGTGATTTTCCATTTTTATATTCTTTTCCCTTTTTTAGTAAAAGAAAAGTAAAAAAAGGAATAGATCTCAATTTGCGGAAAAAATTTAAAATTAATTTTGACTCTGTAGATTTAGATTTAAAAATTGTGAAATTTCTTTTAATAGAATGTTTACCAACAATTTATCTAGAAGGATTTAAGTTACAGAAAGAATTAGCAGATAATTCACACCTCCCAAAAAAAACAAAAGTAGTTTTTACATCCGCTGTTTATGACGATGAAACTTTTAAATTCTGGTTGGCAGATAAAATGAATTCAGGCACAAAACTAGCTCATGGTCAACATGGTGGTGGTGCATATTTTATTCTTAAAGAGTTATTTTGGGAAACTTTTGAATTTGAAATTTCTAATAAGTATTTTAACTGGGGAACAAGAAAAAATAATTTAAATCCAATAAATATTGGTAATTATTTGCTAGACACAAAAAATGAAAACAAAAATATAAATAGTCAAAAATTTCTAGTTGTTTTTTCAACTTCAGATCTTTTTAAGAGAAGTGCACTAATATGGGATTATTATCATTATATGACTGATGGTGCAGACCAAACTCAGACTTTTTTTGACAATATAAATTTCTCTTCAGTAAATGAACTTAATCTAAGATTGCATCCGCAGGATAGGCACAGGAGGGAATTGCAGTATTCTAATTTTATTGAATTTAAAAATAATAAAATAAATAAAGTTAACTATAAAAGTAGATTTGATAAATTAGTGAAAAAGCATTCTCTAATAATTTTTACTTATTTGTCTACGGAATTTTTTAA
>Ga0115004_10005431_pt1 | contig 10059 bp, 7 predicted proteins | sample ArcticOcean_MG_C_10_FD_88737 | JGI IMG/M metagenome (GOLD analysis project Ga0115004, IMG submission 88737) | Marine microbial communities from western Arctic Ocean - ArcticOcean_MG_CB11_90 | ecosystem: Environmental > Aquatic > Marine > Oceanic | place: Arctic Ocean: Canada Basin | collected... | reverse complement strand
TATGCGTGTACTTCATCTAGTACTTTGACAGCACACTTGCGCGTGCATTCAGGCGAGAAGCCGACCAAATGTCACGTTTGTGAGAAAGCGTTCACGCAATCTGGTAGTTTGACAGCACACTTGCGCGTGCATTCAAGCGAGAAGCCGTTTAAGTGCGTTGTCAAATTACTAGATTGCGCAAACGCTTCACGTCAAATTCGTTTTCGTATTTTTCGAAACCGGCTGCAGCGGCGACGCCGATCTCCAAATCTGAGTCAAAACCGTGCAATCCGCCAAGCAGATTTGGACGAGAACTTTGTTCTACATAGACATAGACTACTCATTGCAAACCAATTATTACGTTTACATAATACAGTATTAAGTCGTAAGTAGTTACAGTAGTACAAATCATATCTTCCATCATCAAAAAACGTTTTCCTCTCTGCATTAAATTAAAACGCGCGCGCGCACACACTCCTGCGAGAGAATAATTCAAATGAGATACGTCTCCACCAGGGGCGGCTCCGAACGAACGACGTTCGAGCACGCAATCTTAACCGGCTTATGCCAAGATGGCGGTCTCTTCGTCCCGAGCACGATCCCAAAGATCCAAAAACAAAAAATGCTTCAAATGCGCTCGTTATCGTTCGAGGAACTTACGATAGAAATAGTATCGATGTTCGTTCTGGAGTCAGATATACCGCGAGAGCGATTACGAAAAATCGTTCGAGAGAGCTTTAAGGATTTCAGTCGGTCGATCGATGATGATTTAGGGGTTAGATTTAGTAGGAATCCAAGCTGCTGCGTTCCATTAGTCGTTTTAGATAAAAAAGATAGGAACGAGAACGATGTCAGGATACATGTGGCAGAGCTGTTCAAGGGCCGAACGCAAAGTTTTAAGGATATTTCGATGGGGTTTTTGTGCCTCTGTTTAGAATATTTTCTGACGAAGAGGAAGGAGAGAGCGAGTGTGATCGTTGCAACGACTGGCGATACGGGACCGGCTGCGGCGAACGCGATTGAACGCTTTTGCGATAGAGTAGACGCGTGGGTCTTATATCCTGAAAATATCACGACGAATCAAGAGAGGCAAATGACGACATTGAATGGTGATAAAGTGAATGCGATTTTAGTGAGAGGGTGTGAGAGAGGGTGCGATGATATCGATGACGCGTGCGCGAGAGTTTTTGGAGACGAAGAGTTCGTGAGCAGGAACGGAATCACTAGCGTGAATTCGTCGAACATTGGGAGGATTTTAGCGCAATTACCTATTTATTTCTGGTGCTATTTTCGAACGATGCATGGTAAAGTTAGCGAGAAGGATATTGAGAACCATACGATGACGTGTGTGTTGCCTACTGGGGGTATGGGTAACGCCTTTACGGCTCATTTGGCACGCGAGATGGGATTACCGATGACAGAAATCGTCGTCGCTAATAACTCAAATGCAGCTGCTCATGAAATCGCAATGACCGGCGAAATCGTAAGAAGAGAACTAACAGAAACGTGCTCTAATGCTATTGATTCAGTGGCTCCATATAATTTATGGCGAAGTTTATATTTATGTTGCGAAAACGATACCGAAATATTACGCAGAATACAAGATACGTTTGATTATTACGGTCGAGCTACGTTACCAAAACGTGTTTTGCGAAATTTCCGCGAAACATTTTTAACGACTGATGTTTCAGATGACGAAACGTATGATGCCATACGATACAACTATAAAAAGTTCAATTATCTCGTCTGCCCGCATACAGCGGTCGCGTTAAGCGCAACGTATTCTCTTGGTTTGAATAATCACGACGGGGAAAACGCAATAGTAGTTATGGGGACAGCGCATCCAGCAAAATTCGAAGACGCGATTAAAACGGCATTGGAAACGAACACGCTTCCAGAAGCAGCGAAGCATCCAAAAATTGAAGCTTTGAAAATGGTATTCCAGCGCAAACGAGAAACGAACATAGAAACGCTCGAGGTCGCTTTACGAAACGATATAGATGCCGTAACAAGAGCTCGCAGAGGTAAATATGTAAACATGAAGAAAACTACTCGCGGCGGCGGCAACGAGACAACAACTCTTTCAAAATTTAAGAGAGGTAACAAACCAGAAATACCAGCGTTCTTGGTTATAAAGTCAGAGGATGATATATACGGACCTTCTGCCGCCAGCGGCGGCATAAAGAAGAATCCAAGAAGCGAAGGAGAGAACAAAGCTCCAGGAGAGGATGATAACAACAACAACAACAACAAAGACAAAGACCGATCGAGAAAAAAGAAATCGTCGTCGTCGTCATCAAAAACGGCAGAAGAACTCAAAGAAGAAAAATGGAACACGTGGACCAAAAGACTCTCGATAGTATCCGCAATATTCTCAATATTCGTCGTGTTCCGGAACCCAAACAGGAACGAGACGTTCGTTGACTCTTGCGCCTCGTCCGTGAGACGAACTATTGCAAACCTCAATAAGAAGAAGCGGCAGAGTAAGAAAGAAAAAACTCCTTCTTCGAACGAAACTCGCTCGGTCGCAGAAAGACGCAGGAAACTCCTCGCGAAGCCGACTATATACGTACGCGATCGTGTCGGTAAAGCGAGACCGATGAATCCTGCTTTCGAAGCAGAATAATCATAGCGTTTTTTTGTTCCTCAGAGCGTTGTAGTTCTAGTAGTAGTAGTAGTAGTAGTAGTAGTAGGACGCCGCGTCTACCGCGTATCTATTTAGCAAAAGACCACGCGTTCACGCGTTCATTCGTAGCCAAACAAACATACTGGCTGCTATGCCTTGTGAAAGAAGTTGCTTTAAAAAATCACGCCTTGACACATAAAAATACTGCACATCGCGAGGAGGAAGAAGAACAAAAGGAGAAAGAAGAACGTGAGGAACGACCCAATCATCATCATCATCATCACCATCATCATCTTCTTCTCTCTTATTTATTATTATTAGGATGGGTAAGCGCAGGCGCAGCGAATCTTCGTCATCGAGTGAATCTTCATCTTCATCTTCTTCATCTTCTTCATCTTCATCTTCTTCATCTTCTTCATCTTCATCTTCTTCTTCTTCTTCGGAGGGTAAACGGAGACAGAAAAAACGAAGGAAAGAAAAGAACGCGAGAGATCGCGATGATGATGATGATCGTCTCAATGAATTACATGCGTTATCCGATCGGAAGATACTTGAGAAACGAAAGAGCGCGCGTTTGAAAATCGAATCGTTAGAGAGAGCGTTAAAGAAAGCCCAAGTGGCCGTAACGAAGAAGAGGAACAAAAGCGAGTTCGAAGAGAGGAAAAAGGAGGGACCGGAACGACAGAGGAGATTCGTGACACCGAGTGCACTCGTTAAAGCTGATAGTGATAATAACAATAATAGAAGGGAGTACGATGGACCAATCGATCGAGAGCAGCAGCAGACGCGCGATGATGTCGATTTGAGGAAGAACGAATGGACGATGGCGAAAGAGGAACGAGCGAGAAAGGTCGTGATGGAGAAAGTTCATAGACAACAAGTATTCGTTCCAGTAGTAGCAGAGCCGAGGAAAATACAGAAATATGGCGACGGTGATGATGACGATGCTGAAGATGGGGAAGTTAAATTCAAAGCGCCTTCGGGCGAGATGAAGATGAACGCTGGAGCGAACCCTTACGTTCCTCCGAGTAAAGCGGCGGCTAAGACTTGGACGCGACCTCCAACGATTCCGAATAGAAATAAACTTCAACAAGGGCAGCCGAAGATTCCAGATGTCAACAGCAGAGGTTTTACGAGGCATCGAAGTGTTTCTCCCGGCATTCATGCGAAAGATTTAGCGCCTTGGACGATGAGCGAAGAGGCCAAGAAACCTTTGCCAACAACAACAACATCTGTGACCGAAAACGTAAAAGAAAAACCTTTGTCCACTCTCCCGGAAACGATCCCGGAACACGAAGAAGTTACAGTCCCACCACCACCGCCAAAAGCGATTGAAGCGAGAACAAATCAACCCGCCGTCAGTACAGAAACGAAGAGACGAACAAGATCTCGCTCGCGCAGCGTTGAACCACAATCTATCGTCTGGCTTAAATCAGAGACGAGCAAATACACCGTGAAAGCACTCAAAGCGTTGTTAGAAGAGAAAGCGTTGAGTACGGATGGTTTAAAAGCAGATTTAGTAAAGCGCCTTGACGAGGCGAATAATAACGCTTAAAAGTGGAGCACTGTCACGAACGATTTAGTTTTTAGTTTTAAATGTACGCAGACCACGTTCGCTCGCGATGGATCCGAATTCATCTTCTTGTTTATTAGTTGTATCGACCGCGCTCGTCTGTTCGTTTTTAGTGCGTTTTTCCAAAAATAAGGAACGTATCTGAAATTCGAAATTCCAAATCACAAGCATCAGTCGAAGGACACAGACCTTACTGTTGATTAATTGATTCGATTTAATCAATTAATTAAAACGTTCGTACGCATTAAATCAGTCTCCATTCGCGGGTTTCTTCGAAGAAAATGTCAAACAGCGCATTCACTGCGAATCAAATCGAGCGCCTTGTCTGTTTGTCTGGACTTAATGCGCAGTTAATACGCATCGGCACAGAACACGATCCTTCTTTGAAGTTTTTAAAGATCACGAACGATTTAACGAAAAGCGCGAGCGATGCGCAATTGACTTACGAGGAAGGTCAATTCGTGCAGGAAGGTGCGCGGCTTAGTGAAGGTGTAGATTGGGAGGACTCAGAGGAAGAATGTATGTTCTCGAGAGCGGCGAATCAAGATCGGAAGAGGAAGAATGATTTAAGTACGAATGCTACTGCTGCTACTACTGTCGATGATGATGATGTGGAGGAGGAGGATGTGAAGGATTTGAACGAAGAGGCGGAGGAGGAGGAGGAGGAGGAGGATTTCTATGACGACGTTGAGTCGGAGGATGAAACGAACGAGATCGATTTAGGGAGAGATTGGGCCAGGATGCAAGTCGTGCTCGATCGAGAGCCGCAGTCTGAGGCTATGTTTGAGCTATGGAAGCGCGATAAACAAGAATGGTTAGTGCAAAGTAAACGCGCTTGGAAGAAGCGGCACGATGAGTTAACGCAGAGGAGGAAAAAGGAGAATCCGAATTATACGAGCGGGTTCGTGAGCGGAGATCGCACGAGAAGAGCGGAGGATTTAAGTTTCGTGAATAGATCGAATAGGGCCATGAATTATGTGCAAAGAGGCGTCTTTTCCGTCTTTACCGATGTAGCTCCGGTGCAACAAGTAAGCGCTGGCGGTAAACATGGGCCGAAAATTGCCGTGAACATGGCGTCGTTAGTAAAGCTTGGATTTTTGAACGCCGGTCCTAAGAAGGTTTTCACTGTATATTTAGGGAACGTTTATACTGGCGAACTGACGGACGAGGGCGAGATCATTTGCGATTGTATGACAAAAAAGTGCAATCGCAATACGTATATGAGTCCGAGCGCTTGGACGATCCATTGCAAGCGTAACGTAAATCCGAGTAAAAAGGGAGACGATGGCTGGAAATCCGCGCGTTATGGGAATCCAGAAGGGCATGCTTTGGAGCATTTCAAAGTCGTATACGAAGCGTGGAGAAACAACGTTAAACTCGATGTTAGCAAACAAAATGGCGACGAAAATGAAAATGAAGACGATGATGGTGATGATAGCTTAGAAAAGAGACAGAAAGATGCAACTATTGCAGAAAAAGCGTGCGTGAACTTTTTACCCGAAGGTACAGTTTACGATGGTAAAGTATGGAACGACAATGATGATTCAAAGAGCGACGAAGATGAAGCTGAAGAAGATGATTTCGAAAAGAAGACGACTCCAAAAACTCTCGAGAAGACGAAAATTCTACCCAGAAGAGCTGCGAGCGAGAATATAAAGAAATACGTAGATGCTGAAGCCGAGGAACTTGACGACGAAGAAGAAGAAGGAGACGATAAGGACGACCCAGATGCAATGTTAATAGATTAGAAGAGAACAGCTCGTCTTGGTGGTGGTCTAGGCGCACACATAAAACATGCTGGTACGGTACGTTGTAAAAATGTATTCAACTCATACGCGTGTAAACGTTTTATTATTAATAATATATTTTAGAAATATATACTACGGTAATATTGATATATAACTCTCTCTCTCAATTCTCTTTCTCTCTCGCCCGCCCCCGCTCTCCTTTCATATCGAAATATGCAATGTGGTTTTATTGTTTGATTTTATATTTCTCTTCTCTCTCTCTCTCTCTCTCTCTCTCTTTCTCATTTTGTCTCTCATTAACTTTTTTATATAGTAATTAATTGTGTTGGAATCTGCACGCATCACCTCTATCGCACTTTCCTTCTTGGAACGCGTAGCACGTACCAGACGCCTTGGGCGCCGCGGCATTCTTGTCGTGCGTGAATCGGCACTGATCGCCTCTGGAGCATTCACCCTTCAAGAACGAAAAACACACGCCGCCGCCGCCGCCGCCGCCGCCGCTTTCACGACCGCCGCGAGACGGCGGTCTCGAGCCACCACCACCGCCTTCTTCGTGCGAGAACTTGCACGAGTCACCACGCGTGCATTCGCCACGTTGGTTAGCGTAGCAAACTGGGGCACCAGCGCCGCCGCCGCCGCCGCCGCCACCGCCGCCACCAAAAGTCTTCTCAGTTCCGTGAGAAAACTTGCACTGATCGCCCCTGCTGCACTCTCCACGCTCGTATGCATAGCACTTCGGCTTATCTTCCCCAAATCTAGCCTTTTTCGCGTTCTTACATGCCTCACACCTCGTCGGTTTGTTCTCCCACCCTTTCGAGTTATAAAACTCTTGCTCGCCTTCGGTGAACACGAAATCTTCTGAACAATCTCTGCACGACAACGTCTCGTCCTTGAACTCGTCCATGACTTTGCCGCCTTTGACGACTTTGTCGGACTTTTTGTGCACGACGAAATCTTCCTCTTCCTCCTCTTCCTCTTTAGCGACCTATCATTATTATTATCGCGATTGCGATGTATAGAAAAGAGAGTGAGAGAGAGAGATTTATGTTAACATTATTTCGATGATGATGTATAGAAAAGAGGGAGAGAGATTACTGTTAAGCGCACGCGCGTTCAATACAGAGAGCTTGTGCCTGTGTTCCCCTCGCCCTAAAAAAGAGGTTTAAAACGCCCTACTGTTTTAAGTCCAAGCCTGGCGGCGGCGCATTTGCCAAACACACACACACACTCGATCCGATTACGTACGACTCAATCAATCAATCGCGCTCGATCACGAACACGACGAAAACAAAAACAACAGGTCACAACACACTCTTAGCTAAACTACGTACCTTTGTCTTAGCAGTAGGCTCTTCCGGTTCCTTGCGCTTCTTGTCCTTCTTCGAAGCGATTGGCTCCTCTCTCTCCTTCGAAGGCGAAGGCTCTTTCTTCTCCTTTTTCTCCTTCTTCTCCTTCTTCTCTTTCTTCTCTGAACCCATTTTCGATTTGTTTCGGTTTAAGATCGGTCTCTCTACTGCTCAGTCGTGCGTATGTGTTTACGTAGAGGTGGACTTTTTGATTACTATTAGCGTAATCAAAGAAGTTTTAAAATGTGAAGCAAAATGGGGATTTCGTTATTAAAACTTTATTAGTAAAAATTCTCTTCTTCCGTCTTCTTCTGTTCTTCTTCGAGAGCGAGAGCGAGCGAGACAGATCAGTAAAGACCGCGAACGGTATATTCCGAGTCATCGGGGGCGAAAATGTACCTCAAAGGTTCCTCGAAATCGTCAATGGCGAGAAAAAAGTCGTTTAATTTGATCTGGTATGGCGCAGTCGCTCCTGTTTTTTTAGGCGCGGCCGCGTGAAAGAGAGAGAAAGAACGTCAACGTCTTGTCTCTCGTCGTCGGTCGGTCGGTAGACGTTTGCCGCGCGTGAGGGGAAAAAAGAAAGGAATGATGACGTACCTTCGGGCTTACCAAATTCTTCGCCATAGAACCAGTTCAAGCGGTTAATGATTCCAGTGACTTGTACGTTTGGTAGAATCCTCGCGAGTACGGTTTCGTTGAGCCTAAATCGTAACGGCTCGGATTCGATAGGACCGAGGCTATCGAAATTTTCCTCGCCCGCGTCTTCGTCGTCGCGTTGCAGTCTATTACTTGAAAGTCTGCGGATGTACGCGCGTGAATCGATATCGACGAAGATCGATAGCAAACGGATTTCGTTGATTAAGATACATTCATCGATAGGGCGCACTTGATATGCCGATATCTTTCGCTTCGAGCTCCTGAAATGTTGACCATCGTCAGTTTCTGCCAGATCAAGATGATGGTGAAAGTCAACCGCGACGACCTCACCGCTCACCCACAGAGTAGTACTAGAATGCCTATCGTTGACAATCGTTACGCTACATAACACACTCGTTCCAACGACGAAGCGACGTTTTGATTTACTTTGTGCCATCAGCGCATGCGTGAGATAAATGCAATTAAATTAAAATTGGAAAAGACTGCATGTGCACACATCGGTCAAAAATATTTAAAAACTAGTGATGGAACTCATACTGCGTACTAGTTGTATAAAAGATATTATAATCTACAGCCGTGTCGCATTGTTGGGCGACCGTGTGGACAATTCCAAGGCGCTTCGAGCGTAGCCAAGTTGTTCAAGATCTTCTTCATTCGCGATTTTCCTAAAGGCGTCCCGATCATGATCGACGAACGACAAGCGCGCATGGCGAGCATGCCGCGAACTTTACTCGGACGAACGATCGATTTGCTCGCAGAGTTTAACCCAATTGAGAGTTGAGAACGAGCTGGGACTGCGTATGCGCCTTCGTCGAGCATTGAGACGAGCTCGTGCACGTCCGAGGCATCGAAAACTGTATCTTTGCTAAAAGGTACAGCGGTCAAGGCCAAACGTTGTCGACTCGCTTCGCCTTCATCTTCGACATCGCAAAATCCAAACCCATTCATTAAGAATATTTTTTCATTCGAACGAGCGATTTGTTCCTCGGCCGGTGAGAGATCTAAACGTTGTGGTTGAATCAAAGGTTGTTTGTTCAATATAGTCGTTTTTTGTAAGCGTTCGAAGTTATAAATTTCATCACTCGCGTGCTGATCGACTATGAACAAATCTGTCTTGTCGCGAACGACAATGATGAAACCGAGATTAAATTGACCGACAATTTCTACGTTTGCAAACTCTGATTTATCGAAGCGTCTGATGAGCGCGTTTGTCGCCGCGACGTTGTCTTGGTTATGCAAAGACGCCTCTTTAAGCAACTCGGCATCCGCGCTCGCTCGCTCTTCCTTTGACGCGTCTAATGAAAGACGCTGTTGTTCTCGCGCAATTCTTTTCGCTCTGATTTTCTCGATATCGAAAGCGAGTTTTAAATTTTGTTCTCCATTATCTATTTCTTGACTATTTCTTTGTTGAGGCGGCGTTTGATTCTCTTTCCCGTCATTAACGTCCATGATATCGTCTTCTTCTTCAACAACAATAACATCGTCTTTTGATGGCACTCCTAATACAACATCGAGTTTTCGTTTCTTCTTCTTTACTTCTTTCATTTTAGGATCGAAATCATCATCGTCGTCGTCATCATCTGATTCCAATAAAATGCTTCGCTCTTTATACGTCTCTGGCAAAGATTGAAACTTCTCATTATTATTCATTCTTTCTTCTGATTCTGCTTCGGCGGCTCGGATCTCAGCCGCGATTCTTTCTATAACCATAGAGTTTCTTTGGATTACTCGATCGTCGTTAGCAGTAACAATAACAGTAGAAGTAGTATTTTCTAACGCGCGTTCTCTTGTGAAACCAAACGCTTGTAAATCTGTCTGCGCCGAGGAAGGCTTGTTACTATTATTAGTTCCAATCGCCGCCGCCGCCGTTACCGCGTTTGCTTCTAATTGTCGTGGAAGATCATTGATATCGTCTGAATCGTCATCTAAACCGCCATCTTCTACACGACCGAGCGCACTGGCTACCATTGAAGCAGATTTTGAAACCGTTGATGTTGGAAGTTGAGATAGATCGACTCCAGTTGCTTTGAAATTTCTTTGCGTGCCAACAGAATCACCAACGACGACGTTCTTTACGCCTCCACCGCCGCCGCCACCGATATAACTCTCGAAAGATTTTTTTAATCCGTT
>Ga0115004_10005429_pt1 | contig 10060 bp, 7 predicted proteins | sample ArcticOcean_MG_C_10_FD_88737 | JGI IMG/M metagenome (GOLD analysis project Ga0115004, IMG submission 88737) | Marine microbial communities from western Arctic Ocean - ArcticOcean_MG_CB11_90 | ecosystem: Environmental > Aquatic > Marine > Oceanic | place: Arctic Ocean: Canada Basin | collected... | reverse complement strand
GGTGTATCTCAAGGTTTACCAGGATTTTCAAATGCAGATGCTGCTGGAAATTGGACTGGAGTAGACGTTGATGTATGTAGAGCGGTTGCTGCTGCAGTATTAGGTGATGCGAACAAAGTTAAGTTCACTCCACTAAGTGCTAAGGAAAGATTTACAGCTCTAACTTCTGGTGAGATTGATATCTTATCAAGAAACACAACTTGGACACTTACTAGAGATGCTGATCTTGGCGTAACTTTCGTTGGTGTTAACTTTTATGATGGACAAGGTTTCATGGTAAGAAAAGACTCTGGAATTACTTCTACTAGCCAATTTAAAAATGGTATTTCTGCTTGTACTAATATCGGAACTACTACAGAGCTGAACATGAGAGACTTCTTTAAATCAAAAGGAATTTCTTATGAACCAGTTGCTTTTGAAAAAGCAGACGAAGTAGTTGCGGCTTATGACTCAGGCAGATGTGATACTTACACAACTGATAAATCTGGTTTAGCAGCACAGAGAACAAAAATGACTAACCCTGATGACCACATCGTGTTACCAGAGACTATTTCTAAAGAGCCTCTAGGACCTGTTGTACGTCAAGGAGATGCAGTTTGGGAAGACATTGTAAGATGGTCACTAAACATAATGATTGAAGCTGAGGAATATGGCGTTACATCCGCTAACGCTGATATGATGAAAACATCTGAAAACCCACAAATCAAAAGACTTGTTGGTTCTGAAGGTGAACTTGGTGGAAAATTAGGTCTAGATAATGATTGGAGCTTAAGAATTATCAAACAAGTTGGTAATTACGGAGAAAGCTACAAGAGAAATATCGCAGATACTGGTATTTTACCCGACAGAGGTCCAAATCAATTATGGACTAAAGGTGGAATATTATACGTAGCACCTGCAAGATAGTTACACTATCTAAAATAATTTAAAAAGGGCTAGATTTATCTAGCCCTTTTTTTATACTATTTCCTCTTATGAAAATAAAAAAAATTCTTCCTCAAATACTAACTCTACTATTTATTGTTTTAATATTTGGTTTTTTTACAATGAACGCTCAAGTAAACATGGAAGCAAGAGGTATTGATTTTGGTTTTGGTTTTTTAAAATCTGCTGCTTCATTTGATATACAATTTTCTTTAATAGACTATGACGGCTCTCAATCATATGCTAGAGCTTACTTAGTTGGATTATTAAATACTCTTTTAGTAGCTGTTATTGGAATTATTTTAGCTACATTATTGGGTGGTGTTGTTGGTGTAGCAAGACTATCTCCAAATTATTTAATTAGAAAAACAGCTTCTTTTTACATTGAGTTTTTTAGAAATATCCCATTATTACTTCAAATTTTCTTTTGGTATTTTGCAGCACTAAGAGCACTACCAATGCCTGAAGATGCTTCCTTGATATTTGGCTCATCTTTTATGACAATCAAAGGTTTCTACACAGCTGCTCCTATTTGGAACAATTTTGATGTTTTTTTTATAGCACTAATTATATCAATGGTTTTGATATTCTTTTTTGCTAGATTTGCTAAAAAAAAACAAGAACAAGAAGGTAAACAACTACCAGTATTATTTATCTCATTAGCAATTTTTATAGGATTACCTTCGCTTACTTTTTTAATAGGTGGTGTGGATTTATCTTTTAGTTTTCCCGAAATAAGAAAAATGTCCCAATCTTCTTACACTTTTGATGGTGGTATGAAGATACCGCCTGAATTAATTGCTCTTACACTAGCACTAACTCTCTATACAGCAACTTTTATTGCAGAAAATGTAAGGGCTGGAATTCAAGGAATTAGTAAAGGCCAAAAAGAAGCTGCCTCATCAATTGGTTTAACACCTAATCAAGTTTTGAAATTAGTAGTTATGCCTCAAGCTTTAAGAATTATTATTCCACCAACAACCAACCAATATTTAAATTTAACTAAAAATTCCTCTCTAGCTGCAGCTATTGCTTACCCTGATCTAGTTTTGGTCTTCGCTGGTACTGCAATGATGCAAACCGGTAAAGCAATAGAGATTGTTGGTATTACAATGGCAACTTATCTGTCCATTAGTTTAGCAATTTCATTATTAATGAATTGGTATAATAAAAGAATAGCAATACAGGAAAAATAATGAATATAAATAATTTTAATTTGTCAAAACCTAAACATCAAAAAAATAGGAATATTACTTTAATTATAGGAGTTTTACTTTTTTCTTTAGGTATTTTAGATTTTTGTCTAAATAATTTTCAAAATAAAAATATAACTTTTTTTTTGCCAGGACTAATTAGTTTTTTTACTCCTTTGATTTTTGCAGTTACAGGTCTCTATTTTGTTAGAATTGAATTTTCGGGTATAAAAATTTTAGATAAACTAAATAAAAATATTAACACAAGTAATTTTAATGCCACCTTAAGTACTTGCATAATATTACTTATCATATTCGCACTTCCTCCTTTATTAAATTGGTTTATTTTTGATGCAAATATTTCTGGAGACACAAAAGAAGCTTGTACGGGTGGTGGAGCTTGTTGGGTTTATATTAAGGTTTGGTTTAATAGATTTATGTATGGAATGTATCCAAATGCTGAACAGTGGAGAATTAATGTTACATTTATTGCTGTTCTTGCATTTATGGGAGTTGGTTTCTTTGTTCCAAGTAAGCTTCGAAACTATCTTTCATTCTATTATACGATTTTATTACCAATAATTTCTTTTATCTTAATTTATTATATTATTTCAGGAGGATCTTTTGGTCTTGTGTGGGTTGAAACGGGTGCTTGGGGAGGTTTATCTTTAACCTTCATGGTATCCTTCTTTTCTTTAATTTTTTGTTTTCCTTTAGGAATGATGTTGGCTCTCGGCAGAAGATCTAATTTACCTGTTGTTAAATATTCTTCACTTTCTTTCATTGAATTTTGGAGGGGTGTTCCTTTAATTACAGTTTTATTTATGTCAGCAGTAATGTTTCCCATGTTTTTACCTGAAGGAACTTATATAGATAAATTGATTAGAGTTGTTGTTGCTATAACCCTATTTGAAGCTGCTTATACAGCTGAAGTTATTAGAGGTGGCCTGCAAGCTCTACCTAGAGGTCAATATGATGCGGCTAAATCTCTTGGTATGGGATATTGGAAAATGCATATTTTTGTTATTCTTCCTCAAGCTTTAAAGTTAGTAATACCAGGCATTGCTAATACTTTTTTGGCTCTTATAAAAGATACACCATTAATTTTTGTAGTAGGTCTTTTAGAGGTAGTTGGAATGTTAAATTTAGCAAAAACAAATCCAAAATGGCTTGGTTTTTCGATGGAAGGATATGTGTTTGCTGGAATAATATTCTGGATTATTTGTTTCAGTATGAGTAAATATAGTCAAAAATTAGAATTAAAATATAAAACAGATAGATAACATATGTCAGATTCAATTATTCAGATTCAAAAAGTAAACAAATGGTTTGGTGACTTTCAAGTTTTAAAAGAAATAGATCTTGAGGTTAAATTAAAAGAAAAAATTGTTGTTTGTGGACCATCTGGATCTGGTAAGTCTACGCTAATTAGATGTATTAATAGATTAGAGGAACATCAAAAAGGATCTATTATTATTGATGGCACAGAAATTTCTGAAGATACAAAAAATATTGAACAAGTAAGAGCTGAAGTTGGAATGGTATTTCAACAGTTTAATTTATTTCCTCATTTATCGATATTAGATAATTGTACACTAGCTCCTATATGGGTTAAGAAAATGTCTAAAAAAGATGCTGAAGCTTTAGCTACAGAACATTTAGAAAAAGTTCAAATTATTGATCAGGCACAAAAATTTCCTGGTCAATTATCAGGTGCCCAGCAACAAAGAGCTGCTATCGCTAGAGCTTTATGCATGGAGCCAAAAATTATGTTATTTGATGAACCTACTTCTGCGCTAGATCCTGAAATGATCAAGGAGGTGCTTGATGTTATGGTAAATTTAGCAAAACAAGGAATGACCATGATTGTAGTTACCCATGAAATGGGTTTTGCCAAAGAAGTAGCAGATCAAATGATTTTCATGGATGAAGGAATGATAGTTGAAAAAGCTACGACTAAAGATTTTTTTGCTAATCCGAAGAGTGATAGAACAAAACTTTTTTTAAGCCAAATTTTATAGGTAAATATTCCTTCTTAAATGAGGATTATATTCAAATCTCTAATACTTTTATAGTTGACATGATTATTAATCTCTACTTCAATTATAAGATATATAAAAATTTTTCTATTGTTTTTAGTTTAAATTGTTAGTTCAATAGGTTTTATTATAAATAAACTTTTAAGAGGGGTCTTAATGGAGGAAAATTTTAACAAACACTTAGGTAATAAATTAAAGTTAAGAAGATTGGCTTTAGGTTTAACACAAACTAAAGTCGCAAAAGCAATAAGTGTTACATTTCAACAAATCCAAAAATATGAGAAAGGAACTAATGGAGTTAGCTCTATAAGACTACTTCAATTAGCAAATTATTTAAAAGTTCCAGTTAACTATTTTTTTGAGGATTTTTCACAGTATTTAATTAATTTAGAAAAATCTCATGAAGGTCACATGAATGTTAATTATAATTTTTTAACTAAATTGTACTCTGAACTAAATAATGATCAGAAGTTAAAGTTTAGTAAATCTTTACAATCATTACCTGTTGGAATCTCTAAAGTTGGATAAATAACTAAATTTAAAAAAAACCATAAAATTTATTTTTTATATAGCTATACTTTTTTTGCTAAAACTTCATATAGCTAAATTTTGACTTATATAAGTTATAAAAAAAAATTTTTGATGGTTATATTTGGCTCCTCGGGCAGGACTCGAACCTGCGACCAATTGATTAACAGTCAACTGCTCTACCAACTGAGCTACCGAGGAATATTAAAAACTCAACTTACTTTTTTTTAAGAGTAAAACAAGATTTATTTGCTAGCATCAGTAAGAAATGAATTATCATATGACCATATGTAGCTCTGGAAGTCCCACCAGCCTTTGCATACATGCTAATCACTAATGTTTGTTAAAATTATAAAAATTATTGACAAATAATGTTTTTAATTTAAATAGAAAGTATATTAAATCTTGGTGGGTAATTATTGTTAAAATCATTAACTGTTCCTGCAACGGTAAAGTCCGAGTGCCACCTAATATAGTCCGCTGTTGAATGATGGCCAGGAAAAGCCTAGTTCTACAATTTTAATTAACATCGGCATTAAATTAATTAGTTTCATATTCTTATGGAGCTTAACAATGGATGTATTTTATGATGTTAAGGGCGTTAGTATTTTTATATTTTATTTTATTTTCAAATCATGTTTTTTCTGAAGAAATTCCTGTAATTGTTATTTCAGCTAGCAAACAACCTCAATCTTTATCAACAGTAGGTACATCTGTGACTATTCTAGATGAAAATTTTTTTAATGATTCAAGCGAGTATTTTTTAGGAGATGCTTTAAGCACATCTACAACAGGTGCTAATTTTTTTCAAAATGGTGGGCACGGTGGGACTTCAGCAATTCAATTAAGGGGTATGCCCAAAAGATATTCTACTGTTTATATTGATGGAGTTAAAATGTCAGATCCATCAAGTGTATCCAATGATTTTGATTTTAACAACATTTTAACTAGTCAAGTGGCTAGTGTTGAAATTTTAAAAGGTAATCAAAGTTCAATTTATGGAAGTGGAGCTATAGGTGGAACTATACATATTACTACAAAAAAAGGAAAGCCTGGTTTTGAAAAAGATATAAATTATTCTGCAGGTTCTCATGATACTCATAATTTATCTGGTTCAGTTTCTGGTGGAAATGAAAAGTCAATTTATTATGTTGGTCTACAAAGATTCCAGACTGATGGAATTTCAGCATTGGATCATAATGATGAAAAGGATAGGTATAGAAATAATGGATTAGTGGCTAGTTTTAGTAATAAATTTTCAGATACATTGGAATTACAAAGTAATGCTAGAGTTTCTGAAACGTATCTACAATATGATGCAGTATGTGTATCTAGTTTATTCGGTTGTTCATCTACTCGTGATCATAGTGAAGAAGTAGATGGTGTAGAATCATCTGCAAATATTAGCTTGATACATAAGCCGATAGAAAAACTTACAAATAAATTTACTGTTGGAAGTACATATATAAAAAGAATTTACGGTGCTGCACCTGGTAGTAAAAATACGGCTCAAGATAATTATTATGGTGATAGATATGCTTTTCTCTACCAAGGTAATTATAATTTTAATTTAGATAATAGTATTGTATTTGGACTAGAAAGAGAAGACGATCAGATGGGATATAATGGAAATTCAACAGTATTGATAGAAGCAAGTTCTCATGTTACATCTCAATATTTTGATTATCAAAGTAGGTTAACTAATAATATCTATGCTACTTTTGGTGCAAGATTTGATGAACATTCAATAGCAGGTGGTGGTTCAAACGAAGACTCTCATAGAGCAACCCTTGCGTATGTATTTGACGATAAGGCCACAAAGTTAAAATCTTCGTATGGTACTGGTTATAGATTTCCTTCATTATTTGAAATGTTTTTTATATGGAACTCAAAAAATAATTATAATTTTGGTGGGCCACATCCTTCAGTAGATTATGTTAAAGCAGAAAATAGTCAAAGTTATGATTTTGGAATTGAAAAATCTATCAGTCCAGATTTATTTATAGATTTAACTTACTTTAATATTAAGTACTTTGATGCTCTTGAAGGTTGGTCAGGTAATACAGGAGCAGGATCTGCCTCAACTACACAAAACTCCCCAGGCACTTCGACATCACAAGGTTTAGAATTTATGTCTAAATATAAATTAAATGATATGTTAAATTTTGGTTTCAATTACACTTATACTCAAACTTATGATGGTGCAGAACATGACAATCCTAATAATAGCCAGATTGGCTCACAAATGGTTAGAGTTCCAAGAAATTTAGTAAATTTAATTACGAATTTAAAAGTTCCTGGTTATAAAGATTTAGATGTAACCTTAAGAACTAAATGGTCTGATGAAGCAAGAGACTATGGAACTGGTAATGTTAATAGAAATGGAGTATCATTTGCAGATGCAGAACTAGAAAGTTATTTAGTTAATGATTTATCAGTTAGATATAATTACCTAAACACCTATAATCTATTTTTTGATATCACTAATATTTTAGATAAAAAATATCAAACTTCTCAGGACTACAATCAAATGGATAGAAGTTTTAATTTTGGGATTAAAAAATCTTATTAATGGTTTATGCATCGATATTAATATGATTCCGTGAGTTTAGTAACTGAATTGTCTATAACCACACAATAGAAGAAATAATTAAATGAAGTATTTTGAATAACTAGAAGAAAATTTAATATAAGCTAAAACTAAATTTAACACTAATCAAAAAACTTTATCTCTTAATTGAGATAGTTTGAAATAAATTACCTTATTTGTTGTAATTTTTTTTAATTTGAGTATAGTTTTTTTTCTCTATGAATTACCTAAAAATTAGTGTCGGAATTTTTTTAACTTTAGCAGCTAGTAGATTTATTCCTCATCCACCAAACTTTACAAGCCTTTTAGCTTTAAGTTTTTATGTACCTGCTCTTTTGGGTATAAGGTATTTACCAGCATTAGTTATAGGCTTTGTATTAACAGACTTAATAATTGGTTTTCATGGAATTACTCTTTTTACCTGGGGTAGCGTAATTTTGATTGGGCTTGGATCTAAGTTTTTTACAAAAACTATTCCAGATAGAATTTTTGGATCATTATTAGGTGCCTGTTTATTTTTTATAATTACTAACTTTGGAGTTTGGTCATTAGGTATGTATGGCTATGATTTGAATGGTATTATAACTTGTTACGTTCTAGCATTACCATTTTTTGCTTACAGTTTGATTTCAACATTTATTTTTTCAGGAATAATTGAAACTATCGTTAAATTAAGATTCTTCAAAAAAAAGATACTAAATTAAAAATGCAGATTTTTTTAGAATATGCTTAAAAATCATCTGTAAGGGGCAAATTTAGCTCAAAACTTAAGCTATTTATTACACTAGATTTTGTATTACATATTGGTATAGATAAAAACAACTATTAATTTTTTATGGGAATAAAAGTACTTTTTTTGTATCCAAATACTTTTGGGATGAACATGATTCCACAAGCTATGGCACTATTTTCTTCTTTATTAAAGCAAGAGGGCCACGAAGTAGAAATTTTTGACTCAACTTATTATGCTGTAGATTTTGGTCTAGACTCTGATGGTACTCAAGTGGATAAATTAGCAGTCGTACCGTTTAGTATGGAGGATAAAGGTATTAGAATAAAAGATACCTCATGGTCAAAAGATTTACTTGCACATGTAGAGAAGTATAAACCTGACTTAATAGGTTTGTCCACAACTGAAGATATGTATGAATTAGGTTTGTTGTTTTTAGAAACTATTAAAGACTACAAGATAAAGAACAATGTCCCTGTCATAGCGGGAGGAGTTTTCCCAACTTTTGCACCAGAGATAGTAATTAAAGAAAAACTAATTGACTTAGTTTGTGTAGGAGAAGGAGAAAATGCTTTAATACAGCTTTGTAAAAAAATTGAAGATAAGCAACACTACAATGATATAACAAATTGTTGGGTGAAAACATTAGGACCAGAATATTTAAAAGATAGAAATGTTATTCAAAAAAACCCTATTTCAAAACCAGTTGATATAAATACAAATCCTATGATTGATATAAGTTTATTTGAAGAAAATAGACTGTATAGGCCAATGGGAGGAAAAGTTTATAAAATGTTTCCAGTAGAAACAATAAGAGGTTGCCCATACACATGTAAATTCTGTAATTCTCCTACCCAAATGGACTTATATAAAGATCAGGCAGACGGTGGTTATTTTAGAAAAAAAAAAATTGATCTAGTATCAAAAGAATTAAAACATTTTAAGAATGATTTGGGAGTCGAATATAATTATTTTTGGGCGGATACTTTTTTAGCAATGAATAAAAGGGAATTTGAAGAGTTTTGTGAGATGTATTCTGAGATAAAAATTCCTTTTTGGTTCCAAACAAGACCAGAAACGATAAATGATTACAATATGAAAAAATTAGCAGATGTTGGTTTAGATAGGATATCTTTTGGTGTCGAACATGGAAATGCTAAATTTAGAAAAGAAGTATTGGATAGACGTTGGTCAAACGAACAAATCATAGATAAATTAAAGATTCCTCATAAATACGGAATAAATTTTAGTGTAAATAATATCACAGGCTTTCCACATGAAACAAAAAAACTTGCTTTTGACACAATAGATTTAAATAGAAATATAGAATCCGACAACGCAAATATTCATACCTTTGTCCCTTTCCACGGAACACCTTTAAGAAAAATGTGTGAAGACTTGGGTTACATAAAACCTGAAACAATAACAAAATGTATTGTATCTGACCCTATAATGGATATGCCACAATATCCTAAACATGAAATTAAAGGAATCACAAAATGCTTTAATCTTTATGTAAAGTTTCCTAAAGATAGATGGAAAGATATAGAAAGAGCAGAGAAAGATGATGTGGAGGGTAGTAAAATATTTAAAGAAATGAGTACTGAATATCTTGAAAAATATATGCCAGCTCCTAATGCAGATCCACACGGTGGTTTAGAAGATTTTATAGAAGCTGAAAAGACTAATCAACAATGTATACCAGTTCCAATATCAAAGACTCCAGATAAAGATGAAATGTATTAAGGTGTTTTTAAGAACATTTTTTTTATCTCTCACTAAATACTAATACCTTATCAATTGTATCCATCTAAACTATGTAAAGAATAAATAAAGTTGCTCAAGTGTTATCTAAAACTCAGTCAGCAGTTAATCAAACCAACTTTCAGAATTGTGTAGTTTTAAAGGTAGGGTAAAAAAATAAATTTTTGGAGGCAACGCCCAGAATCGAACTGGGATACAAGGATTTGCAATCCTCTGCGTAACCATTCCGCCACGTTGCCCTTACATCTCTTAATAAAGCAAATAGAGAACCTTTTATATATAAAATATAAAT
>Ga0115004_10005419_pt1 | contig 10072 bp, 11 predicted proteins | sample ArcticOcean_MG_C_10_FD_88737 | JGI IMG/M metagenome (GOLD analysis project Ga0115004, IMG submission 88737) | Marine microbial communities from western Arctic Ocean - ArcticOcean_MG_CB11_90 | ecosystem: Environmental > Aquatic > Marine > Oceanic | place: Arctic Ocean: Canada Basin | collected... | reverse complement strand
CTGATCCTGTAACTATTATTTTCATTTATTTTTTTTGAAAAAATTAGTTATTACTTTTATTACATATTCTATTTCTTTTTTTGAATGCTCTTCTGATATTGGTAGGCTTAGAATTTTATTACCTAGATTCTTAGATTTGATTAATTTGGTATTTGGGAAAAATTTTAACTGATTCAGCATGTAGGGATAATGTACCATTGTCTCAATACCATTTTCTTCAAGATATTTTTTTAGTTTATTTCTTTGATTTATTTTTATAACAAATTGATGAAATACAGATTGATTTTTATTCCTCAAAATAAATAACTTAATACTAGTAATTTTTTTTAATTCTTTTAAATATAATTTGGCAAAATAGTTCCTAGCTTTTATTACCTTATTATAACTTCTTAATTTGATATTGAGCACCCCTGCTTGAATTGAGTCTAATCTTGAATTTCTTCCAGAAAAAAGATGGTCATATTTTTTCAAAGCGCCATGGTTTCTGTCTCTTTGACAATAATCAGCAATTTTTTTTGAATTTGTAACTATTGCACCTGCGTCACCAAATGCTCCTAAATTCTTGCCTGGGAAAAAACTAAATGTTCCAACGTCACCAAAATTTCCAACATGTTTATTTTTTATTTTACATCCATGTGCTTGCGCACAATCTTCTATTAACTTTATATTTTTATTTTTTATAATTTTTTTTATACCCAGCATATCTGATGGGTTCCCGTAAAGATGAACTGCTATTATCGCACTTGTATTTGAACTAATTTTTTTTTTTAAATCATCTAAACAAATTGAATAATCATCTAAATTTACATCACAAAATACTAACTTATAACCATTGTTAACTACTGCCTCTGCAGTAGAAATCCAGGTGTTAACTGGTACTATAATTTCTGATCCTTTTTTTAAGTTGAGTGATTTAACCCCTATTTCTAATGCATCCGTTCCATTACCTAATGCTATACAGTATTTACTTTTAGTAAACTTTGAAAAGTTATTTTCAAAATTTTTTACTTCTTTTCCTCCAACAAAATTTGAGTTTTTAATTAATAGTTCAATTTTATTTAGCAGCTTTTTTTTCTCTGGAGCTAACTTGTATAAGTTTGTGAATTTAACTTTCATGAAATTAATTAGATTTTATAATTTATTATAAAAAAAATACAATAATGATTAATGTTTAATTAGACTTTATTAGTAATATATAATATTAGTCCTTGTATTAAACATAATTTTATTAAATAAGCTCATAAATATTGTCCTATGAAATTAGAAATCAAAAAATTTGAAAAGTTTACAAATTTTACTGGATCTTTAGTTCCTTTTTATGGGGATAAATCTTTAAATAAATTCAATATTAAGAGATTTTTTTTTATATATGGAAAAAAAAAATCTCTTAGAGCTGAGCATGCCCATGCAAAATGCAACCAAATTCTTATACCTGTAAACGGTACAATTAAAGTTGAAATATTTAACTTAAAAAAGATTAAAAAAATATACATCCTAAGTGATAAAAATAAAAAGTTCCTTATTGTCCCTTCATTTCATTTCATAAAAATTAAGTTTATGACGAAAAGCAGTATTTTGCTTACTTTGTGTGACTACAAATATGACAAAAAAGAGTATATTCAGGAAAAAGAATTTTTTAAATTATAGATAAATGAAATGTCGTATTAGTAAAAAAAAATCTAAGGTTTTTCTAAATTTAGGAAAAATGCCTCTTGCAAATGGTTTTCTTAATAAAAGCAAAAATATAAAAGAATATTTTTATCCTTTAAAAGTGGCTTTTACTAAAGAACTAAGCCTAATCCAGTTGGTTGAAAACCCACCTCCTAAAAAAATGTTCAACAAAGAATACCCTTTTTACACTTCGAGCTCTAAGTATATGAAAAATCATTTTTATAATTTTGCTCAATTTGTAAAAAAAAAAATTTTAAAAAAAAATTCTTTGATAATTGAGCTTGGTTCAAATGATGGAACTTTTTTATCAAACTTTAATAAAAAAAATTCTTTTGGTTTTGAGCCATCTAAAAGTGTTCATGATGTTGCAAAAAAAAAAGGTATTCAAAGTTTAAATAAATTTTTTAATTTAAAGAATGCAGCAATATTAAAAAAAAACTATAATAATTTTGACTTAATTGTTGGTTCAAATGTTTTTTGTCATATACCAGATCAGATAGGGTTAATAAAAACCATTGATAAATTATTAAGTAAAAACGGAACCGTCATACTCGAAGAGCCTTATTTGGGATCAATGTATAAAAAAGTATCTTATGATCAAATTTATGATGAACACATCTATATATTTTCATTATCGTCTATAGAAAAAATATATAAATTATTTAATTTTGAATTAATTGATGCAATTCCACAAACTACTCATGGTGGATCTATGAGGTATATTTTGAAAAGAGAAGGCCAAAGTAAAAAAAGTGCAAGACTTATCCGTTTACTGAAATTAGAAAAAAGAAATAATATTGACAATTTTAAAGGTTGTGAAAAATTTAAAAAACAAGTGCAAAAATCAAAAGTTAATTTAAAAAAAAAAATTAATAAAATATTGTTAGCTGGAGGTAAAATTTGTGGATATGGTGCTACTTCTAAAAGTACAACAATATTAAATTACTGTAAAATTAACCATACTATGATTGATTGTATATTTGATACTACGCCGGATAAAATTAATAAACTATCTCCTGGAACTCATATTCCTATTAAAAACTATAAGTACTTTAAAAAGTCAAATTACAAACATGTTTTTTTATTTGCCTGGAATCATAAAAAAGAAATTTTAAAAAAAGAACAAAATAAAAAAAATATCCAATGGTTTTCACACCTATAAATAAAAAAAAAATACTTGTTACTGGTAAAAATAGTCGGTTTTCTAAATTCCTTGTGAAAGATCTCAAAAATTTTGATGCAATTTTTACATCAAAAAAAGATTTTAATATTCTTGATATTTCTCAAATGGAAAAATTTATCAAAAAAAAACAAATAAAATACCTAATTCATATTGCTGGTTTGTCCAGACCTATGGCAACACATGAAAAAAATATAAACTTAAGTATTGACCTTAATGTCATAGGAACAGCTAACATTGTTAAGCTCTGTAATAAGTATAAAATTAAATTGATATATTTTTCTACTAACTATGTTTACCCAGGACATAAAGGCAATTATAAAGAAACAGATCCACTTTTACCAGTTAATAGCTACGCATGGTCAAAACTAGGGGGAGAGTCAGTGGTACAGCTATACAAGAAATCTCTAATTTTAAGGTTGTGCATGACTGACTTTCCTTTCGTTCACGATAAAGCAATAAAAGGGGCAAAATCAAGCTTTATTTATAATAAAACTGTTTCTAGTCTAATACCATTTTTTTTAGATGAGGTTGGCATTATGAATATTGGGGGGAAAAGAAGAGATATTTATGATTTTGCAAAAAAATTCTCCACCAAGAAAATTGGCTCTGTAAGTTTGAAACAAATAAAAAATTTTCCTAAGGATAGCTCATTAAATATCAATAAATTAATACAGTTATTAAACAAAAAAAAAATTAATTTAAAAAAAATTATACTTTAATGCTAAGTATTATTTTGGTTGTATATAAAACAGAACCAGAAAAACTTAAATACATATTGGGAAGAATAGATAAAAAATATTCAATTATAATCATCGATAATTCAACGAACTATAATTTTTCTAATTTAAAAATTTCTAAAAAAACAAAAATTATTAGATCAAAAAATATAGGAAATGGTGCTGGTATTAACCTGGGCTTGAAACATTGCAAAACTAACTATGCCTTATATGCTGATTTGGATGTTACTCTAAAAATTGATTTTATTGATAAGTTTCAAAAATTTTCTGTTAAAAATAAAGATTTTGCAATAATGATGCCAAATCATGGTAATATTAATTCTAAAAAGAATTTAGTTGAGAGATACGATGATGAAGGACCCGTTATGCTTTTTAATAAAAAAATTCTAGGAAAAATAGGGTTTTTTGATGAAAAATTTTTTTTATATTTTGAAGAGATGGATTTATTTTTTAGATGTAAAAAGAGTAAATTAAAGGTTTTTTATGCTAGCAAATTTAGAATTAAACATAATCGAGCATCTTCCATCTCTAGCAATAAAGAAAAAATCAAGAATTTAAGAGCTTGGCATTACATGTGGTCAATGTTTTATTTCTACAACAAAAATTACAGTTTTGTTGATGCTATAAAAAAAATTTATATTTTATTAATTAAAGACATATTTATGATGCTTGTTTTCTTATTTTTAATAAATAAAATAGAGTTTAATCTAAGGTTCAATAGAGTTTATGGTGTCATTTCAGCTATTCTTGGATTAAAATCATTTAAAAGGCCCTAAATTGCATAACTATATTTATATTCCTTATAAAACCTTATAGAAAACATTAATGAATATACTTATCACAGGTGGTTTAGGACATATTGGGTCACACTTACTAAACTCTATTAATAAAATAAAAAAATTAAATAAGATTTATATAATTGATAATAACTCCAACAATAGAATTAATTCAATTTTTTATTATAAACATAAACAATTAAATTTAATTATTGATGATTTATCTGATGAAAAATGTTTTAAACAAATTAAACATAAAATAGATATCATAATTCATTTAGCATCTATAACTGATGCAGAATCTAGTGTTAAAAATAAAGAAAAGGTTTTTAATAATAACTTTAAATCATTTTTAAATATAATTAAATTTTCAAAAAAAAATAAATGCAAATTAATTCATATATCGTCAACAAGTGTCTACGGATCAAATGCAAAATTAGTAGATGAAGATTGCGATGAATTAAAACCACAAAGTCCTTACGCAGAAGTTAAACTTCTTGAAGAAAATTATATAAAAAAAATAAAAAATATTGATTATATTACGTTAAGATTTGGTACAATTGTTGGATATTCTATGGGCATGAGATTTCATACAGCTGTCAATAAGTTTTGTTATTACGCTATTATGAACAAACCAATTACTGTTTGGAAAACAGCAATAGATCAATATAGGCCATACCTGTCATTGGATGATGCCTTTAAGACTCTAAAATACATAATTGAAAAAAATTACTTTGATAATAAAATACATAATGTTTGTTCTAATAATTACACAGTAAGACAAATCATTTCTTTAATTAAAAAAAATAAAAATATAATTTCTGTTAAATTTACTAGCTCAAAAATTATGAATCAGCTTTCATATAAAGTTATTTCTAAAAATAATCTTATGAAAAAGATTAGATTAAAAGGTGAAATCAAATCTGATATCAAAAAAATATTTGATTCACTTAAAGCCATCAATTAAAATTAATTATTTTTTTTAAACCTGTAAATTTAAGAAATAAATTTTTGATTTTTTTTAATTTGAGGTGTCTTTTTATTTGATTATATATTTCGATATTTTCGCTTAGTTCAGTTTGAAACCTAAAAGAACTTTTTTTATGAAGTTTTTTAACACAATAAGTATCATTTGTATCGTAGCTCTTTAGAGTGTTGCTTGCATAGTTATCATTTCCAATATTAAAGGTTAAACTTTCTCTTGGGCTTACACATAAGCCTTTATTTTTGTGGATAGTTGCGTACCAAAAAATAGCCCAACTGTTTATTTTTAATTTATAATTTCTAATAACTTGTTGCCAAAAATTATAATTACCATCATAATTAAATTTTTTAATATCTTTATCAGTAAATGTGTTTAATAATTTTTTTGGATTCTTTTCGTAATGCTTCCACTTATCAAGCCATGTGGCCCAACCCCAACAATGCATGCCTCTCCAATAAAAAACATCTTCTTTAGACTTAATGTTTTTAATATTGTAGTTCCATGAATTAATATGCCAAACTTTTTTAACATCTTTAAATTTATCTAAGCATGAATTCATGAATATTAAAAAATTTACTGAAACAATAATATCATCTTCAAGAATAATACCTTTTTTTTTAAGTGAGAGTATTTTGGTTGTACCTTGGATAATATTTTTTGCTAATCCTATATTTTTTTTTCTAAAAAATAATTTTACTTTTTTAAATTTACCAATAGTATTTAAATATTTTCTTACTTTCAAAACATCTTGTTTATCTTCTAAATTTTTATATCCATCAGAAAAAATATAGATTTCTGTTTTTTTTGAAAGTTTATTCTTATTTAAGCTAGTAATTACTTTTTTAAGTGTGGCGAGTCTCCTGTAAGTAAAAAGTATAATTGGTGCATAACTTTTTTTACTCATTACTTTTGAAAATTTATTTTATTATCTTTTACAATTAGTATTTTATCACACTGATTTAATATTTCTTGAGAATGAGAAATCACTATTATTAATTTATCTTTTTTATGTTCTTGTAACATTTTAACAATTGAACTAGATGAACTTTGGTCCAAAGATGCTGTTGGCTCATCTAATATAATAACTTTTGAATTCTTATAAATTAATCTTGCAATTGCAATTCTTTGTTTTTGACCTCCTGATAAATTCCTTCCTGAGTTATTTAAAATCGAATTATCTTTATCAGTAAATTTATCAAATTCTTCAACTAAATTAGAAATTTTAAGAGCTCTTTCATATCTTTCGTTATTAAAAATCTGATCTTTTTTAGTATCAAGAGTAATATTATTTTTAATTGTATCATTAAATAGAAAATAATTTTGAGATAAGTATGAAATAGAATTAATCCAACTACTTGAGAGCGAATTTATATTTTTACTATTCAATAAAATATTACCTTTCTGTGGTTTTAATAATCCAATGATTAAGTCTGCAAAGGTACTTTTACCCGTTCCATTTTTTCCTGACAAACCATATATATTCCCAAATTTAAGCGAAATATTCAAATCTGAGAAAATTTTCTTTTTACTTGGGTTGTCCTCATATGAAAAATCTACATTATTTATTTCAATTATTGAATTAAGATCCATATATACTTCCTTACTGTCATTATCTTCATTTGAATTATGAATTTTTTCTGAAAGGTTTATTAGATTAATTCCTTCTTTTATTTGAACAGAATGGAGTTGTAGTGCGGCTGTTAATGTGGCTAATGATGTCAGTAATGGTTGGGACCTGTATATAACAAAAGTTAAAAGACCTAAAAAAGGAACTATATTGTCTGGATCACTAGAATTTGCAAGCACTACTAATACGAATCCAAATATACAAACTAATTCTATAACAATTTTTGGTAATATTTGTATCAATTTTTTAATAATATCAACTACAGCAATTGACTTTTCATTATTTAAATACTCTTTTAGAAAATAGTTTTTTAGATTGTGGATTTTAATATCTCTAAAACCATTATTAATCTCATTAGTTAGATTAAATTTAAGATCCATGAAATTACCATAATCATTAGAAATTTTAGCGAGGTAATTTTTAAAGCCTTTTATAAAAAAGAAGAAAATAATAGAAAAAATTGAAAATATTATTATTGTAATCATTCCTTTTTCAAAAATTAAATAAATAATAATTCCTGATAAAATTAACAAACATTTAATTATATTAAGAACTCCAGTAACACCTTGGTTTATAAACACTGTAATATCTGTAAAAATATTTTTAATGAGTAATTTGTGACTTTTTAACGATACAATCCATGGTCTTTTAAAATGATGGTCAATAATCCTTATAATTAAACTAATTTCCCATTTTTTTAAGTATTTTACAGTTAAATATTCAGTAAGAACAGTAAGAGCATATTTTATTATAAAAACGAAAAAAAATAAAATTAATATGAGGTTTAAAAAATTAAAGTTGTCTAAAAATTTAAAATTAAATAGTGACTTATAATGTTCAATGTTACTTGAATCCATAAATATTGATATGATTGGAATAATCAAAGAGATACCCAATAACTCAATTGCTGTAGAAAGTAGAATCAAAAAGAAAACAAAAAATAACTTATTACCACTTAATTTAAATGCATTTTTTGATATTTCAAAAATAAACTTGAGCATTATAAATTTGTGGACCTAAGATAATTTTTAATTAAAGTGTTTGACATGAATTAGATTTTCAGATTAATATGTTTAAAAATTTATATAATTTTTATTCATTAAATAAGCATTATTATATCTTAAATTTAATTAAATATGTATACTTAAATTATTATTATGGAATATGAAATTTAATTCAAAAAAGAAAGTAACTTTTCTAATTCCCATTAAAGAAAGGAGAAATTTTACACTACGTTTTTTTAAATATCTTGCTAAAGTAAATTTTCCCTACAAACTGCTAATTGCAGATGGAAGTAAAAAAAAAATTCCTTCAAGATATTTAGGAATACTAAGAGAAGCAAAAATAGATTTTTCATATCATAAATTTCCATACGATTATGATTACATTTTATATCAAAAAAAAATTTTTAATTCTTTAAAATTGATTCAAACTGAATATGTTGTTTTATTTTCAGATGATGATTTTCCAATTATTTACTCTATTAATAAATTAATTTTATTTTTACAAAAATCAAAAACATATGTGGCTTGTGGTGGTTGTGCTTTTAATTTTGATTTATTAAAAAAACCATTTAATAAAATGGAAGTATATGGGCATCCAATTAATTTTGGCAAAATGATGGGAGCAAAGAGTAATGATAAAGAAAATAATATTAAAAGATTGAAATGCTATCTAAATGAAATGGAAAATTCATGGCATTACGTTTTTAGAACAAAAGTTCTATTGAAAAATTATAAAATTATTCAGAAAAAAAAGATTTCTTTTTCAAATGTTGATTTTTATGATTTTATACAAGACGCTACAAATTTTATGTCTGGTAAAATAAAAAAGATTGATACATTGACTATTTTGCATCAATATCACTCTGAAAGTACCATTAATTCACGATTAAAATTTGAGCAATTAATAACTAGTAAATATTTTATTTTAGATGTCACAAGATTTTATAAAAAAATTCTAAGTTTTATTTTTAATAAAAATAAAAAAATGATTAAAAAAATTTTTTTTGAAAGTAAAGTTCTTTTCCCCAATAATGTTTCTTTACTCAATAATTTAACAGAAAAAGACAATACTTTTAATTTAAAAAATTTTATTGTTAATAACTTATCTAAATTTACAATTATAACTTTATTTTATAGTTTATATTTAAACAAAATCATGTATTTAAATAATAAACATATAAATAAAGTTATGAATTCTGTGAAAAATATTAGTATTAAAAATGAATTAAATAATATTTTTAATTTCTTAAAAAGATTTAATTAAAATGCAAATATTTAAAAAAATATTTCTTAAAAAGAAATCATTATATACTTTGTCACCTAAAAATTTTAATCACAAAAAATGGATTTCTTTAACCAAAAATAGAATACAGGATAACTATAAGAAAATAAAAAGTAAAAAGTTTTCAGAGTACACGATCTCTTCACCATTGTTATTAATTGCTTTGTTGCAATTCAAAAATAAGAAACTGAGAATCTTGGATGTTGGTTCTGGAGATTTAAAGTCTTACTTTACAATTTATAAATACAGAAATTTTTTAAACAAATATTTTTTCACTCGATTGAACTTTCTAAAATTGTTCAGTTATATAAGGGTTATAATTTTTTGAACAAAGGAAATAAAATTTCTTTTACAACATCAGAAGAAATTAAGAATAAAAAATATGACATAATACATATATCAGATAGTCTTCACTATATAAGTGATTGGAGAATATCTTTAAAAAAGATTATTAAATTATCTCCAAAATATATAATTATTAATAGTACTCGTGCTGGTAAAATTCCAACATTTGCTTCGTTTCAAAATTTCTATAAAGCTGAAGTTCCTACTTGGTTTTTTAATGAAAAAGAAATTTTATCGCTATTCAAAAAAAGATATACACTTCTTTATAACGAAGAATTTATAAATACTATATTGGGTAATTTTGGTAAATTGCCAATGGATAATTTTGATAAAAAATTCAAAATTGAGAATTCAAAAAGTTTTATTTTTATTATTAAAAATAGTATTAATAAAAAAATTCATGTATAATATTTTTATTCACATTGGAATGCCCAAAACTGCCTCCACAAGTATGCAGAAAAT
>Ga0115004_10005415_pt1 | contig 10075 bp, 7 predicted proteins | sample ArcticOcean_MG_C_10_FD_88737 | JGI IMG/M metagenome (GOLD analysis project Ga0115004, IMG submission 88737) | Marine microbial communities from western Arctic Ocean - ArcticOcean_MG_CB11_90 | ecosystem: Environmental > Aquatic > Marine > Oceanic | place: Arctic Ocean: Canada Basin | collected... | reverse complement strand
TATCAAACTCAGCCACCGGCATAAACGCGTCAAAGTCACCAGCCTCCAAGGCAGCGCGACCGTTTGACAAATCTTTGGGCCGTACGAGGGCTGCGGTTGGATAGAGGCAAAAAGCTAAATTAAAATAGCGGCCGACTTTGCTATATTGCGCCAGAACCGCATAAAGCACATGCACCGTTGTCGCATAGTGATCCACATTTTTCACTGAGCACAAAAACGGCACTTTTGCACCGCATGCTTGTGCAATTTCTGCAATTTTTAGATCTTCTGTGCTGACCATAGTTTCAACAAACTGTCCTGAGGCCTGCGCCACCCGTACCGACCACGCCAACATTGGCCGACCGTTAAAGCACGGAATTTTTTTGCGCTGAACGCTCTTGCCGCCAATTCGAGCAGGAATAATTGCAATTGTTCTTTTTGGCGCAGTCGGCCTTCAGATATTCTATTTTAATAACGTACACTCACCAAGACGTATTTGAGCTTATAAATACATGCAGACGCTTCATATCGCAGTACCTAAAGATATTACCTTAACATAAATATAATCAGATCACGCAGTCTCAAAAAACCCCATATATTTTATTACTTACAGTTTATAAGTGCCCCATTTATCAATTAACGAGTTACCCAAGACCAAGGTGGCAAGCTCACCTTTTCTGGTGCAATTAAAAGTGGCGTTCCCATTCCTTGCGCTACCAATACTTAAAAATGCACCGATGTCGCCCGTTTTAAGGCTATGGGTTGGGATCGCTTGCAAGGCCTAGATTAAGCCAAGTTAACTGTTGAGATGGGCCAGAACGGCAGTTCGCACCGATTGGTCACCCCGCGCGCGTCCAGCATCAATAACCGCTTTCACCGCAGTTAAGTCAGTGCGCAACAAGAGATGTTTGACCGGGCCGATCGAGGCCGCACGCATCGACAGATTTCGCAATCCAATGGCCGCCAGACAAACAGCCTCAACGGGGCGGCCCGCATCCTCGCCACAAAAAGATAGGGGGGTGTTTGTCGCTTCGCACCGTTTGACAATATTTTCCAAGAACGTCAGGAAGCTGACGTTTAATGTGTCATAACGTCGGCGCACCCGTTCGTTTTCGCGATCTGCCGCGAAAAAAAACTGTTTGAGATCATTGCCGCCAATCGATAGGAAATCAACCTCTGCAAAAAAATGATCGGGGGCGTAAGCCAGCGACGGGGTCTCTAACATGGCGCCAATTTCCAACCGCTCGGGGAGCGGGTGGCCCAGACGAATTTCGCGCTCAACGGCTTTGTCAACTTCAGCTTTTGCGGAAGTAAACTCGTCTTTTTGCGCGACAAAAGGAAACATAACGCTCAGGCTCCGGCCATTTGCAGCCCGCAGTAGTGCCTGCAGTTGCATGCGCAAAACACCAGGTTTATCAAGCCCCACGCGTATCGCACGCCAGCCCAAAGCGGGGTTGGGTTCATCGTTTGGCTTCATATATTGCAAGACTTTGTCCGAACCGATATCCAGCGTGCGAAACACAACACGCTTGCCCTGTGCTGCGTTAAGAATGCCACCATAAAGTGTCGAAAGCTCTTGGCGTTTCGGCATTTTATTGCGAATTAGAAATTGCAATTCTGTGCGAAACAATCCGACCCCTTCGGCACCAGAACTTTGCAAAGATGGCAGATCTGCCATCAAGCCTGCATTCATATTTAATTGTAGCGTTTTACCGCATAGCGTCGTGGTCGGCAAATCGCGGATCGAATTATAACGTTCCTGCGCTTTGACCTGCATCGCAATCTTATCGCGAAATGCAGTTACCACAGTTTCATCGGGGCGCAAATGTACGGTGCCCTGATCACCATCGACAATAATATGATCACCGGTCAGTGCTTCTGTGGTAATGCGCTCGGCGTGTATAACCAAAGGAATCGCCAGCGCACGGGCTACAATGGCTGCATGGGACCCGACGGAGCCCTCTTCCAGGATCAGCGCTTTGAGGGTGCGACCGTATTCCAATAATTCGCCAGGTCCTATATTGCGGGCAATCAGGACAGGGTTTTCGGGCATGGTACTGCCGGTATCGCTACCTTGGCCAGTGAGAATCCGCAAAAGCTGGTTGGACAGGTCATCAAGATCATGCAGGCGTTCACGCAGATAGGCGTCCGGGATATTGGACAGACGGGTGCGGGCATTGGATTGTTCTTTTTCAACCGAGGCCTCGGCAGACAGACCCCGCGCAATATCTTCTTGCATACGCTGCATCCAGCTTTTCGAATGCGCAAACATCCTATAAGCCGCCAGCACATCCATCTGGTCTTTATCGCCTGTAACCGCGCCGGCCAGTAATTGATCCACATTCAGTCGCAGGGTTTTAACCGCCTCCGTCAACCGCTCGAGTTCGCGATGGGGGTCATCGGCAATCGGATTGCTGACCACAACTCGCGGCTCATGCAGCCAGACATATCCTTCCGCCACACCTTCCTGACCAGTTGTTCCACGAAAAAGCGCTGGATTTTGGTGCCGCGCCGACAGCGCCGCCCCCTCGCCTACAAAGGCCCCCAATTCAGTCATCTCAGCCAAAACCATCGCCACCACTTCCAACGCATAAATTGCATCAGCACTGAATTCACGGGCATCCTTGGATTGGATCACCAATACGCCAAGCATTTCACCAATGCGCTGGATCGGCACCCCTAGAAACGAGGAAAACACCTCTTCTCCGGTTTCAGGCATAAAGCGAAAGCCACGCTCGGTCGGGGCGTTGGCGGTATTCACCACCCGATTGCTGCGGGCCACACGTCCGACCAAACCTTCGCCCAGACGCATACGGGTTTTATGCACCGCTTCTGGGTTAAGGCCCTCGGTTGCACAAAGTTCCAGTGTTTCCTCATCGCGGAAAAGATAGATGGAACAGACTTCGGTCTCCATAGAGCTTGCTGTCAAACTGGTGATTTTATCAAGGCGGGTCTGACCCGCACTATCCTCGGCCATTGCGTCGCGCAAGCGGCCCAATAATCGCCGACTTTCTGATTCGGTACTCTTCACCATCTTGTAGCTTTCGCGCCTATCCTGTTGGTTTTGGCAGAGTGCACCGCAACCCAAAACACAGCTTAGCGGATCATCCCAATTTTTCCAGTTCGAAAGCATCGTGTAGTGCTTGTACCGCTAGCTCTACATACTTTCGATCGATCAGAACAGATATTTTTATCTCTGAGGTTGAAATTACTTTTATGTTAATGCCCTCCGAGCAGAGTACTTTGAACATTTTCGCAGCAACCCCAGACTGGCTGCGCATACCGATCCCAACAACAGAAATCTTGGCAACCCCATCATCTGTTACCAGATCATGAAAATTAATATCGCCTGCCTCTTTGGCCGCATGCATGGCTTTTTCAGCCCGCAGCACCTGATCCGTTGGCAGTGAAAACGTCATATCGGTCCGGCCATCTTCAGAGATGTTCTGGACGATCATATCCACATTTACGCCGGCCTCGGAAAGCGGCACAAAGATAGCAGCGGCGATACCGGGACGGTCAGCCACGGATATCAACGTCATTTTTGCTTCATCGCGTGAATAGGCGACGCCTGAGACCACATTGGATTCCATAATTTCCTCCTCATCACAGACATAGGTGCCTGCCGTATCGCTTGGTTCTTCAAAGCTCGACAAAACCCGCAACTTAACCTTATGACGCATTGCCATTTCAACCGAGCGGGTCTGCAGAACCTTCGCGCCAAGACTGGCCAATTCAAGCATTTCTTCAAAAGCGATCTTGTCTAGTTTGCGGGCTTTATCACTAACCCTCGGGTCAGTAGTATATATCCCATCGACATCCGTATAGATATCGCAGCGCTCGGCGTTGAATGCTGCGGCAAAGCCGACCGCTGTTGTGTCAGAGCCGCCACGCCCCAAGGTGGTGATCCTGCCCTCATCGCTGATACCTTGAAAACCGGCCACCACCGCAACTTGCATGCCTTCACCGAATTTGGCGTTTATATTGTCTGTGCCGATATTTTCGATCCGTGCCGCCGAATGGTTCGCCGTCGTCTGCAGCGGCACTTGCCAACCGTGCCAACTGCGCGCAGGGATATTCATTTCCTGCAATCGAAGCGCCATCAAGCCGGCGGTGACGGTTTCACCTGATGCAAGCACAGCATCATATTCTCGGGCATCAAACAAAGGCGAGGTTTCATTGACCCAACCGACCAGTTCGTTGGTTTTGCCAGACATTGCCGAAACGATAACAATCACATCGTATCCTTTGGCAACCTCCACGCCGACGCGTTTGGCGGCGCGCGCAATCCGGTCAAGATTTGCCACGGAGGTCCCGCCAAATTTCATTACGAGTACAGGCATCAAAGCTCTCATTCACTAGGTCTTAGCACGGCTTAAAGGGTTGATATGGTGAGGGCAAGAGGCGGGTAAGGCCATCAATTCACCGGTCTTGGCCCAAGACCCTCAATAAAATGGCAGTTCGCAGTTTCCAAAAGCCAGCCCGAAGGCAAAGCATAGGTCAGTTGGCCTTGCGCGTAGGAGCAAAGGGCAAAGGTGCAACCGGAATTCCCTCATCGAGCAATGCACGGGCCTGTTCCGGCTGGGCTTCGCCATAAATCACCCGTTCGGGCGACGTGCCATTATGCATAGCGCGGGCTTCATCGGCAAAGTTGCCCCCAACGTAATGTGCGTTTTTCTCAACATGTTTACGAAGCGCTTTGAGCGCTTTTTCTGCCTCTGTGTCAGGGGCGCTCAACGACGGCGCGCTACCGGATTTCTTATTGCCACGTGGCCCCACTCTTGGTGCCATAATGCACTTTTCGATCTGAGATGACCCACAGGCCGGACAGGTTACCATCTGTGCCAATCGCAGCTTGTCAAAAGCCGAAGCCGATTGAAACCAGCTGTCGAACTTATGGTCGTCATTACATTTCAGTGCGTATTGGATCATTTTGTTGGTGTAGCCTCTCTGGTGCACGATGTAGGTAAATTGACGACGGGATCAAGCACAAAACCAATTTTCAGAGCAAACCCACCCTCATTTGGAAATTGCGCAAACGGATTCCAAGCTTGGCACATGCAAACACCAAGGCTTATTATCAGCAGATTCATCTGCGTTTAAGCCAAGATTGCACTGATAACCGTCCGCTGATCTTTCACTAAAAGCCCCACAGTGCCCAAATATTTTTATCATGGCGAACTGCGAAAACAGAGCTTTCTAAACACGAACGCCCGCAGCAGCATATCTCATCAGGCATTGGCCGGATATGTCTGACCCGGATGCCATTGTGAGGTGTGAATTGCCCACAAACCAAAGTCTGGGCCATCGTTTGCAATCTGCGCAGAGCGACCTCTTGCCTATCATTTTGTCCTGACAGATACTGTTCATTAATGATTATTCGGCTTTGCATCTGTGTTTACGTGGCTTTTTCGGCGCTGCCTGCTGTCGCAGAGCGGCCCGTGACGGTTTTTGCAGCCGCATCTCTGTCCACAGTGCTGGGCGATATCGTCGCAGCATGGAAAGGCCCGGTGTCTGTCTCTTATGGCGGCTCCGGCCTTTTGGCACGTCAAGTTGCGCTTGGTGCACCGGCTGATCTTGTCCTTTTGGCAAATCCGCAATGGATGGACTGGCTGGTCCAGAACAGTGCAATCATCTCTGACACACGACAGGATCTTCTGGCCAACCGTCTGGTGCTGATTGGTCCCGCAGGCGCACCCCAAATCCCCAATCCGACCCTCGATAAAATCCTTAAAATACTGGGCAACGGGCGTTTGGCAATCGGACAGACCGACAGCGTGCCAGCGGGTCAATATGCCCGCGCATATTTGCAAAATACTGGTCTTTGGACCGGCGTCCAGCACGCCTTAGCCGAGGCCGAAAATGTGCGCGTCGCCCTAAGCTATGTGGCGCGGGGCGAGACCCCTTTAGGCATTGTTTACGCCACTGATGCAAAGGCCGAACAGCAGGTTACAGCCATTTTCGACATTCCGCCTGACAGTCATCCTGCAATCCGCTATCCGCTGGCTTTGACGACAACAGCACAGAATTCAGCAACAGATTTTCTGAATTTTTTGCTGTCTGCGAAGGCCAGTGCAATTTTTGACGCCCATGGGTTTACCCCTCTACAGGCAGCGCAATGATGTTTTCAGCGGCAGAGTGGGCCGCCCTTGCGTTGTCACTTAAGGTCTCACTCTGTGCCAGTCTGTTCAGTCTGCCTTTTGCGATTGTGATCGCCTGGGTTCTGGCCCGGACCCGTTTTTGGGGTAAATCTATTGTGTCCGCACTGGTGCATTTGCCGTTGGTGCTTCCGCCAGTTGTCACCGGATATGGGCTGTTATTTTTGTTTGGACGTCAAGGCGCAATTGGCAGTTTTCTGGAAACTCACTTCGGTCTTATACTGGCCTTTCGTTGGACAGGGGCAGCCTTGGCCGCCGCGATCATGGGGTTTCCGCTTATGGTACGGGTGATCCAACTGGCGATTGAGGCACTTGACCCTAAACTGGAAGAGGCGGCAAAAACACTGGGTGCGGGATGGGGTGCGCGCTTTTTGCTTATTGTGCTGCCACTGATCGCACCGGGCATTCTGGCCGGTGGTATTCTGGGCTTTGCCAAGGCGATGGGAGAGTTCGGCGCCACCATCACGTTTGTGGCCAATATTCCTGGACAGACCCAAACCCTGCCCTCTGCGATCTATGCCTTTTTACAAGTGCCTGGAGGCGAAGGTTCAGCGCTGCGATTGGTGATGCTGTCGGTTATTGTGGCGCTTGGCGCCGTGTTTATATCCGACTGGTTGGGCCGCCAGGTGGCAAACAGGATACGCGAAAAATGACTTTGGAGTTGTCCCTTTCGCATCAGTTTGAGACATTTTCGCTGCAGGTGGATATTCGAGCAAGCGATGGAATCACAGCGCTGTTCGGCCGATCAGGCGCAGGCAAAACCACCATTGCACAAGCCGTGTCCGGTCTGTTGACGCCACAACAAGGCCGTATCGCGCTTGCGGGATCAGTGCTTTTTGATCGCAACCTTGGGATCAATATCGCACCAAATAAACGGCGTATTGGCTATGTGTTTCAAGATGGACGGCTGTTTCCACATATGTCAGTTGCCGGAAATCTGCGCTTTGGAAAGCAGTTCGCCACAAACCCCTTGGCGCCAAAAAGTGAGCAGCGCATCATCGACATGCTCGGTCTTGGTCAGATGCTTGCGCGACGCCCCGGAACGCTGTCGGGTGGCGAGAAACAACGGGTCGCCATTGGGCGTGCCCTTTTGTCTGACCCACGCATGTTGATTATGGATGAACCTCTGGCGGCTTTGGACACGGCGCGCAAAGCGGAAATTCTGCCTTATTTGGAGCGCCTGAGGGATGAGGCTGCGCTGCCGATCCTCTATATCAGCCATGCCATGGACGAAATTGCCCGGCTCGCCGACACGCTGGTGTTGCTTCAAGCGGGGCGCGTCATGCGTACCGGACCAGCCGTTGACATTCTGGCAGATCCAGCAGCGGTGCCCTTTATCGGCGTCCGGCACGCCGGGGCGGTACTGATGGCCACAGTGGTGGCGCATCACACCGATGGATTGTGCCAACTGTCGGTCAGCGGTGGAATGCTGCATCTGCCGGGGGTCGCAGCCCCTGTCGGCGAACAGCTGCGTCTGCGGGTTCTGGCACAGGACGTTATTGTGGCCACCGAGCGGCCACAACATCTCTCCGCGCTCAATATTCTGCCCGCAGTGGTCACATCTTTGCGATTTGGCGACGGACCGGGCGTTGCACTGGGGCTGCGCGTCGGCCAAGAACAGTTGCTGGCACGGATCACCAAGCGCTCGGCCAATGAACTTGACCTCAGCGAAGGACGGCAATGTTTTGCCATCTTAAAAGCAACGACTGTCGCGCGCGACAGTATCGGGCAATAGACGTGACGCGAACGGGCGTTCAAATTTCATAAAACTGTTTTTTTACGCAGGATTTTACAAAGTCTTTTAGGCTGCGGCGCCGCGTATTTTGCTGCAAATGGCCGGACCCGCGCCACGCCTAAGAGCGCCGGTTTTGCAATACGATATTTTGCGGTTTAGAATTGATATTTCTCCCACCATCTTAATCTTTTCCTGACCCAGAAAACCGATGCCTTTTTGTTTTCATATCTTTAATACTTTTCCACAGCGGCCTGAGCCCATACCCGAATGGCCATCTGACGATCACTTTTCCAATTATCTTTCCGACTTACAAACCCTGAACCCCAAGACGGCAGACCAGATACCAGGATTGTTGTTGAAAAAGCCAGTCGCGATTGCATTTTGTCGCAGGCAAACTCTTTTATGACATAAATAAACCGATCAGGTTTTAAATTAAAGTTTAGAAAACATACTGCTAAGGTCACGCAGAGGTTTTTTGAACCTTCGCCAACGTTCAAAATCTTGCTTGATTAAAAACTAAAGTGGTGAATTTTATATACTTAAAAATGTGATCATTTTGGTCATTATGATAGCTTTTGCTTAAAAGGTGGGGTGGGTAGATTGAAAATCTATGAACGGTTGCCTTTCATCTATGATGTAGCGACATCAGATCAAAACTGGCAAACCGCGTTAGATCACTGCGCACAGGCGGCAAACTCGAGCGGTGTTATACTTTGCGCAGCAAACAAAGCTGGGGCTGACTTTGAGGTCAACGCGACCAGCACGGTTTGGACCCTTTTTCCCAAACTATTGTCGCACCATACAGCCAATTTCATGCACTATGATGAACCTGCATGTATGAAATTAAATGAACGTGACCCTTTTCAAATGACTTTCGACAAGGAAATTTGACCAGAGGTTAACGTGACAAATGTCAGGGATGATGTCAAATTTTTAACAGAGAACGTGGGGGTTGATCAACGAAGTGGAATTAGTATTTCGCAGGACAGCAGTTGGATGGCAGTTTTGATATTCCAATTCGCTTTGGAAAATGAAACCCCCTTGGTTCTAGAAAGGAAAGACACACAAATTTTATCCCAACATCTTGGAAAAGCATTTGAAATTAATCGCTTTTGCAATCATCTGCGCCAAAAATACCAAGCAGTTTTAGGAGTGCTGGATCACATGAACGTTGGGCTGTGCGTCGCCATGGAGAGCGGCGAATTGCTCACATATAATGCTAAAGTCCGCCAGATATTTAACGATCAAAATGGGTTAAAATTGGACAGATACGGACATATTGAGGCGACAGATCATCAAAAAACGATACAAAAAAAAATAAGATCAACGCTTGCTGCAAAACCGCATCAGGCAAGAATATGGCCGTTGAATAGTCATTCCAGATTAAAAAACGCACCGATATGGAACCATATTTTGTTGAAATATCCCCTTTGCGGGACGGAGCGAGCGCGATCGCAGACGGATTTTTCGGCGCAATGGTACTTATCATTGATCCTAACAAGCCACCGCTCATATCGCTTGAACCGCTCAAAACACTGTTCAAATTAACCGGCGCGGAACTCAACGCCGCGGGTCTTTTGCTAAAAGGCAACACTCTTATGGATGTCTCTGAAATAAGAGGGGTGGCCATTGATACGGTGAAAACCCAAGCCAAAGCGGTCTATGCAAAAACGGGGGTGCTGAGTTTATTCATAAAACAGTTGTGCCGGACTATTACGCACCTAAAGAGCAACCGATGGTCAGGTCACTCCGAACGATCTGTTTGGCCTGCACTGCGCGAATGGAAAATATGCTTGCCAGATATCTGCTGCGTCAAAGCCGTAGGGGGTTGATGCACGGATTACACCAGAAAGGATCACAACGTAACGACTGAATTTCTTGGCTTGATGGCTGCATATTTTCTTTGCAACGCAGAAGCTGAAGTGCGGGTTTTGGCTGTGCATGAAGCGCAGCAATGCATTAAGTAATAGACAGCGATAAAGATCGAATTACTGGGTGATGTCACTGTTGCTGACTGCACTGCAATGACGACCCATGAACGCGCTGAATTCGGGCAACGAAGGTATCGAGCATAGCTCGCATGCAAAGCTAACCATCCCGATATGGTTGCTGATCTGGAAGCAGAGGCATGTGAGATCACTGTGGCGAACAACACCAATTATATCAAAGGCACAGCCCCCTTCGTCCGCAGCAACAGCGCCGG